>Ga0118677_10016533_pt1 | contig 10086 bp, 10 predicted proteins | sample AliMusrvi5mmetaG_FD_86154 | JGI IMG/M metagenome (GOLD analysis project Ga0118677, IMG submission 86154)
CCTCCCCGCGGGTCTCGAAGAGGAACACGTACCGGATCCTCGCGTCGGCGGACAGCGCCTCGTAGCGGGCCCGCCACAGTCCGACGAGCTTGCGGACATGCGCCGGCGGCAGTTCGGGCAGCGTCGTGCGGTGCTCGGGAGAATAGAGGATCACCTCGCACTTGCCATAGGAGGGCGCGGTGCGGAAGAAGTCCGTCGCGACGTCGTCGGGTTCGGGCGGTTCCGGCGACAGGGCCGGATAATCGTTGTCGTACTCCATGACGTCATAGGTCGCCGGCACCTTCCCGGATCCCGGGCAGAAAGGGCAGTAGTCCTTCGGCATCTGAGGCCGGTCCTGGCGGTGCGACGCGATCATCACCCAGTCGCGGATCAGGGGGTGGTAGCGGAGTTCGGCCATGTCGGGTTCCTCCTGCGGTTCTCGGGTTCCTTGCTGTCTCCATCGTACCCCCGCCCACTCCGACGGAGTAGCGTCCGTTGATGATTCGAACCGGCGCTTTGTTGTATACTGGATAGGTCCAGGCAGGCCATCCCATGGCAGTTGGCAACCGGAAAGGGCTCTCCATGCTCACGAAATGGGTATTCCCGGACCCCGGAAACACGGATCTCAACATGTACCGATGTGGTATCGAGGATTGCGAACCGGGCCACTCCTGGGGGCCGGGCGTCCGCGACCACTATCTCGTGCACGTCGTGCTCGGAGGTTTTGGAGAATTCCGATGCGGCGGCCAACTCCACCGGCTCGGCCGGGGCGACGCGTTCCTGATCGCCCCCGGCGAGGTGGTCGAGTACCGGGCCGACGTCGCCGACCCCTGGAGCTACGCCTGGGTAGGTTTCCACGGACTGAAGGCGGAGGGTCTCCTGCGCGAGGCGGGCGTCTCGGTGCGCCAGCCCGTCTTTCGTCCGGACGACGACGGTCGCCTCGAGGCGCTCGTGCGCGAGATGCTTTCGGCCGCCGACTGGAAGCGCGGCCGCGACCCGCAGCTGCTCGGTCTGCTGTACCAGTTTCTGGCCGTTCTGGCGCGTCGCCCCGGCGTCGTCCGGGAGGACCCGCAGGGCCGGCGGCAGGAGGAGTACCTGCAGCGCGCGCTCGACGACATCGCGACGAACTTCGCGGGCCCGCTCACGGTCGCCGGCCTCGCCCGGCGGGCGGGACTCGACCGGACGTACCTCTATTCCCTCTTCATGGACCACCTCGGCGTCTCCCCCAAGGACTACCTGGTCCGCTTCCGGGTCGACCAGGCCTGCTCGCTGCTGCGGACGCCGCTTTCCGTCGCGGAGGTCGCGCGGTCCGTCGGGTACGACGACCCGCAGGGATTCGCCCGCGTCTTCCGGCGCATCCGGGGCACGCCGCCCGGCGCCTGGCGGCGGTCTCTGACGGAGGAAGGTCCCGCGAGCGGGGCGGCCACCCCGTCCGGGACACGGAGGATACGGTCTTCGGCCTCCGCATCTGGTATCATGACGGGAACGAGGGAGGAGTCTTGCGACCGATGAGCACCCATCGCACCGCCCGCATCCTGGAATCCCTTCAGCCCGGTCCGTTCCACCCCCTGCGCGTCCGCGCGGCCCGGGCCGCCTTCGTCCCGCTGCTCGCAGGTCTTCTCGCCGCCTCCCTGCTCCTCCCTGCGACCGCCGCGCTCGCCGAGGACGCCGCCTCGCCGTCGCCCGCCCCGACCGAGCCCCCCTATTCGACGACCCTGCCGATCTCCGTCGACGCGAAGTCGGTGCTGGTCGTCGACCTGCTCCGCGGCGTCCGTCTCTTCGAGAAGGACTCGTCCACGCCCGTCGACCTGCCCGTCCTGAACAAGGCGGTGACCGCCTATATCGCCCTCGACGAGTTCCCGTCCGGCACGATGGTCACGATCAGCAAGGTCGCGTCCGACGAGGACGCCGGAAAGCTCGGGCTCAAGACGGGCGAGAAGGTGCCGCTCGAATACCTGGTTCTCGGCCTGCTGCTGCAGAACTCGGACGCGGCCGCGGTCGCCCTCGCCGAACAGGTGTCGGGCGAGGAGAAGAGCTTCCTCGACCGGATGAACCAGCTCGCGGCCGAACTCGGCATGGCGGACACGGCCTTCCTGGATGCGTCCGGCGCACCGGTCGAAGGCCAGAAGACGACCCTGGACGATGCGGCGAAGTTCTTCCGCAAGGCGCTCGGCCAGTCGTCCTTCGCCCGGATCTTCCAGATGCGCGACACGTTCTACATGATGCCGGACAAGACGAGCCGGCATCTCACGAGCCGTCTCGACGCGGCCTGGTCCTTCGTCGACACGCTGACGGGAGGCGTCCGGAGCGACACGGACGGCCGCGCGTCCGTGGCCTGCACGGCTACGGGCAAGGGATTCTCCCTCCTGTGCCTGGTGGCGGATTCGCCGAACGTCCGCGTTGTCGGCGACGTCCAGAAGACCGTCGAAGGCTGCTTTTCGGCCTACGAGTCCGCGACCCTCGTGGTCGCCGGACAGCGGTACGGCGAGTCGGAAACGGTCGACGGCGTCACCTTCCCGATCGTCTTCAACCAGACGGTGACCTATGTGCGACCCATCGGGACCGACGTTCTGGCTGACGTCCACTACGAGTCGCTGGGCCGGACCTCGCTGCCGGTCCTGAAGACCCAGACGGTGGGCAAGGCGGTCTACGCGCTGACCGACGGGACGACGATCGCGGTCGATCTGTTCCCGGAGAACGATGTCTGGAACCCGTCCTCCCCGTTCGACCAGGTCCGGCGGCTGTACGAGACGTATCCCGACCTGTTCTCGATCGTCCTGCTGCTGCTGGGCGCGATGGCGCTGATCGTGCTCGGGCGGGTCGCGGAGCTGGCCGTGAAGTCCGGGCGCCGCAGGTCGGTTCAGCGCGCGAGCGCGGGGCGGATGCGCCGGAGATAGAAAGAGATCATGAGACTCAGCGCGATTTCGTAGACCGCGAACACGACCTGCGCGGCCGCGAGCACGAGCAGGACCACGGGCGCGCCGCTCCAGAGGCGGCCCGACCAGAGGTCGAGATACGCGGTCGTCCCGAATGTGCCCGACAGCGGTCCGAGGACCAGCAGTCCGACCGGAACGAAGACCAGGTCGAAGGCCAGGAACTTGAGCAGCCAGGCCGGCATCGGGCGCATCCCCTTCCGGCCTTCGATCCACGCCTTCGCGAGCGGATACGGCCCGAAGAAGACGACGAAGGCGAGCGAGGTCTGGAAGCCCGGGAAGACGAGCGAGAGGACCGAGGCGGCGAGCCACGCCAGGGCGGCCGTCCGGACGCCCTTCTCGATCACGACGGCGGCGACGGCCAGCGATGTCAGCGAAAGGAAGACGAGGTCCGCCGTAGGCAGCAGCCGCACGGCGGAGAGGAAGAGCAGGCACAAGGCGGCCGCGATGCCGCCGAAGGCTACGGAGGAGGCCTTCCCGGGCACTCTAGCAGCCACATCCCATGCAGTTGCAGAGGGTGTCGGCGCAGCACATGCAACTCATCGCCTGGCAGCAGTCGTCCTGCGTGTTGCCGTTCCGGTAGTAAGGGCCTTGCTGGCCCTGCTGGCCGTAGGGGTTCGCGTTGAAGGGACCGCGGGCGTAGGGGTTCTGTCCCTGTCCATAGGGGTTCTGGGCCTGCTGGCCGTAAGGGTTCTGTGCCTGCGGTCCGCCCTGCGCGTTTGCATTGCCCGAGGTCAGCGCGTCGTAGGCCTCGTTGACCTCCTGCATCTTCTCCTTGGCCAGGCCTTCGAGCGGGTGGTCCTTGTAGTTGTCGGGGTGGTATTGCTTCACGAGGGTGCGGTAGGCCTTCTTGATCTCGGCCTCGGTCGCTCCGGGCTTCACGCCCAGCACCTCGTACGGGTTCTTCGTCACTTCGGGTTCCGTCCTTTCCTAGACCCGTCCCAGCCGTCGTCCGGCCGACACGGATTCGCGCACGCCGGGCAGTCCCTGCCGGACGATGTTGCCGATCATGCCCGCATCCCTCTTGTACGGGAGCAGGGCGGCCGTGCGGTCGGCGTCCTCCTCCTCGGCGCGGAGCAGGCGTTCCGCCGTTTCACGCCGGGTCTCCGCGGGCAATCCCGAAAGAGCATTCCACGCCCTATTATCCTCGTCGCGGGCGAGGTCGTCAAACGCATCCAGCAGGAAGATCCAGCGGCCGGTGGAACGGCCCAGCCGGTCCATCGCGGCGCGCAGGACGCCATGCGGGAGAGCCTCCGGCTCCCCCTCCGCGGGAAGCGGGACGCAGCGGTCCACGGCCATCGCGAACAGCGTCCCGAGCATCCGGCCGAAGATGTCGGCCGCCGCGGGGTCGGGCGCGCGCTTCTCGGCCTCCGAGAGTTCGGCGAGCGAGGCGCGGATGCACTCGGCCTCGGCCGGATACGCGCGGCGGGCACTGCGATACGGGCGCGAGAAGGCGATGCGGGCGGCGAATCCCTTCGGGGAGCGCATGTCTCGCACGTCGTCGTCCGCCTTGTGCCAGGCGAGCATCACGGAGAGGGCCGCGCATAGCGGGAGGGCGCTGCCGCCGCGCATCACGGGCTTCTTCACGACGGGGTTCAGGATGCAGCCCTCGGCGTCCTCCTGCGTCGCTTCCCCGGAAAGGGAGACGAGGAGCAGCGCGAGGAAGGTCAGGTCGTATCCCGTGGCGAGCCGCGGCAACTGGCCGTACGCGCGGGAGATCTCCTTGCAGAGTCCGCAGTAGACGGACCGGTAGCGCGAGAATTCGCGGACGAGTAGGTCGGGCTTTTCGGGGCGGACGTATCCGAACATGCGGGTGCTTCGTGTCTCCTTGCAGGCGGTTCAAGGCTTCCGGGGCTTTCGCCCCCTCTGCCGGGACCGCCGTCGATGTGCTATTATACTATGAATCGCATCGCAGGAGGGACGTCCGCCATGACCACCGAATCCACCGTCCGCACGAGATTCGCGCCCAGTCCGACGGGCTTCATGCACGTCGGAAACCTCCGCACGGCGCTCTACGAATACCTGATCGCCCGCTCGCTGGGCGGCCGCTTCCTGCTCCGCATCGAGGACACCGACCGCGAGCGCCTCGTCGACGGCGCCGTGGAAGCGGTCTACCGCACGCTCGAGCGCGTCGGCTTCCGGCACGACGAAGGTCCGGACGTCGGCGGGGACTATGGCCCATATGTCCAGAGCGAACGCCTGCACCTCTACCGCCCCTTCGCCGAACAGCTCGTGACGACCGGTCACGCCTACCGCTGCTTCTGCACGAAGGAGCGCCTCGAGTCCCTGCGCGCCCCGGCCGCGGCCGAGGATGAGGGCGGGGCGGGCGGCTCCTCCGTCTCGGGCTTCCCGGGCGGGTACGACCGCCATTGCCGCGAACTGTCCGAGGCGGAGGTCCGGCGCCTGCTCGACGCCGGCGCGCCCTTCGTGATCCGCCAGAAGATGCCGCTCGCCGGGTCGACCGTCTTCGAGGACGCCGTCTACGGCAGCATCTCGGTCGCCAACGAGGAGCTCGAGGACCAGGTGCTGCTCAAGTCCGACGGGTTCCCGACCTACAACTTCGCGAACGTCGTCGACGACCACCTCATGGCCGTGACGCACGTGGTGCGGGGTTCCGAGTACCTGTCCTCGACGCCGAAGTACCAGCTGCTGTACGAGGCCTTCGATTGGAAGCCCCCCGTCTACGTGCATCTGCCCGTCGTGAACGGGGCGGACGGCAAGAAGCTGTCCAAGCGCCACGGCGCCGTCAGTTTCGAGGCTCTGGTCGATGAGGGATACCTCCCCGAGGCGATCGTGAACTACATCGCCCTGCTCGGCTGGAGCCCCGGCGGCACGCGCGAGCTCTTCACCCTCGATGAGCTGTGCGAGGTCTTCCGGATCGACGGAATCGGCCGTTCCCCGGCCGTGTTCGACTACGACCGCCTGCGCTGGTTCAATGGCGAGTATCTCCGGAAGATGGCCCCGGAGGCCTTCCTGGCCGTCGCGAGGCCCTGGCTCGCCGCCGCTCTGCCCGGCGGCGGAGCGGGCCTCGACCTGAGCCGGCTCGCCGGCGCCCTGCAGCCGCGCGTCACGCAGATGGCCCAGATTCCCGCGCTCGTCTCGTTCTTCCGGGAGCTCCCGGAGTACGGGATCGGGCTGTATTCGAACGAGAAGATGAAGACGGACCCCGCCCTCGCCGCCGAGATGCTCGGGAAGGCGGAGCAGGAGCTGGCCGGTCTCGGCGAATGGACGCACGACGCGCTCCACGCCGCGTTGACCGGCCTCGCCCAGCGGGAGGGGCGCAAGAACGGACAGGTCATGTGGCCGGTGCGGATCGCCGCGTCGGGCACGGAAGTCACCCCGGGCGGCGCGATCGAGATCCTCTCGGTCCTGGGCCGCGACGAATCGCTCCGCCGCATCGCGGCCGGGCGGAGGAAGCTACAGGAAGCACTCGGACGATAGCCCTTCAGGAGGCGGATCGACATGGAAGAATCCACGAAGAACTTCATCCACGAGGCGATCGAGGGGGACCTCGCGCCGGGCGGCCGGTTCGCCGGACGCGCTGTGCACACGCGATTCCCCCCCGAGCCCAACGGATACCTTCATATCGGACACGCGAAGGCGATCTGCATCAACTTCACGACCGCAGAGAAGTATGGCGGCCTCTGCAATCTGCGCTTCGACGACACGAACCCGACCCGGGAGGACGTCGAGTACGTCGACGCGATCGAGGAGGACATCCGCTGGCTCGGCTTCGACTGGAGCGACCGGCTTTTCTTCGGCTCCGACTACGCGCAGCGGATCTATGACACGGCCGAGGACTTCATCCGCAAGGGTCTCGCCTACGTCGACGACCTGTCGGCCGATGAGATGCGGACGATGCGCGGCACGCTGACCGAACCCGGGACGAACAGCCCGCACCGCGACCGCAGCGTGGAGGAGAATCTCGGCTTGTTCCGCCGCATGAAGGCGGGCGATTTCGAGCCCGGCGAGAAGGTGCTGCGCGCGAGGATCGACATGGCCTCGGGGAACCTGAATCTGCGCGATCCGGCGATGTACCGCATCAAGAAGGACACCCACCACCGCACGGGCGACGACTGGTGCATCTACCCGATGTACGACTTCGCGCACCCGCTGCAGGACGCCGTAGAGGGCATCACGCACTCGCTGTGTTCGCTGGAGTACGAGGACCACCGCCCGCTCTACGACTGGGTCGTGAACCACGCCGACCTCGAGGACCGGCCGCGCCAGATCGAATTCGCGCGTCTCAACCTGACGGGAACGGTGATGAGCAAGCGCAAGCTGCTCGAACTCGTGACGCGCGGCCTCGTGGACGGCTGGGACGACCCGCGCATGCCCACGCTGCGCGGCCTGCGCCGCCGCGGCTACACGCCCGCCTCGATCCGCACCTTCTGCGACCGCATCGGCGTGTCGAAGGTCTACAGCACCGTCGACTCCGCGTTCCTCGAGCACTGCCTGCGCGAGGACCTGAACGCCTCGGCGAACCGCGTGATGGCCGTGCTGCGCCCCGTGAAGCTGGTCGTCGAGAACTACCCGGACGGAGCGGTCGAGACGTTCGAGGCCGAGAACAACCCGGAACGTCCCGAGAACGGAGTCCGCACGGTCCCCTTCTCCCGCGAGCTCTGGATCGAGGCCGAGGACTTCTCGGAGGAGCCGCCGAAGGGCTACTTCCGGATGTTCCCGGGCAACGAGGTTCGCCTCAAGCACGCGTACGTCGTGCGCTGCACCGGCTGCGTCCGGGACGGCGCCGGCCGCGTCGTCGAGGTGCGCTGCACGTACGACCCCGCGACGAAGGGTGGCGACACGCCCGACGGACGCAAGGTCAAGGGCACGATCCACTGGGTCTCCGCGAAGCATGCGGTCGACGCCGAGGTCCGCCTCTACGACAGCCTCTTCTCGGTGCCCGACCCGGACGCCTCGGAGGACCGCGACTACAAGGAGCTGCTGAACCCGGACTCGCTCGAGGTGCTGCCGGACTGCAAGTGCGAGCCGTCGCTCGCCGGCGCCGAGGCGCCCGCCGCCTACCAGTTCCTGCGGCTCGGCTACTTCTGCGTCGACAACCGCGTCTCCCGCCCGGACCGGCTGGTCTTCAACCGCTCGGTCTCCCTGAAGGACGGCTTCAAGGGGGCCAGGTCATAGAGAAGCGAGCCGGATGCCCGACCGCGACGAAGCGAAGGACCGGTCCGCGAGGGCCGGTCCTTCTTCCTGTCCGGGTACGGGGCGGTCCGCGTCCCCGTCAGCTCTCCGCGCCGCCCCAGTCGAAGCCGACCGCGTCGAGGAAAGCCCGGGCGATCGCCGTGTGCCCGAGGATGTTCGGGTGCACGCGGTCCCATGCGATGTAGGTCGAGTGCCGGTCCGCCACGAGGCGGTCCATCGCGGTCTGCACGTCCACGAACCGCAGCCCGTTCCGCTCCGCCAGCTCGCGCACGACCGCGCCGCATTCGTCCATCGCGAACCGCATGGCGTCCTCGCGCAGGGGCTCGAGGTAGAAGGGCGACATCAGGACGAGGCCCTTCACGCGCGGCATCGTGGCGGCGACCAGCGTCTCCAGGTTCCGGCGGTATTCGTCGGGCCGCACGTGCAGTTCGGGCTGGAGCGGCAGGTCGAACCGCCGCCACACGTCGTTCGTGCCGATCATGACGACGACCCAGTCGGGCGAAAGCTGCAGGACGTCCCGGTCCCAGCGGGCGACGAGGTCCCGGCTGGTGTTGCCGGACAGGCCCATGTTCACGACGCGCAGCCCGCGCGACGGGTAGGTCGCCCCGAGAAGTCCCGCGACGACGTTGACCCAGCCGTTGCCGTAGGGGCCGAACAGGCCCTCCCCGACCGGTTGCGTGCGGCCGCAGTCCGTGATCGAGTCGCCGATGAAGAGGATCTTGCTGTCCGGGGCGATCTGCATGGGGGTACCTCCTAGGTCTCGAGCATCGCGCGGAATGCGGCTTCGTCGATCACGGGGACGCCGAGCGTCCGGGCCCGGTCGAGCTCCCCTCGCTCGGCCAGGACGGCGGCCAGGTTGAGCCTGGCGGGCGCGGCGGACGGGTCCAGTCTCACGGCCGCCTCCAGGTCTGCCGTCGGAGAGGCCGGCTTCTGGAAGAGGTCTGCGACACCGGCCAGCCAGTCCACGTAGAGCTGTCCCTCGCGAGGCGTGCGCGAGCAAATGGTGGAGCATCGGTGACCCTTGAAGGCGCACTGCATCTCAGCAAAACTCTCGAGCCAAAATCAGCGTCTCGTTCGCAGCAGCTTGGATGCCAGCTCGACGTGTGCGTACGTGGGCCACTCGTTCGCCGCCATGCCGGTGTGGCCGAACTCCGCGAGGAGCGCCTCCGCTTTCGCCTCGGCGGCCTGCCCGGCCTCGAGCCTCTTCGCTTTCGCCTGCGCTTCGCTCGCGGCGTCCTCCTCTTCCAAGCCCAAGCCCCAGTCTTCGTCGTCCTCTTCGCTCTCGACGCCGAGCGCACCCTGGAGGCGCTGCACGGCCTCGGCATACTCGCAGCCGATGATCGCCGGAAGACTCGCAGCCGCTTCGGTCTTGCCGGTCGCCGCGAGGTGCTGCGCAAGCGCGACTCGCAGCTCCGCACGAGCGAGCAGCGCCGCTCGCCGCACTTCCAAGGCGTCGACCTCGCGCTGCGGCGTGGCGGCGGCCTTCGCCAGGATGACTTCAGGCGTCGTCGCTTGCCGCGCCTGATTCCAGACGTCGTACAGCAAGACCGGCACCGCGGTCACCGTGTTGAGGGTCAGAGCCAACGCTCCGCTCGTCCCAAGCATTCGCGACAGCAAACCTGGAATGGCGTGGGCAATCCCTGATGTGACCTGCGTGAAGAGGTCGTCGCCTCCCAGGCTCGGTGCGTCCCTCAGATTTTGAAGCTCCTTCACTATGGTCTGGTCTGCCGCGCCTCTCGGAGGCACGCCGTGCAGCCCTAGAGCGGCCAGCATCGTGCGGCTCTGACGATCCGCCAGGTGCGACACGCCGTTCAAAAAGGCCACCGGGAGGGTTTTGGCGCTGCCGGGATGCAGGTTCTCTCGGGCCACGACCAGCACGGCCTCCGCCAGACTCCAGCGCCGCTGTTCCGTGACCCCTCTGGCGAAGTCGAGAGAGTACGCAATGGAAGCGACGACGCCAGGCAGCATCACCTGCATCATAAGCTGCGTCATAGTGGACCTTAGGTCCGTGCTGATG
>Ga0118677_10016535_pt1 | contig 10085 bp, 5 predicted proteins | sample AliMusrvi5mmetaG_FD_86154 | JGI IMG/M metagenome (GOLD analysis project Ga0118677, IMG submission 86154)
TAATTAAACAGGATACTTTTGTTGTTTGTAATGGATTTAAACGTCCTCAGTATGTCGAAAATATTCAAAACTTAATGCGTCTTGGGTTTACAAACGTGATACCTATATTGGATAATAAATTTGAACTTGACTTGTTTCTAAAGGATTTTGATATCAAATTCAACGTTGGTATACGCATCGCAGCTGAAGAAGAACCTAAGTTTGACTTCTATACTTCCCGCTTAGGTGTCAGATATAACGACATTATTCCTTATTACATGAAGCACATTGCTAATAATCCACAGGTTGAATTAAAGATGCTTCATTTTTTCATCAATACCGGTGTGAAAGATACTGCTTACTATTGGAATGAGTTGAATAAGGCCGTAAATCTTTATTGCGAACTAAAAAAGAAATGTCCAACTCTGGACAGTTTGAATATAGGTGGTGGCTTTCCAATTCAGACTCACTTAGACATGGTTTATGACTATGAATACATGGCTGAAGAGATTGTAGCGCAAATAAAAACAATATGTACACAAAACGGAGTGCCTGAACCACACATATTTACCGAGTTTGGATCGTATACAGTAGGTGAAAGCGGTGCAATGCTTTACTCTATTGTAAACCAGAAAAAACAAAACGACCGTGAACTTTGGAATATGATTGACAGCTCGTTTATGACCACTTTGCCCGATACCTGGGCCATCAATCAACGGTATGTCTTTTTGGCTATCAATAACTGGGATTCGGAATATGAACGTGTGAATTTAGGCGGTTTGACCTGCGATAGTGAAGATTTCTATAATGCCGAGGTACATTCAAATGCAGTGTTCCTTCCCAAAATGCACGAAGATCACGAACAATACATAGGATTTTTCCATACAGGTGCATATCAGGAGTCACTTAGCGGTTTTGGTGGCATTCAGCATTGTCTGATTCCTGCACCAAAACTGGTTATAATTGATAAAGACGAAGATGGAGAGTATTTCACTAAATTATTTGCCAAGGAACAAAGTTATAAATCGATGCTTAAGATTCTTGGGTACTGATTTAATTTCCAGAATTTTAAAGTAAAAGGGTGTAATGTAAAAGGGTGTCAAAATTTCATTGACCCCCTTTTTTGATTGAAATTGAATTTATGCATTGAATTTTTATTTTGGAATTATTTATGCCACAATACATAGTATGATTTTGAAAAAAACGGTTTACTTTGCAAAACAAAAAACTTGAATAAACTTTATGAAAAATCTCACTGACTTTCCATCGTTTCTGGATGAATATTTTGAAAATTCAGCGAAAAATTTCCCTAATGCCATTGCTATTGAAAACGGTACTACAAAGCTGACTTATTTCGCAGTTGACAAATTATCCAATCAACTGGCCCATTTTTTACAGACTCTTGGAATTGCAGCAGAAGAAAAAGTTGCAATAGTATTGCCACGTTGCGAAATGATTTATCCTGCCATGCTGGCCGTGCTAAAAGCCGGTGGTTCTTATATTCCGTTGGATGCTGAAATTCCTGCTGACCGCGTGAATTTTATCATGCAGGATTCGAATGCTAAAATTCTGATTACTTCCGATGAAATTCTGGAAAAAATCGGTGATAAACTTGATAATCATCTGATATTTAATGTAGACCATCAACTTTCAAACTTTTCAAGCTATCCAACCACAAAACCTGAAATACAAAATCGCAAGTCGACTGATTTGTGTTATATAATTTACACTTCAGGTACTTCAGGAATGCCTAAAGGTGTATTGCTGGAACACAGAAATGTGCTTAGCTACCTTCGTGGAGCATTAGAAATTTACCCGATAAATCAAACCGACAGGGCTTTGCAAGGTTTTTCGGTATCGTTTGATGCTTCGGTGGAGGAAATATGGGTGACTTTTGCTGCAGGTGCCACGCTGGTGGTGGGTACTTTTGACATTATGCGCTCCGGCGACCGTTTTTCATACATTCTCAACAAACTGAATATCAGCTTTTTGTCCTGCGCTCCCACATTGCTATCGATGGTAAAAGAAGACATCCCCACTCTAAAAATTCTGATTTTTGGTGGTGAAGTTTGTTCCACAGACATGGCGCATCGCTGGTGCAAACCTGGAGGACTGGTTTATAATACCTACGGGCCAACCGAAGCTACCGTTATTGCCACTTATTTGGTTCTGAATCCGGATGAGGAAGTTACGATTGGTAATAAAATGCCCGGATATGATGTGAGGATTGTAAATGAATGGCTACAACCTGTTGGTGGTGAAGAAGAAGGCGAAATTCTGATTGGAGGTGATTGTGTAGCGCGTGGTTACCTGAACCGCGATGAACTGACGGCTTCCAAATTTATTGAAACCGACCGCTACGATGGAATTATGAAACGGTATTACCGCACAGGTGATATTGCGAAATATGCGCCAAACGGACAAATTCGCTTTGTAGGTCGTATAGATGCCCAAGTGAAAGTGCGTGGTTTCCGTGTGGAACTGGCTGAAATAGAGGGTTTGCTGTTGAAGTTCGACAATATTCAGGCGGCGGCGGTTACACTCGATGTACCGACGCAACAACTTGCTGCATTTGTGGTTGAGACTGAAGGAAAAACAATAAACAGGGAAGGGATTGCAGAAGTCCTCCGACTGAAATTGCCGTATTACATGATTCCGTCCACTCTGGATGTGTTAACGGAATTACCTATGACTACCAGTCAGAAAATTGACCGAAAACGCCTTCCTGCACCCAAAACTCCGTTATCGTTCTCAACTAAGAAGGAAATTATTCCGCCAACTACCGAAATTGCCAACATAATAGTCAGAATTGTGAGTAAAAACATAGGTCGGGATGATGTTTCGATGGATGATAATTTCTTTGAAGAATTAGGCGGTCATTCGCTGTTGGCGGCTTTGGTAACATCGCAATTGCGTGAAAATAAGATGTTCGAAAATATGTCGGTGGTGGATATCTATAAATATCCGATACTTTCGGATTTGGCAATTGAACTGGAGAGAAAACAACCAACCATGAAATCAAAACCCAAAAAGGAACGGGATATTCATAAGACCAGCAAGCTGAGTTATTATACTTGTACCTTTTTTCAGGGTGTTTCGCTGATTTTTCTGGTTTTGCTGTTTGGAATGGAATGGATGGGACCATTTTTTGTTTATGCCTATTATTATCAGGCCGAACTTGGAATTTTTGATTCGCTGTTGTTGATGTTGGCCATGTATTTTGCCATACTTCCTGTACTTTCTTTGTTTGCAGTTGGCTTTAAATGGGCTGTTTTGGGGCGTGTAAAACCCGGTAAATACAAACTTTGGGGTTCATATTATTTCCGGTTCTGGATTGTGGATAAAGTGATTAATATTGCTCCGATTACTTATTTCACCGGAACGCCTTTGATGAATATTTTCCTGCGTGCATTGGGAGCAAAAATTGGCAAAAATGTGTACATCAACACTTCTGCTATTTCTATTTTCGACTTGTTGAAGATGGGTGATAATGTGAGCATTTGTACCGATACGCATATGCGAGGCTACCATATTGCCGATGGCTATTTACATATTGGAAACATTGAACTGGAGGACGATACGTTTGTGGGAACACGCTGCTGTTTGTCGCACAATACTAAAATGGGAAAGAATTCGTCAGTCGAAGATTTGACGCTGATTCCGGAAGGTTTCAGTATTCCGGCCAACGAAAACTGGGGTGGTTCGCCCGCTGAAAAAATCGGGGAGAATCAGCTTCACGAAACAAAAAAACTTTGGTCATTAGGCAATTCAATGTTATTTTTCGTGAGCGTTTTTTTGATTCCACTCATTACCATGTTGGCCTACTTTCCAGGAATGATGCTTATAACACATTTGGATTATGTGGGGGAAAGTTATCATTTTCTGTGGACTACATTGGGAGTTGGCGTGTCGTTTGTGATTTTGCTGACATTGTTTATTACTGTACTGAAATGGATTTTGCTGGGCAATATAAAAGAAGGTAAATATCCGGTCGACAGCTTGTTTTATTACAAAAAATGGTTTTTCGACCAGTTGATGAAACTTAGCCTGCAAGTTATCGGTACGCTTTACACCACGCTTTATCTGCAATTTTGGTTCAAAATGCTGGGCGTAAAAATGGGAAAACGGGTAGAAATTTCCACCGTTGAATTTATTTCGCCCGATTTGCTGGTTACTGGCGATGAATGTTTTTTGGCCGATTCGGTTTCGGTGGGTGCTTCTCATGTGCGAAATGGTTTTATCACCATTGCCAAAACCTATATTGGTAACCGCACTTTTGTAGGCAACAGTGCCGTGGTAAGTCCCGGAACTGAACTTGGTAATAATGTGCTGGTTGGTGTTTTATCTAAAGTAAAAGATGAAAACCTTCCTGCATCCGATGGAACATCCTGGTTTGGTTCGCCGGCTGTTTATTTACCGAGGCGAGACATAAACACCGATTTTTCAGCTGAAAAGACCTATAAACCAGGTAAAAAACTCTTTGTATTGCGTTATCTTATTGAGTTTTTCCGCGTGGTTATGCCCACCACACTTTTTATAACCTATGCCGTGTTGATTACCAATGTGGTATCGTACATGCAGGTTCATAAAGATTTGAACCAACTGGTTTTTGTGTTTCCATTCCTCTATTTAGGAGCTGCTTTGCTGGGAACGCTCGTTATGGCATTGCTTAAATGGATTATTATTGGCAAATATAAACCTGCAAAAAAACCACTCTGGAGTCATTACGTTTGGCGCAGTGAGCTGGTTACAGGAATTTACGAAAACTTTTTGGTGCTATTTTTCCTGAATTTGCTTACCGGCACAGCGTTTATCAAATATCCGCTGCAGTTGTTGGGGTGCAAAATCGGTAAACGAGCTTGCCTCTTCACCACACAGATTACAGAATTTGACCTGATTAAACTTGGTGACGATGTGGCGCTGAACGATAATTGTACGCTTCAGACTCATTTATTTGAAGACAGGGTTATGAAAATGTCGTTTGTAGATATTGGTTCTAACTGCAGTGTGGGCGGAATGGCTGTAGTGCTTTACGACTCGAAAATGGAAGACCGATCCTCGCTCGAACCACTGTCGGTATTAATGAAAAGTGAAACTCTGCCCGAGGGAAATGTATTTGTGGGTGCTCCGGCAAAAATGCTTTAAATTGATTGAAAATTGTTCGTGTTTTTCTACCAGTTTATTTCTTCAATTCCATTTTCGTTGAGGTACTTATTTGCAAGCGAAAAATGATTATTCCCAATAAATCCTCGATATGCCGACAAGGGAGATGGGTGAACTGATTTCAATACTAAATGACGTTTTGAATCAATAAACTCTCCTTTCTTTTGAGCATAAGATCCCCAAAGCATAACAACCAAATGTTCTTTTTCAGAAGCCAGTTTATGGATAACTGAATCGGTAAATGCCTCCCAACCTTTACCCTGATGTGAACCGGCTATATGTGCCTGAACGGTGATTGTGGCATTGAGAAGCAACACACCCTGTTGCGCCCAACGAATCAGGTTGCCACTTCTAGGCATTGGTTTGCCCAAATCACGTTCAATTTCCTTGAAAATATTAAGTAATGAGGGCGGAAAATCAACGCCATCATTTACCGAAAAACAAAGTCCATGGGCCTGACCATCGCCATGATAAGGATCTTGCCCGATAATTACCACTTTCACATTATCGAACGAACATTGATCAAAAGCATTGAAAATTAGTGATGGCGGTGGGAATATCTTTTTTGTCCGGTACTCGTTTCGAACAAAATTAGTAAGGTCAACAAAATACTCTTTGTCAAACTCCTCTTGCAATACGGTTTTCCACGAAGATTCTATTTTTACATCCATGATTTTCAGTTCATAAAGTTTATAAAGTTCGTAAAGTGATTAGTTCGGTTGCTAATCAATTTGCAGTCAATTATCAACTGACAACTATTAATTTGTTTTTACTGCCACCTGAAGTTGTTTCATGGCTTGCTCTAAAACACTGCGCGGACATGCCACATTCAGTCGAAGGTGATATTCACCACCAGCACCAAAAATAGTTCCTTTATTGAGACCGATTCCGGCTTTTAACGCAAAAAACTGATGTAACTCGTCAGTTTCCATGCCCATTTCCCTGCAATCGAGCCAAACCAAAAACGATGCTTCAGGAATCATGGGTTTTACTTGCGGTATATTTGTTTTTAAAAAGTCCACAATAAATTCAATGTTCCCCTGAACATAATTGAGCATTTCAAGGCGCCATTCTTCGCCATGCTCGTAAGCAGCTACCGCTCCAATGTATGCAAAAATATTGCCCGCATTCATTTCCGATGCTTCCAGATAGTCAGCAAATTTCATTCGAAGTTCAGGGTTCGGAATAATGTAGGCCGAACTGATTAGTCCTGGCATATTGAATACTTTGGTAGGTGCCATGAACGTAACAGTATGTTGTTCAGCCCATTCAGAAACTGTTGAAAATACTGTGTGAGCTTGCTGTCCGGGTAGAACCATGTCAGCATGAACCTCGTCTGAAACAATGGTTATATTGTGTTTCTCACAAATTGTGGCAAGTTTTTCCAATTCTGCTTTAGTCCAAACGCGACCACCGGGATTATGAGGATTACAAAGAATAAAAAGCTTCGTGTTTTCGCTAAATTTCTTTTCCAAATCTTCAAAATCCATCACAAATTTACCATCAACTTCTTTCAACTCATTAACCAGCAATTTGCGATTGTTATTTTCAATAACATGAAAAAACGGATAATAAACCGGAGTCTGAACGATGATTTCATCACCAACTTCAGTGAGACATTGCACTGCAAATGCTAGTCCCGGAACAATGCCGGGCAAAAATCCTACCCAGTCACGCTTAACGTTCCAGCCGTGATGATCGGTTATCCATTTTACTGTGAGCGGATAGAAGTTTTTTGGTGGCATGGTGTAGCCCAAAATTGGATGTTCCAATCGCTGACGAATAGCATTCAAGATAAAATCGGGTGTGCGAAAATCCATATCGGCCACCCATAATGGCAACAAATCTTCAGTTCCAAAAAGCGTTTTACAACGTTCAAGCTTTATAGCTCCGGTATCACGGCGGTCAATTATTTCGTCAAAATTGTATTTCATAATAAAGTTATTTTTTTTAGTCGGAGTCGGAACTCCAACCTCCCTAAATCTTATTTCACTAACTCTTCAATTGGTTTTCCGATGCAGGCATTGGGTATTGGAATGTCCAGGATTCGGGAAATAGTAGGTGCAATATCAATGCTCTGATAAAACGTTTGAATGGTTTGTGATTTGATATTCCAACCATAAAAATAAACCGGGGTGTATGATACCTGAGTGTTGGATTCACCAATCGGATTGTTTTTAGCATCCACTTCCAACCAACCGGGTTGTAAGGTAAATATGATATCGCCAATGAAATTTTTATTGCTCGAATTTCTGATTTTCGAAATTTCGCTATCCCGATTTCCTACTGAATTCATAATCTGTTCGGAAGTATAAGTTGCCTGAATACCTTCAAATTCAAGTAAAAATTCAGTTACTTTTTTTAGAAAATCATTGTAATTATGCTTCTTCTCCACAATCTTCTCTTTGTTCAGAAAAACATTCTTTCCAAAATAGCCACTAATCCATTTATCCTGACCATAAATCGCCATGAGGTATGAACTTAGCAAAGCCAGTGAGCGATCAGCATTAAAATATCCGGCCGGAATTTTGTTTTCGCCCAATTCGGAAGGCGAGTGAACAGCTACCTGATTTCCAAACACATATATCAACGTTTTGTCAAGCCCCACATTGACATCAATTTTCTGAAGCAGACTTTGAATGTCTTTATCCAATCGGAGGTAAATATCTTCTTTTTCAGCCGATTGCATAGCTGGAGTTTTTTCAAACGGAATCCGAACATTATAATTAAGTTGCAAAATATCCGGAGCAATGTTTTTGCCAAGCTGTTCTTCTGTCAGAATTTTAATTCCCAAATCGGTAACCAAATTATTGGCTGCAGGAGTATTACACAAAATAGTGGTTTGAGTTGTTTTGCTTTTAATTGTTTTTGGGTCATAAAAAAATCCCCACTTTTTGTCTTCACGCGCGGGTTTGTTCAGATAAGTATTAATGTTGTAAAGCGGGCCCCAGGTTCGTGAAGTGTAATTGTTGAAGGAACTGACATTCATTTCATCAGCCCAGCGGGAAAGCCCATCACTATAATATCCCGTGGTAATCCATTTAAAATTAATATCATCAATCCAGCTTACACTTTTTGCTGTGTGACCTCCCAGCATAATGGCTTCTTCGGGTTTTTGAGCAACCACGTAACTTCTTGATTTTCCTGGATATGCCAGCATTATTTCATCGCTAAGTGTACTGCAAAGAAGATGATGCGCTGAGAGTGTTTGTTTTGTGCCAATCCCTACCTGATTTTCATCCTGAAGTATTGTTTCGGCACTATCGTCAATTTTGCTATAAATATAATTTCCTACAATTCCATTGAAATACGCAGTACTACCTGTCATTACTGAGGCAATATCCGAGGCATTTCCTGCTGAAACGATATTGTACGAAACATTTCGGCAATTTGCTCCTTGTCCGATAATTTTCTTGAAACCATTGGGTTCAAAATAATTCCATAGCATATCAATATGCCTCTGTTGCAGTCCATCAATGAAAATTCCGATAACCAAACGAGGACGTTCAGAAGCAAATGGCTGTGCAGAGATTTTAAAACTTAGGAGTAAACTAATGGTCAGAAAGCAAATATTTCGGTATGAAAACATGTTTTCAATCGTAAATTGTAAATGAATAAATTGTAAATCAAAGAAGCCCTTTGGTGCTCGGTAATTCGTATTGATAAATATCGCGTTTTACAGCCATTTTTATTGACTTAGCCAGTGCTTTAAAAATTCCTTCGAGTTTATGATGTTCGTTATCGCCTTCTGCCTTGATATTCAGGTTCATTTTAGCCGCATCGCTGAATGATTTGAAGAAATGGTAAATCATTTCGGTTGGTAAATCTCCAATGTATTCACGCTTAAATTCTGCATCGAAAACCACCCATGCACGACCACCAAAATCAAGTGCAACAGAGCATAAACAGTCGTCCATCGGCAGGTAAAAACCATAGCGTTCGATGCCACGTTTGTTGCCAAGCGCTTTGCCAAAGGCTTCGCCCAAAGCAATGGCGGTATCTTCAATAGTGTGATGTTCGTCCACCTCCAAATCGCCTTTTACTCTGATAATCATATCAGAACCAGAATGTTTCCCGATTTGTTCCAACATGTGGTCAAAGAATTTTAATCCGGTGTCAATCGTGCACTTCCCCGAACCGTCCAGATTCAATTCAACCAAAATATCCGTTTCTTTTGTTGTGCGTTTTACGGTTGCGTTTCGTTCACCGGCAAATAGAAATTCAGTGATTAAATCCCAGCATGTGGTCTGTAAAGCGCAGAATTCAACCAGTCCTTTTTCATTCAGAATTTTGGCATCATTGCTTAGAAAAATAGCTTTGCAACCAAGGTTTTTGGCCAGTTCCACATCGGTATAACGGTCACCTATAACAAATGAACCGGCTAAATCATACTCATCAGAGAAATACTCGGTGAGCATAGCGGTGCCGGGCTTGCGGGTTGGCAGATTGTCTTCGGGAAATGATTTGTCGATAAATATCTTATCAAAAGTAATGTCTTCGTTAGCCAGTGTTTGAAGGAATTTAGCCTGAATCACATCGAAATTAGCCTGCGGATTTGCCGGTGTTCCAAGTCCATCCTGATTGGTTACCATTGTCCATTCAAAATCAAGTTTTTGACGAATAAAGTGCAGGTTACGGATTACTCCTGGAAGGAATTCCATTTGTTCCAGCGTGTCAACCTGATAAGTTACGGGCGGTTCGGCTATAATAGTTCCATCGCGGTCGATGAAAAGTACTTTCTTCATGATATTGTCTGACATGACTTACAATTTAATGACCCTGAAATCCTACTGAAAAGGATTTTGAGATCAGATTTACATTGAGTAAAAAAATGAACCTTGTTATGATTCAAATTAGTTTACAAAAATAGTTTATTTATAGAACAAATAAAAACAGATGGACTGATTAAATCCTCTTTAGAGTTTTGTGGGAATCTTCATCAC
>Ga0118677_10016537_pt1 | contig 10084 bp, 9 predicted proteins | sample AliMusrvi5mmetaG_FD_86154 | JGI IMG/M metagenome (GOLD analysis project Ga0118677, IMG submission 86154)
CTTATAGGGAGCCTTATTTATCAAACAGAAGAAGATAGCAGATTATTTACTGTTAATTTATCAAGCTTACCCCAAGGCATCTATACTATTCAAGTAGATAACAAAACAAGTCTCGGATCAAAGAAATTAATTATAAATTAGAAAAGCATGAACTCCTTTGTAAAAACATTCATTTTTGCTTTAACCTGCTTCCTTTTTCAAAGTGAAGTAAGCAAATCACAGCAATGGCTTTGGGCTGACCACATTGGTGGAGATTACTTGGATGGCTCGATTGGCACGACCGATAAAAATGGTAATTTTTTTATGGCAGGGTCATTTTATGGGACCCACTGTCAGTTTTTAAATCAAACATTACATGCAATTGGAATGCCTTACAACAGTATGTTCCTTGCAAAATATGACAATAATGGAACCGAAAAATGGGTCAGGCAGTTCAATTCCGGTTTTTTGCCTCAGAATTGTAATGATGGTATGACTAGTGTCATTGTTGACGACTTTGGGTTCGTATATATAACCGGGCTGTTTTATCAGTCTGCAACGTTTGGACAGTATAATTTGACTTCGGAAAACGGTGACGTATTTTTGGCAAAATACAATACTGATGGAGACTGTATATGGGCAATAAAAGCAGGCGGGTCAGGAACAGATTGGGGAACAGGTTTGGCTGTTGACAGCTCCGGTGGTGTTTATGTTTGCGGTCAAAATCTATCTCCGGCGATATTCGGGACAATCCCGGTTGATGCAGGAGGGTTCATGGCGAAGTACGATTCAAACGGAATATGTCAATGGGCGAAAAAGATTGTTTCATATACTGATCTTGGTTCATACAGTGCAGATGTGATATTTTCTGGCATGACATTAGTAAAGGATCGATTAATTGCTTGCGGATATGGAGGGGCAGGTTCTAGTTTCAGTATTGATACCGTTACTTTTACTCATCCCGGACTAGAGGGTCATATTCTTTGTTGTTTTGATCTAGATGGGGCACTTAAGTGGACAAGTGAGGCGCTAACAGAGGGCTGTGTATTTAGTGGAATAAACCTCACAACTGACAGTATCGGAAATATTTTTGTTGCGGGAGCGTTTGGTTGTTCTGTTGGAGGAGCTGATGTTTCTATCAATTTTTCTGACACTGTGTTAGTATCAAACTCCACCACATCTGATCTTTTTATTGCGAAATATTCCTCATCAGGGAATGTAATCTGGGCAAGAAAAATAAATTCGGATTTAATATCCCCCGGAGGTACAATAGTTTCAGATAAATATGGAAATACATATGTTTCAGGCGCTTTTAAGGGCACGAATATTTTCGGTCCTGACATTTTGGTCTCAGAAACTAATAAAGATATGTTTCTCGCACGTTATTCACCGGAGGGAGAATGTTATGGAGGGATTCATTTTGGATTAGCTGGAGGCTCTGAAGTCGGCCTGGACATTACAGGAAAACCAATTTTAGTAGGAACATTCGCCGGTACTGTGAATATTGGGTCCCAAACATTCACTTCACGCGGAGGTTGGGATATTTTCCTTGCCAAATGTGATAATATAACAGGTATAGGCGAAACAAAAAAGGCAGCCTCAAACCAGTTATTAATCTATGCAAATCCAAACGAGGGGAAATGTACTGTTAAGTTTCCGGATGAGTTTCTGAATGAGAAACATCTTACCCTGAGTATTTATGACAGCCAGGGGAAATTAATCCAATCGGTTCCTGTTGATAATGTTGAAGGAAAAGTTTCCCTAAATATCCAGGCCGAGGCCCGGGGAGTGTACAATGTGGTCCTGAGTAACGGAAAGAAAAATTATACAGGCAAAATTGTTTTCAATTAATGTAGACCTTGCATCGCATTGGCTACCCCACTTTATTAAACTCGAAATTCCCACAAAGTTACCTGCGAAAAATTCACTGAAAAACGTTTAAAACAGTAAAGGGCGACCTCCTGATGGAATGGTCGCTCTTCGAGTATATTCAGTCCCGATGGCTATCGGGACTGACCTATACCCTTGACATTATTTATTTTTCTCGGTATTCACTTGGCAAAAATTTCAATTTTAACCAGGTGGGCCAGAAACCTAGATAAGTCTACAGGGCAGTAGCATACAACATGAATAATTCCCAGATCTATGCAGCCATCACAGAAAAGATCATCGCAAACCTTGAAACAGCCGGAAGCTGGATGAAGCTCTGGCAGATCCCCTCACCGGTGAGCATGAATGGCCATTACTACCGGGGCATCAATCGCCTGGTACTTTCCTCAGATCCTTACAAGAGCCGTGTATATGGCACATTTCAACAGATCCGCTCCAACGGTGGACAGGTTCGCAAGGGCGAAAAGTCCACAATCGTTGTATTCTGGAAGAATTCCATTGACAAGGATGAAGCTACCGGACTGACCAGGAAGATGTTCATCTTAAAATTCTACCATGTATTCAACTCCGAACAAGCTCATTTTGATGAACCAGGCACGAAAAAGGTTGCCGATCTTCAGAAGCTCGTTGATGATAAAATCAACTCCAACCATCAGGAGGCTGAAACTATCATCGAAGGATACGAAGGCCGACCGGAAATCTGCTATTCCGATAAAGACGACCGGGCTTATTACGCACCGATGGCTGATCTGATCTCAGTTCCCGATAAGAAGTATTTCAGCACCTCATCTGCTTTCTACCGGACTTTGTTCCATGAACTGGGGCATTCAACCGGACATCCTAAAAGACTCAACCGGTATGATGGAATGTCCAACAGCTTTGGCGATATCCCATATTCCAAAGAGGAACTAGTGGCCACATTTGACAATCAGGCACATACCACCGAAACGCCCGTTAACAGTGAAATATGTGTAATAACTTGAACAAATATGAACAGCATGATAATAACTTATACTGACAATGTTGTACGCTATGTTGACAGTTCGTATCTTTGCACTGACAAAAAATTCCCCCTTAAAAATGGCTTCAATAATCTTCTATCCCGACAAAGAAAAGAATGGAGAATCTCTTTTACTTCTTTCCTTTACTTTTAATCATGAGCGTTTGCGACTATCGACCGGATTGCATGTTCCCAAAGACGACTGGGATCAGGAAGCTCAGAAGGCAAAACCGGCAAAGGACTATCCTGAGGTCAATAAACGCCTTCGAGAAACTGTCAACTTTTTTCTTGATAAATACGATGAACTTTTCGCCAAAGGAATTAAACTGACAAAGCAAGAAGTTAAAGTGAAATCTGATGAAATAGTTGAAGCATTTAAAGTATTTACCGGTAGGAAAAAAGCTATTGAAGCCGCCAGAATTTCACTTTTATCTTTTATCGCCATCTATCAAACGAGATATAAAAACAAGGTTGGTGCCGGTTATATAGCAAAATTATCTGGTCTAAAGAACCACCTTGAGGCTTTCCAAATTAAAACGGGATTCAGAGTTGATTTTGATACAATCGGGAAAGAATTTTATATCAAGTTCACGGACTATTTGAAGGGACTCGGATTAAAGCCGAATACAATAGGCGCTGATATCGGTAAAATAAAACGCTTAATGAATGAAGCCGTTGAGGATAAGCTAACCACAAACCAGGATCACCATAAGCGAGATTTTAAGGTCATAAGGGAAGATGTAGATTCCATTTACCTGAACGAAAATGAAATCAAGGCGCTATATGAAATGGAAATTGAGCATCCGGCAAAAAGAAGAGTGCGTGACATTTTTGTACTTAATTGTTACACCGGACTGCGTCATTCTGACTGGCCTAAGGTTTCGAGTGAAAATATACAGGAAGGGAACATGCATGTTCTCACACAAAAAACGAACGAACCAGTTATCATACCGATTAAACCATTGGTGTTGGAAATTCTTCGAAAATATGGGACCTTGACAGTACCCGATAATCATCAATCAAACGACACTTTAAAATGGATTGGCCAGGAAGCGTATGATAAAAAAATTTATAATGGGAATCATAAAAAATTCCTGGAGATAAGGACCCATACAGCCAGAAGGTCATTTTCGACCAATGCTTATCTGGCAGGCATTCCGATGCGTGATATTATGCAAATAACGGGACATCATACAACAGAGTCATTTCTGAAATACATCAAGGTCACAAAATTGGAGACAGCTAAAAAACTGAAAGAACACCCGTTCTTTAGTTAAAACCAGAATAACGATCAACTGGTTATACAGGTGATTGTTATCGTTAACAAACCGAGTATTTCACTATCCAAAGTTGATGCCGGTGGCTCAGTTTCACCAGGTAAACCTGCCTGCTCCTCATCTTTTGGGACAATAGTTCCGTCATCCTTCTGGACAATTTCTATATAGAGCCAGTCGTCTTTGGGTAGCGATGAATTTGCAAAAGCTGTCGTTTCCGTGCCTTCGTAAACTGCCTGAATCGGATTGTCCGTCAATAAAAATCCTTTTTCATTGACGGAACTTCTTGACTCAATATTGAAATTCACCATTGATCCAGTGCTAAAATGGGAGTCAATCCTTACCACATCCTGGTTATCATATAATCTCACGAAAACCATTGATGATTTTATTGAAGGATTGGCTATGTTCAGAATATATTGATTTGTCTGCTGAGATGGACCTGGAGAATACTCGCCCCAGGGCATCCACCAACTCCCATTATAAAGGTATGCGGTATGCTTACCCTCATTATAATACAACTGCCCTGCTACGGGATTTTCAGGTAAATCCCGTAGCGTATGCAGGACAGCGTTCAGAAGTTGATTTTGCTGTATGTCCAGGTTGGACTTAAATGATGGCATAACAACTTTTTAAGTTTCAGAGTTTATCCGACAATTACGATTTGACCGGTGATTGCTGTGGCCGAAGCCCAGGTTACATCACCGGCGGCGTTCACGTTGATGTCAACTTCAACGGAATAACGGGTGGTGGAAATGGTTTCATAAACCACTGCCACCAGGTCTGCCGTGCATCCGTGGGTGGCCGCTGTGATGGTCTGCGTAGAAACGGCGGTGATCGCTCCGACATATTTCTTGGTGCGACCGGTGGTCTTACCATCGACATAGGTTTTCGTGGCTTTCTGGGTGGCAAGTTTGGTATCGCTGTTGGAAGCGAGGGTTCCGTCGGTATCAATGACACCGGCTTTGAAATCCATAGTTTCAATGTTGGTGATGGTGTTCGCATCAGCATCGATGGATTTGTTGGTCAGCGTCTGAACAGCCGCCAGCTTTACCAGGTCAGAGGATTCAGTGTTGTCAACCCCGTCGAAATCGGCAGCAACAATGCCAGAACCTTTGGTAACGTTAGCAATTACCATGTCACCTACACTCACTCCGGCACCGGATGGAGTACTGACACCGGAAGTGGTCCCAGCAACAGTCACTTTCCAGAACCAGCCTTTTTGAATTGTCGTGATACCCTGGGCAACAATGGTCTGGCTGCCATCGAAGGTGCCTTTGTAAACCATCCCGGCCGTGATTTGTCCCTGGATAGAAGCAACCTGAACGTCAACGTAGGTCTTAGTTGCCTTCTGGCTGGCCACTTTCACATCGGAATTGGCGGCCAGGTTACCGTCGATATCAAGGTATGCCAAAGGCATCTGCTTGATATCATCGACATTGGTCAACCCTACCTGTGCTTTGGTGGTGGCATGAGGGTTGGAAGTCGATGCAATGTGGGTGTCAATCGTGGCATGGGTATTTGTGCCACGGTTCACCAGCGAGTTGTGATCAATGGCGGTGGGATCCACCGACTTCACCCAGATCGTACCGTTCCAGTACTTCTCATAGTTATCCGAGGTGTCGAAATACTTCTGGCCTTTTATCGGACTTGCCGGAGCCGATGCCAGGTTTTGAATTACAGCATTCTGCAATTCGTTTTTATTGAAGTCCAACGGGACCAATACTTTCTTTGCCATGTTTGTGTTTTTAAGGTTTGTAAAAGGGTTAACTATAAATTATCTTTCCGCTTGCAGCAGGGTTCAACCGGATAACCATCTGGTCCGTCGATTCATGGGTTATTTCCGAAATAAGTTCACGCCCGGTGGTGTCAACTACAACAACTGTTGGGTACTTTTGAAGGTTGTGTTGAATTGTGATTTCACTTTGGTTGATAAATGACTGAACTACCTGGAGCGCTGATCCACCACCGCCACCACCTGGGGTTCCTGTTGCAGCCGGGTCAATGATCCGGTATAAAAAGAAGAGTTCAATTTTTGAGCAGCCTGATTTGGGATTTTCTCCACCGGAAAGACAAACATAGACCGGAGTATTTTCAAAGAGTATAGTTGAAAAAACAGGTGTCATCCGCTGGATCGTCTCACCTGATGAGGTCAGAAACAATGACGGGAAATAGCCCCAGTCCTGCGTTTCCGTATCACCATCCGTTGTCACATTTAATGTCTGGGTGGGACCAACCTGCAATCCGCCAATCGGAGGCGACATTGGTGTGATCCGGGCGATCAATGAAATAAGGTCAATGACCTTTCCGGCTCCTGGAGCAGGAATAATGACATTGATCTCAGTAAGGCGGTTACTTTCATCCTCGGTGATCACATGCTTTGCGGCAATGACAGGCGAAGACTGGCCGGAAGCCAGATTGTTGTAAAGCTCTGTGAAGTTTTCATTGATCTTCTTACCTCCAACTCGCAGTTTGTCACCTCTTTTATCACCCGGGACAATCCCGAGGTTTATCTCTTGTCTTGCCATAATTAAAATTCTATCTGATCAAATGTTATTTCCATGTCGTCAAAACTGACTTCCATGTTATCCCAGGTCAAGGGAAGCGGTAATATTATCTCATTGGCCGTACCATCTGGAACATGAACCGAGAAGAATGAGTTCTGATAGGCGCGTTCATATTCTATTTCGAGGTTGTAGAGATATTCTCCGCCTTTGAGAAATGGAGTGATTTTTGCCGACTTGACTATGATCTGGAACAGTTCTTTACCGATCTGTTCATAAGATTCTGTGGATAGCAGAAGCTCTCTGAGGCAATTCTTTTCCGAGAGGGTAATCCACCCGGAATTGGCTTTACAGCTTTCCGTTTCTTTGGCGCTGAACTGTTTTGACGGGGCATTAAAAAAGGTATCCTTTTCTTCTCTGACGGTGGATCCGATAAGCCGTTCATAATCCAGGTTGAGATCGGACTTCCCGGTAAACCTGAAAGTATCATAGGCCGAAAAAGAATTCCGGTAAAAGAACACCTTCTCATTTTCAAAAAACCTCTCATCATTATAAAATATCCGGCGTTCTGAAAGGAAATCATCGTTGCTGTCCATCAAAAACACCTCCCACGACTGAACAGTTTTGCCGTACTGGGCATTCACCAGGTCAAGGTGATCAAACCCAACCTTGAATTCCATTACCGAAAAGGCAGTAAATGCCACCTGTTCGGTCGCGTTGACTACCTTATGCGATCCATCGGTGAAATTGATGATCACAACAAGACGATAGTGAATTGCTGATGGGTTGTCCTGGAACAGAAAGAACAGTTTTTCCATCACTCCGGAGCGGGAATATTTTGTAGTAGGAAGCCACGACAGGAACTTGAGTTTGTTGGCCGGAATCGAAAAATATTCCAGGTACTTTTCATTGAGCGAAGTGAGCAGTTCGTGGTTAAGGCCTCCTGCAATTGCATAATTCCATCCGGTCGATTGCAACCCTTTCACATTGCCGGCAATGCTTTCTGCAAACGACACACGGTATTTAAGAAGGTAATCCCAGCCATGAGCTTTTGCGTTCCCAGTCAGCTCAGGAAATTCAAAGCGTTGCATTTCCCATCCTGCAAACTTTGCCCTGATATAATCCGAGATATCGAACCTTGCACTGCCAACGAAATCGGTGGGTTTGATATCCTCCCCGATGGGATTACCCAGCGTATCGCGGATCAGGCAAAGGATGCCAAAATAATCCCTGTACTGATCATCCGTTCCGGGAGTGTTTATCCCTGCGGAAACTCCTGTAACCCCATTATTTGACAGCACAACGGTGCCATCGGCTCCGGACTGCTTTGCAGCAAGTTTTATTTTCCGGTGGCTTGCCCCTGGAGGGTCCAGCGTTACATTGAAATATTTCTGGATGTCGTAATTTTCCTGAAAACACTGATAGATATTACCAGCGAAGTCATTGAAAGTCTGACCGAGATATGCAATTTCAAAAAGCAAGCCATCAAAACCGGTGAAACCGGCTGACTGAAAAATCAGGGTTTTCCCTGCAAACTGAAGATGAAATGAATGACCGGCTGTAGTATCGACTGCGGACACCAACAGTTCAAAGTAAGCCCGATCGCCAAGGGAGACCATGTAATTATCTGAGCAGGCCTCAAATAATACAGGATTTCCGGCAAAGGATATGAGATCGGGCGTTTGGGTGATGTCAATCATGGTGCAATAGTACCATGAGATCTCGCGGGAATAAAGGACAGTATCAGGGTGCCGAGAAGCACTTGAGCTGAGCGGATTTGATCGCGGATTTGTTCAGGGTGACAGTAATTTCACTGATCAGGTAATTGATCCCATTTATGCGGTAACGCTTTGTGAAATCCATCGATTTTAGTTCAATGAAATCCATCTGCTTTTCAATCTTGACGCTCTTTCTGGTCTCCATGATCCAGTTTACCCAGTCTTTCCAGTAAAGATTGAACAAGCCATTGCCTCCTGTGTACCGGAGAGAAAAATTGATGTTGTTGGCAAAGCCTCTGAGCCGAACCGGGGTTCCCCAGCCTCCGGCCATTCCTACCCAAAACAAACGAGGGGTGATTTTCTGATTGTCAGCTCCCAGGTTCCCGCAATTGACCACGATGTATTTATCGGAAAGGGAAGAGAAAATCGTTTCGTATTTGTTTTTATCATCCCCCCATTTGTAGAAAAACTTATCGGTCAGTGACGGCCCGTTTGGCAATTGCTGCCACTCAATGAGAAATGAAATGCCATTGACTCCCAACTGCCACCAGGTGTTTGTATCCACAATATAATAGATGTCACCAAGCCAGGTGAATGGATATGGTGGGATTTCTGCAAAACATCCCACAGCACCTTTGATCATTTCTGTAATCCCTTTTTCTGAATCCAGTTGCTCCTGGTACACCTTATCCCCACCATCGGGACCAAGCAGAAACCGAAAGCCGGTGACCTGCTCCGGAATCTCCTGGGTAATGGATAGAATATTCTTTGAAAACTCAACAACTTCAGAGCGAAGCAACACTTCTTTGTTGCTTACTATACGCACTACCCTTTGCCTGGAATCCACATGAAAGCTGCAATTGAACCACTTCTCCAGTCCCGAGATGAATTCACTGACCTTCACACTGGGCACCAGGCGGCAATAATATAGCTGCTGCAGTCCGAATATTACTTCGCTCAGGTTTACCGAATGGTAAATTACCAGGCGGGAAAGCTCTATACTGGAAGTAAAAAATTCATCCTGCAGCCGGTACCCAAAGGTTTCGGCCAGCTTGTTCAGCACATATTTCAGGTAAAGAAAAGGAACCAGAATTGTTCTGCTTTGACCGTCCGAAGTGGTTTTGTGTAGCCAACCGTCTGGAAATATGTGATTATAAGCCATCATTTCTGGATTGGTTGCCTGTGGATCAAAGAAGTCAAGGTTGGCGATCTCCGGCACTGAAAAGTCAACTTCAGGATAAAAATGGGTCAACGACCAGTTGAAGTAATTGACAGCATCCTGATCACTGGGAAAACTTTTCATGCCCAAATCCACCCGGTTCAAAAGAAGGTCTTTGATTTCATAGTTGAAGTTTCCTTTGTTGATGTATAGGGTACCTTCAAATGATTTGTCATTTGCTGTTTTTATCTTTATCTGCCCGGTATAAAGAACCATCCCGTTCCAGCGGATACTGCCTTCATAGGTTTCATAAATACTTTGCCTCGATGCCAATCGATTTTTCCATCCCAGGATTGACATATTCCTTGGCGTGGAAGGAACTTTGAAGGGAAAGGAATAATCGCCAACATCGTTGAAGATCGGGGATTTGAGGTTCAGTGAAACCGAAAAATCATCGGAAAGGTCAAGGCTCTGGTCGGCAATCAGGATGGATAACATAGGGTTTTGCTGTTATTTTGATACTTCGGCCTCAATTTGATTGACCCGGTTTGTTGTTTCCC
>Ga0118677_10016538_pt1 | contig 10084 bp, 10 predicted proteins | sample AliMusrvi5mmetaG_FD_86154 | JGI IMG/M metagenome (GOLD analysis project Ga0118677, IMG submission 86154)
CATCAAGTGTTATTTCATATACTACCTTAATGAAACAACGATTTATGACTTACGAAAAAGCAAAACAATTTTGGTTTCCCCTTATCGGGTAATTGCTATAATCAGTAATAGTAAGGTTTATTGGAAAAGTCATATTCCTCCGCTTACCATTCTATATTGTAAGAATGTCTTTATATTGTTTTGGATTGTGATACTCGGCAGTTAAAATTTGCGTCGCTCTAATACTCCGAATACGGAACATTGTTTCCTCCGCGCTCGACCAAATAGTTGTATTGTTTGTCCGTCATGCACGCACATCCTGTGCTATTGGAATATGTATTGGGACAACATTCGGGTTTGAACTGAGTATTGGCAAACATCGACAATTCACCCTCGGGCAATGGAACAGGTTGCGCAGGACGATTTAAAATGTTTTGAACGCCCTGGCTAAGAGGCTGGCCAGCTTTAACTGTTAAATCGGGCATACTCCATGAAGAAGTGTCCGCTTGGTTGTAATCGCCTAAAGTGTATTTGGACGATTCACCGTAATTTGTGTTAGCTCCCGCGAAACCTTCTTTTTTGGCCTTTTTAATGCCTGCTTTTACAGCTTCTTTTGTAATACCAGTAAGTCCCTCAACAACTCCGCGAATGTTGCAGGTTCCGAGAATCGTGTTGACGACAATAATTATGTAAACAACGCCGATTAATATTAAAATTTCAAGATTTATCTTGTATCCAAATATCGACAACTCCATACTATACATAATTATTAGATAAAAATATAGTTTTACCTAAACAAACGTTTTTTATTATTCATCTATACTAGATGTTTACTAAACAAGATGACGAAATTATTTTACTTGAAAATCAAAAAAGGTATGATTGCGACAATACCGATTTATTATTATCGAATTACAAGGGGTGTATTATACCTCTAACGATGTTGACTGTCGTTTGCGCAGTATTGTTTATTTTCTTGTATCGCAAATGGGGGTTAACAATCTAGACCAGTAAAATGTTTCAATCGTCGCATTGTAATCGCGAAATTGAACGCCGTTACACTCGAATGTTTTCACGTCGGTTAATATGTGATACAGCTTATCGTCAGTCGTCTCTCTCTCTTTCGATTTTAATTCTAGCGTAGATGATATTTGAACGCGTTTATCACACATTGTTAGGTTGGGACCGCCCTCAAATATCGTATCACCTAACTGATGTTTGTATTGACCATTTACGGTTTTTCCATTGATTTCAACAACCCCGTATACGAATTCGCCATTGATTAAAATGTCTCTCGGTTCTAAAGATTGAATGTTCTTTAAAGTTCCATCTTTCAACTTGATTTTTGTATCGCCGACAAATCCACCGTCCATGAAACGATGAATATCGGTGCAGTCATGTAAATGAACCAACCCGTTGTTTTTCAATTCCTTGAGCTCTTCTTCGTATACTTCATCCCAATCACAAAATATCATCCCTTTAATGGCAATTATTTTCATATTTGTATTTAAGCAATACAAGTGAGGTTGTTCGTATGTCAATATTTTTCTAGCGTCTGGGTGTTGTGAGACAGGCTTCCATTCCACGCCAAATTTTACATAATGCGTAGACGACACGGTGACTCCATTCAAGTCATACATTACGGTGTCTGTTGCATCCAATTTGAAGGTCGCCGTAACCGCATTATCATTCTCGAGAACATCGCCTACGCAAACTTGGCAAATTTTTTTTGTTGAACCGTCGTTCATTGTGATACTCGTATCTGCGTCGAAGCATTTGACGAGTTTTGGTATTTGCAGTGAAGGTTCGACCTTCAACACAATCGACATGAAAACTAGAATGACAGTCATGTATATCGAAATACCTACGAAAACTCCTGTCAAAACGGGCGCGATGCCCCAACCGACCGGACTTAACCAACAAATCGCGATCATTATCACGAGCCCGATTAGAAACCGTATAATGAGCTCTGCGATAGCACCCATTAAGGACCTCAATGCATAATAAGACCCCAACAACGTCATCAATGTGGCCGTCAGTGTACCTTGGACTTTTCCAATAATGTCTCGAAAAACAATTATGATTTGTTGTAGTGGAATCGTGATGTTGATCAGCCGACCCATTATTTCCTCTGATATACTTTGTATGTTGGTTCTGACATTGTCCACCATATCGCGAATCGAATTCAAACTGGTTTTCAATTGGTCTGCGAGAGTAACAAGACTACTGATGACAAATGTTAGCGGCTGCACGGCATTTCCCACCCCACTCGAAATTATATTTTGAGAACAATATGCAAAATTTTGACTTGTAAATTCACTGTAAGTCATGTCATCTGGTTTGTTTATCAAGCCCGCAAACGGCATCACTCGCGGATTGCATCTTTGGTTGGGCCAGTCATTCTTGATTGTTTGTATATTTGCAACAACAAAACAATAACAGCTTATGATACAAAATACAATCGTAATTAAAATTAAAAATATAGTCGACGATCCGTAATAATCAAAATAAGTTAGGTCTTTGTATAATTTTTTTAAATCGTTGGAGTCATCCATATATAGTTGTTAGAATACTTATTACGAAAATATACTTTCGTAATAAATTTATTTGTTTATCAAATGATCTTCCCAATCCCAAAAGACTTCGTCTCCTATTTTTATCTTGTGATCGCTTGTTATGAGACAACTAAACCAATCCAAATCGCAAATCACCTTGACGGCCTTATGATAATTTGCTACCTTTACAAATTCATTATTTTCGTTGTCAAATACTAAATGTGATCCAGTGACATAAATGTTGTCGCCGTTGACTCCTAGTTTTTTGATTGCGTACAAAGCCTCCGATTGATCTTTGTTGTTTATTTTCATAGTGGCTTCAACGACACTTCCGTTTTCTAGAACGTCTCCTAAATTAAGATCGCAAATGTACAAAACTCTCTCATCTTGTAGTTTTATTTTTGTAGATGGGTGAAAGCATTTGCCAATTGACCTGACCATTTGACCTGTCGGGCCGTCCCACGCACTGTTCATTGTTTTCAAACTTCCATCTAAGACAAACAGGAAGGTAACCATTGTGCCAATTGTTTTGCCAACGAGGTCTTTCATACTGATGATCATTTTTTGAAATTCGATGATTAAGTTCAAAAACACTCCAAACACGGATTGAATGATTGACGTAAACATTGTCCTTATTTTGTCGAACATTTCTCTAATGTAGTTGACTTCTTGAACGAATTCGCCGAGAACGCTCGTTATTGACGATGTTAAAAACGTAAGTGGTTGTAAAAGATAACCCATGGAACTATTTTGGATATTTTGAACACAATAAACAAAATCTTGTTCTACGTTGTCGGATAACGGCATATACATTGGATTGCATCTATATTCGGGCCAGTTGGCTTTAATTTCCTGTATTGACGATACTAAATAGGTTCCTACAATGTAAAGGACAAATGCTAAATTTATGTATATAAAATTTACCCAATTTTTTCCAGATGGCATGACTTATATTACGTGAATATAATTTTTGATAATACACTGCCGCTTTTTTTATTTCCTTGTCTTAGTCTTGGACCTGGCCTTGGCCTTGGACCTGGCCTTGGACCTGGACTTAGTCCTGGCCTTGGACCTGGACATTGTCTTGGATCTTTTAGACAATCTGCGGCCACCCGATTTTACAGATGCGTTATGATCATATTCTGCATTAGCTTTAGCTTGTAATGTTAATTTAGCCATATCAGCCTGTTGACTCTGCAGATCTTGACCCCCGCTATTTGCAGATGTATATGGTGTTTGGATTACGGCAAGAGGAATTTTTCCCGTCTCTCCTCCTCTTTGTCTCCGTTGTCGTTTTTTCCCCCCCACCTTACGCAAATTCATAAGCTTGTCTGTTTGGTTGTTCATGCTAATAATTGCAGAGTTGCTTGGGTTACTTCCAATCATTCCAGGAACTATGGGTTGTGGCGCGGACATATACATATACGCTATAAAAAAAAATTACAATACAATTTCGTCTTTTAGCCCGTATTTGATAATTAGACTTTTTGCAAGTTCAACATATTCAGTTTTTGCCTGATCTGTATTCTTGTCTTTGTTTGAATTCCAAGAATTCCATTTACTTCGTGCAGCAAAATAAAAAAAATATGGTTTTTCAACATTGATATTCCCATACATTGTTTGTTTGTATAGTCCATACAATATATTTTTTTCCTCATCGGTTGGAGGTGTGTTCAAGATGTTGACACTGATCACCATTTTATCGAATACACTCATTACTATAAAAAATATAAAAATTCGTCGGTTTCTACTAAATTAAATATTGCAATAGAACAATGGACGAAACGCAAAGGCTTCAGTTACAGAATATGATTAAGGCAAATAATGTGGAAGATCAAACGGACTTTATACGCCAATTAAAACACAGTGATGTTTTGCGAAATGAAATAAATAAAATGCAAGTAATTAAATCAAAATATCAAAACGACCACGACAAAATACACTTTGAGTGTATCAGCGAGTGTAATTTTTTGTTTACGTATTACACCGATATTTACAACAAGGTTCGAAAGGATGAAATTGATATTGGAATTTTAAATAAATTTCTGGATGTTCTAAAAAACATAGAAGATGGCAATGTGAGCCAACACGAAGGATCATTCTTGGTGGGGACGTTATTGAAAGAGTTGTATATAGACAGTGCTCTAAAAAAGGCCGATAAGCTAAATGAAGAACACAAGGACGACAAAAAGGAACCTATAAAACCAACTGTTAATATCTCTTGGAAACAATTCAAGTCTACCACCTTTTGAAAGGTGGTGCCAAATTAACTTGTCGAAAAAGAGAACAAAACTTTTGCTCCACACGGTGGCAAAGGCCTCGTTAACCCCCCTTAATGGGTTTTGCTCCACTTTTTTTAAAAGTGGAAAAGTGGAAAAGTGGAAACAATCGCTTAAATACAATTCAGTATTGTATTCAAGTATGGTGAAGAAGTTCACATCGGCAAACCTTAAACCAACCCTGGTCATTGTCGAATCTCCTGCAAAGTGTGGAAAAATAGAAGAATATCTGGGCCCGAGTTACAAATGTATTGCATCATATGGTCACTTGAGACAACTAAACTCATTAAAAAATATCGATGAGAATTTTGTGCCAACATATACAATTATTGAAAAGAAACGCCAACAAATTGACAAAATCAAAAAAGCTATTATTGGAGCGAATGAAGTAATTTTGGCACTTGATGGAGACCGAGAAGGAGAGAAAATCGCGTATTGTATAGCCCAGATATTCAAGTTGGATATAAAAACAACGAAGCGAATTACATTCAACGAAATTACAGAATCCGCAATCCAGAAAGCGATCCAAAATCCGCGCACAATAGATATGGATTTGGTGAATGCCCAACAAGCCCGTCAAATCATAGATTTGTTAGTAGGGTTCAAAATATCACCTATTTTATGGGGTCATTTCAATGCAGGATCATCTCTATCTGCGGGTCGATGCCAAACGCCAGCACTGCGTATTATCTATGAAGATTACAAGGATATTCATAATGAGAGAAAGGTTTACAATACGACGGGGTATTTCACAAGTGCGAACATTGTATTTGAATTACAGACATCGTTTGAAAATGATGACTCGGTGACTGACTTTTTATATGACTCTGTCAGGTTCTCTCATGTATATACTTGTTCAAAACCAAAACGTATTACTAGAAGGCAACCTGACCCCTTCACAACGTCTACTTTACAACAGGCTTCTAGTAATGAACTGCGTTTATCACCAAAAGAAACTATGCGCGTTTGCCAGACCTTGTATGAAGGTGGTTACATAACGTATATGCGAACAGACTCCAAATCGTATAGTCGCGATTTCATTGAGTGTGCCAAGGAATATATAACGAGAGAATACGATCCAAATTATATAAATGAGAACATTTATCAACTTGTAAGCAGTGATCAAGACAAGGAGGCCCACGAAGCTATTCGCCCCACGAACATTTCTCTCGTAGAGCTTCCTTCAACAATGGATAACAAGGAACAAAGACTCTATAAACTTATACGAGAGAACACTTTAGCAAGTTGTATGTCACATGCTGTATTTTATTCGGTTACTGCGACTATTACAGCTGCACAAAATGCAAAGTTTACCTATACAAGCGAACTAATAGATTTTCCTGGTTGGACAATTGTTCACACCAAAACAAATAAAATAAACAAGGAATATCAATATTTACAACAAATCCAACCAAATTCAGTTGTCCCTTATAAGAAAATGATATCAAAAATGAATTATATAGGATTCAAACAACATTTTACGGAGGCGCGACTAGTTCAGCTACTCGAAGAACATGGAATTGGTCGCCCGTCAACTTATTCTTCTCTCGTAGACAAGATTCAGGAAAGGGAATATGTCAGCAAACAGAACGTGGAAGGTCGCAAAGTCGTATGTAAGGACTTTGAGTTAACAGATGACAACATTTATGAAGTTGAGGAAACGAGAGAATTTGGTGCCGAGAAAAACAAGTTGGTCATTCAATCGATTGGCATTTTGGTCATGGAATTTCTCGATGCGCATTTCTCTCAATTGTTGAATTATGAATATACCAGTGGTATGGAAAACGAATTAGATTTAATCGCAAACGGTAATGGTGATTGGAATAGTTTGTGTAGAAAATGCGATGAACAATTGTCATTGTGTATCGATAAATTGAAGGATGAACCAAGAATGAAAATTCAATTGGATGAGACAAATGAATATATAATTGGAAAATATGGTCCCGTGATAAAAAATACTGAAATAATAGATGGAAAACAAGTGGTTAATTTCAAAAAAATAAAACAAGATGTTGATGTAAGCAAGATACACGAATACAGAGTAGATGATTTATTAGCAGAAGATATTCAAAAGAAGAAAATCAATTTGGGTAAATATGAAAATCAAGACGTATTTATACAAAAAGGAAAATTTGGCGTCTATGCTTCCTGGGGCCAAAATACTTGTTCATTGAAGCAATTTGGAAACCGCCCGATTGAGAACATTAGTTTTGACGAAGTGGAAAAGTATATCTTGGAGCAAGAGAGTGGATTCATTAGAGAAATATCCCTAGATTGTTCGATCCGTCGCAGCAAAAAAGGCGACTATCTTTTTTTCAAAACTGCCAAAATGAAAAAGCCAACATTTCATAGTCTTGATAAGTTTTCAGAAGATTATAAAATATGTCATGTGAACATTTTAAAATCATGGATAAAAGAAACATATGGACTTAATGTTTGAACTAGTTATATTTGAATACAAAACCAGATGAGGTTTTTGTTTGTCCAGATAAAATCCAAACCTGTTGTGGGGAGGCTTACCCCGTGAAAGTAGATGAATTAGAAATTTCGCTGGACCGAGGTAACTGTCCGGTTTTGTGTCGGAAGCAAAACTAAAAATTCAAGCATGAAGGAATAATCGAATGACCCAAAATCGACTATTTCTCCGTTATGATATCGGATTCGTATTTTGAGTCTCCTTATTCTTTCCGCTGGAGGGAGAAAAAACTTGTAAGGCATTGAGTCTCTGTCAAACCACTGCCCGAGTGGTGTAGTTGGAACTGCAATCTTCGCAAAAGCCGAATTAACGACACCATTTGTTTGATTTGTTGTCTGAGTAAACAAACTAAGATTAAACGGGCTGGTTTCATCGATACAATTATATTGAGCAATCTCCATGTAAAAATAAGCAGGCCCCATAATATTGATTTTATAAGGGCATTCAACGTAGTATACCTGGGCTCCAGGCAGATTAGGATTTGGAACCAGCCAGTAACCATTGTCTCCAAACCGGACATCTCCGTAATAAAATCTAGGCGTAAAACCTACCTTGGAAATAGCAGGCGTATTATTTTTAGACAACCCCAAATTCCCAGGTAATCCAAAATTTGAAAATTCGGATAATTTGTTTTTACAAATATTGATCTTAGACATATATTTCGCAAACTGTTCTTCGTTTGTCAAAACGAATCCATCGCACGTATTTCCAAACCAAATCTTTTGATTGACAGAGTTGTAGACAATGACAAAATTTTGGTATCCCCCTAAACTCTCGAATTCGGTAACAAGATCAGGATAGTTGGCAACCAAATATGGTTGAATGAGGAGAGTCACCGCCTCGTTAAATTTATTCGTAAGTTCAACTACAATTTGATCTGGATTGTAGAATCCCTCTTCAATCACAATCGTAAAATTACTGTCTTGCGAAAAAAACAGACACTCGAAAATTGCGTTTTGCAACGGATTGGAGTATAAATGGTCCCCTGGATTGTAAGGCGAATTAATTTTGAATGTCATAGTAATATTCGAATTTGTTGCAGAAAACGTGCTATAATTTGCCGGAAACGTCCAATTGGAAAGTCGCATCGAATACACATTTGTAATGTCTTCAGGCATTTCAATATCAAATTCGCTTGAATTTGGGAATTTGGTAATATCTCTATCGTCCGAGTGAATAGAAACATATTTTCTTTGATATATAATTTCTTGTGGATTCGGTATTATGGGATGCGAAGAGTTTACATTATACATTTTAGGAATTTCGGGTTGATTGTAACCGTTCATAATTATACTATTATAGTATAATTTTTTTTATATATTAAAAAAAATTATATTTATTATATATGTCCGGTATTTTTTCATCAGTCGCAAATTACAGTGGTAGACAACCAGATGTAATGCAAAATATAAAACAATTCTTTAGATCTAGTCCTGGAGCGGTATACTGGTGCTATAAGACTGTTACAAACACGATTTATATCACTCCGGTGGATCAAAACAAGACGGTTTTAATACCCAAAGATCTATTCGTCGTCGGGTCAATCACAAATACATCGGATCAAAAATTAAAAGAAAACATTACGACTATTTCGAGAAAAGAAGCCGATGCAATATTGCAAGTATGTCCCAAGAAATACAATTTTATAAATGACGACGAAAAGAAACAACATTATGGAGTTATTGCACAAGAACTCGAACTGGTATATCCCGAATTGGTCGATAGTATAGAACTGGACGGATCAACTAAAACTGTAAATTACCTCGAATTAATCCCCATTTTGATATGCAAAATACAACAAATGCAAGAAGAAATTGACGAACTACAAAAAAATGTCGTTTGGAAATAATATATTTCACAATATTATAGATGAATGATTGGTTTTCCAGTATTTACAAATCATTTTTGATAATAAGTCCTGTAATATTATTAATATATTTAAATTATGCAGGAACCACGTCGGTAGATGCTTTAATATGCGGATTTGTCTTGTTAAATTTTGCAATTTTGATGATATTGTTCAGGCTCGGGCAAAGATCAATTGCGCCAAATGAATCGACGCTGAAAACATTGAGCTCCCTTATATCAAACACTGGGCCGTTTTTATTGATGTTTGGTGTTATTCTATTTACAATTGTCTGTTTATCGATTTACAGAACGCCCATAGCAGAAGGTCACGTTTCGCAGGGATTCAACACGTTTAGTAATATACTTATCGTACTATCGTTTATACAAGTATACATAATATACACAAACATCAATACAGAACAATTTGACAAGGTTGGAAAATTATCAAGCATAACATCCGGCATAGTATATTTATTTGGAGTGCTATCTAGTATATGTTCGCTGCTTTTATTTGTGATACTGAGATATTATACGACTGACGGGTAAAAAAATATTCAAATTTTTGACAGTGTAAACAAAAAATATTCAAATTTTTGACGGGGTAATAAATTTATATGTCAAACCGTAATTGTGTTGTGTTTCCCAGACTCCGGATATCTTCAAAATAAACGAGTGAGACAATTTGTCTACGATGTCATTGAATATTTTTATGTTGCCATTCTTGAATTGTTCGTATATTTTATACTGCGGTAGTTTGTTTTTGATTGCTATTTTTTTGAGTATATTTTCCTCTATATTTTTTAAACTGTTTATCAAATCTTTGTGTGTATTTACGTTGAAAATACATCTATATTTATCGTAATATTTATCACACACAACAAAGCATGTTCTCTGTATAATCCTTTAGTTCCTATAGGTGTATTCAAAAACATTAAATCCATTTGCCA
>Ga0118677_10016539_pt1 | contig 10083 bp, 6 predicted proteins | sample AliMusrvi5mmetaG_FD_86154 | JGI IMG/M metagenome (GOLD analysis project Ga0118677, IMG submission 86154)
GTTTTATATTTTTAGTAAAATCAAGTCGAAATAACAGCATTTGATTAGGCCAATAATTCTTCGACACGTTCTCATCTTAATGTTTATTTTGAAATGAGAGATGTTTCGAACCAATAAAGAATTTCAAGAAACGTTAGAGCAAGTATGAAATGAGGTGAAAGTATAGTTAGTTTAGAAGGTATTCATTTCCGAAAACGCAAAAAACAACTTTTTCTTAATGAACACCTTAAAGATATAATCTATTTTCGTAATAAAGCAAGAAAAATCTGACTTATTGTATAAACCCCCCACTTTTCTGGATGAACAACACATTTATTTTTCAAACATGGTTTTTTATTCTAATATTCTCCTATTACAATCCTAATATTCTCCTAATACTTAGGTCTCTTCCTCGTTATATTGGACACTGAAGCGAGTTTTATTCGACTTAGTTTCACAAGCTGAAGTCGAAACTATGTCGCTTCAACCCTGTTGCTACCTCACTGGAAATACTCCAGCGACCACAATTAAAGGACAATTAAAGGAGAATATTGCCCCGGTCTTTGAATATAAAAACATTTTCAAACATTCACCAACCCTCATGATTACCTCAAAGGAAAAGGAAAATACAAAGAGCATATCAGGAGTGGGAAAAGGGTATAATATTAGTAGATTACTTGAGGGAGATTCGCACCAATATCGCACGAGTATCGCATCAGTATCGCACCAGTTTCGCTGGTTTGAAGCGAAATAGGTCCTTAACTAGTGCTTAACTAATGCCTGAATGGTGCGAATCAGGGACAAGTTATCTACTAATCATCCACCAATATCCCACTTTTGATATGCCATTGTTAAATACAGATACCCCTGAATTATTCCCCTGTTTTAAGGGGATTGTCCAATAAAGTGTGTAATTTCAAGTCTGACTTTTTATTTTATCTAATGTTGTACTTTTGTCCCCATGAAAACATCTACCCTTCGCTCAGATTTATTACTACTCCTATCCGCAGTAATCTGGGGACTGGCTTTTGTTGCACAACGTATCGGGATGGATTATGTTGGTCCGTTTACATATACCGGCGTCCGTTTTCTTTTGGGTGGTCTTTCATTGATTCCTTTACTTTATATTTTCCCATATTCTGCTCCACATACTAAACCAAAGCCATTGAGCCCTTTCTGGATGAAGTGGGGAGGTTTATTGGCAGGACTAATTTTGTGTACCGGAATGGCTTTTCAACAGATGGGCTTACAATATACTACCGCTGGAAAAGCAGGGTTTTTAACCGGTCTCTATGTGGTGTTGGTACCTGTGTTTGGTTTAGTGGTCAGACATAAAACAGGTCCCGGTACATGGATTGGTGTCATTCTCTCTGTTTGTGGAATGTATTTTTTAAGTATCACAGGGAATTTACAAATATCTAAAGGAGATCTTCTGATTATAATCAGTACTTTATTTTGGGCTTTCCATGTGCTTACAATAGGTTGGTTATCACCTTACAACCACCCTATAAAATTATCGATACAACAATTCCTGACTGCCGGAAGTATTAGTCTGCTCATTGCTTTTGGTTTCGAAACGGTGCATATATCTTCTATCTGGCAGGCTGCAATACCTATTTTATATGGTGGATTGTTTTCAGTTGGCATAGCATTTACGCTTCAGGTTGTGGTTCAGAAGACTGCTCATCCGGCCCATGCTGCCATCATTATGAGTCTTGAAACTGTCTTTGCTGCTGTTGGTGGATGGTTGATATTGCATGAACATCTGAGTTCAAGAGCGCTTCTAGGTTGTGTATTAATGCTTTGCGGGATGATTATTGCACAGTTAAATGACTGGATCTTTAAAATGATCAAGAACCAATACCTATTGAAATAATATTTTCGGAAACTCTTGACAGAATCGACACATTATTATAATTTTACAACCTCTTTAATCACCTAAAAAATGTCAACACATCGATCCAATTGTTTATATCACAAATTTGGTCGTGGCCTCTACGAGTGCTGGATGTGTTAGTTAATGCCCTTCTTTTTGAAATTCGACATGTGGTATAATATACCATCCTCGGAACCTTACACTTTATTTATTTTAAAACTCCTTGCTGATGAAGGGCTTAATTTTTGATATCAGGCATTATGCAGTGCATGATGGACCGGGAATACGTACAACAGTATTCCTAAAGGGCTGTCCTTTGGCTTGTCATTGGTGTCATAATCCGGAAAGCAGACTTGCTTCTTCAGAACCTATCATTACAAAACGGAGAATCGGGGAGAAGGTCTATGATGAGAAGGAAACTGTTGGTGCCTTGATGACGCCTGAAGAGGTGATAAAAGAAGTAATGAAGTCGGGATTGTTTTTTGATGAATCAGGCGGAGGAATAACCTTTTCAGGAGGAGAACCTTTGATGCAATCTAAATTCCTTGCTGAAGTATTGACCCTTTGTCGTAAACATGAAATTCACACTGCAGTAGATACATGTGGTTATGCTTCCTTGGAGGTCCTTCGTGAGATTGCAAGCCTTACAGACCTATTTCTGTTCGACCTAAAAATCATGGATGATGAAAACCATATAAAATATACCGGAGTTTCCAATCACATCATCCACAATAATCTGCGTTTACTGGCCGACATGGGTAAAAAGATCTGGCTTCGGATGCCTGTTATTCCTGAAGTAAACGACACCGATGAAGAGATTGAAAAACTGATACAATTGATGACGGAACTTTATCCAAAAGTGAATAAATTATTCCTTTTGCCGTATCATGCAGCTGCTATGAGTAAGTATCAAAGGTTGGATCTTGATACCCGAGAATATGTTTTCACACAACCCGATCAGAAACAACTTGAAATGTTAAAACATAAGTTGTCCAAAACGGGTTTTAATATAAAGATTGGAGGTTGATAACCTCAGGAACAAAAAACACACTTTGTTATCATTTTAAAAATTACCCTATGAACGATCGTATAAAAAGACTTCGCGAAGAGAGCCTCAATGCAGAGTGCTGTTTATCTGCTGAAAGAGCATTGTTGGTAACAGAGTTTTATAGCGCCAATAACCTGATGCCTGAACCTGTTGCTGTCCAAAGAGCCAATTGTTTAAAATATATTCTGGATAATAAGTCAATCTACATAGGAGAAGGAGAACTCATCGTCGGAGAGAGAGGTCCGGCTCCAAAAGCAACACCCACTTATCCTGAAATCAATCTTCATACCATTGCTGATCTTGATATTCTGAACACCCGTAAAAAAGTGTGGTTTCATGTAGACAGCGAGACGAAAGAGGCCTATCGCGATATTATTATTCCATTCTGGAAAGGAAAGACAAATAGGGAGCGGATCTTCAACAATGTAACTCCTCAATGGAAAGAAGCTTACACCGCAGGAATCTTCACAGAATTTCAGGAACAAAGAGCACCGGGTCATACTACCTTGGGAGATAAAATGTTCCGTACCGGTTTATTGGATTTACAGAAAGAAATAAAATCCAGCATTGCTTCACTAGATTTCTTTACTGATCCTAAGGCATATGAACGTAAAGCAGAACTACAGGCTATGATGATAGCATCACAAGCCATGATTCAATATGCAGAACGACATGCTGAAAAACTGGATCATCTTGCTGAAGAATGTGATGATGCACAGCGTAAGGCAGAATTGAAATCGATGGCAGCTGTTTGCCGCAGAGTTCCTGCACATGCCCCAACCACTATTCATGAGGCATTGCAACATTATTGGTTTTTGCATTTGGGTGTCATTACAGAATTGAACCCATGGGACTCTTTCAATCCGGGACGTTTAGACCGTAGCCTTTATCCGATTTACAAACAGGAGATTGCATCGAGTACCACCACACCTGAAAAAGCGATTGAACTCTTCCAGGCTTTCTGGATCAAATTCAATAATCACCCTTCACCTCCAAAAGTGGGCATCACTGCTGAAGAGAGCAATACTTACACTGACTTTTCACTGATCAATTTAGGAGGAGTTATGGCTGATGGCTCTGACGCTGTCAACGACCTTTCATATCTCATTCTGGATGTAATTGAAGAAATGCGTCTTCTGCAGCCCAGTTCCATGGTACAGATCAGCAAGAAGAACCCGGATCGTTTTTTGCATCGTGCTTTGAAAATAGTAAAGACAGGATTTGGTCAGCCATCTATCTTTAACACCGATACCATTGTTCAGGAACTGATCCGACAAGGTAAGAGTATTGAAGACGCCCGTAATGGAGGTGCCAGTGGATGTGTGGAAAGTGGTGCATTTGGAACTGAAGCTTATATTCTGAGCGGATATTTTAATATTCCCAAAATCCTTGAACTCACACTTAATAATGGTAAAGACCCCTTAACCGGAAAACATATTGGTCCGGCTACAGGTGACCCATCTACATTCAACTCATTCTATGAATTGCTTGAAGCTTTTAAATCACAGCTGAAATATTTCATAGACATTAAGATCCAGGGAAATAATATCATCCATAGTATTTTCGCCACGCATATGCCTGTGCCTTTTCTTTCATTACTAACCCAGGATTGCATAAAGAATGGTCGGGATTATAATGCAGGGGGCGCCCGATACAACACTACCTATATTCAGGGCGTTGGATTAGGAAGTATTACCGACAGTCTGGCTGCAATTAAATATCATGTCTTTGATAACAAGAAACTCGAGATGGGTGATTTCATTCAGATTCTGGAAGATAACTTTGATGATGCAGAGAAATTTTTGATGGAACTGATTTACAAGACACCAAAATATGGGAATGATGATGAATATGCCGATAGCATTGCCCTTGAGGTTTTCGAAGCTTATTATGATGCAGTGAATGGTCGTCCAACTTCAATAGGTGGAAACCATCGCATCAATCTGCTTCCCACAACCTGCCATGTTTATTTTGGTAAAATGATGGGAGCCTCTCCCGATGGACGTAAAGCTCATCAGCCATTATCAGAAGGCATCTCCCCTGTACAGGGTTGTGACACCAACGGCCCAACTGCTGTCATTCGCTCAGCTGCTAAACTCGACCATATCCGAACAGGTGGTACCTTGCTCAATCAGAAATTCTCTCCCTCTTTCTTTGAAGATGAAGAAAGCATATCCAAACTTGGCAGTCTGGTCAGAAGTTATTTCCGTATGGACGGACATCATATACAGTTTAATGTGGTTTCAGTCGATACATTGAGGGATGCACAGCTTCACCCCGAACAATACAGAGATCTGATTGTCAGGGTTGCAGGTTACAGTGATTATTTCAATGACCTCGGTGAAGACTTGCAGAACGAAATTATCAATAGAACGGCTCACGAAGGTTTTTAATTACTTTTCTTTTATATCTTTGACTGAACAACACAACCATAAACCATGAAACCTTTAACAAAACTGGATAAACTCCGTAGCCTGATGGCACAATCGGATTTTGATGTATATATTATTCCCGGTACCGATCCTCATATGGGAGAATACATGCCTGATTACTGGCAAATAAGATCCTGGTTCTCAGGATTTACAGGCTCTGCAGGCACTATTGTCGTGACAAATACTTTTGCGGGTCTATGGACCGACTCACGTTATTTCTTACAAGCTGAGACAGAACTTCAGGGTTCAGGCATAGAACTGGTTAAACTTGTAATTCCCCATACTCCTGAACATATTGACTGGATTGTTAAAAACTTACCAGTAGGAAGTCGTGTAGGTGTTGATGGAAAAATGATCTCTGTTGATTCTGTTAAGAATATCCGGAATGCTTTCACTAAAAAGCAAATGGAACTCGTCACCAATGAAGATTTAATTTCTCCAATCTGGACTGATCGACCAGCTATTCCATTGAGCCCAATCTTTAATCATGATACAGAATATTCAGGGATCTCCAGAGTAGAAAAAATTGAAAAGGTCAGAGCAGATTTACTTTCATCCAAGGTTACACATCATCTGATCACCAGCCTTGATGATATTGCATGGCTCTTAAATCTCAGAGGAACAGATATTAAATATAATCCTTTGTTTGTCAGTTATCTCTTAATGGATGCAGAAACAACAAATCTGTATACTAACGAAGCTAAAATCAGCGATGAGCTATTAGAAGAATTAAGGAATGATGGCATCACCATCTATGGATATGATGATATAGAACCAGATCTCAAAAAATTAGTTAAGGGAAACAGGTTACTCATTGCTCCGGGTAAAGTAAATCAGGCTTTGATAGATGCTATACCCACTGCTGTTACTATTGTTGAAGGAATGAATCCGACTACTTTAATGAAGGCCATTAAGAATGAAACCGAATTGGGCCATTTATATCAAACTATGGTGTATGATGGTATAGCTTTGGTGAAGTTCTTTTATTGGCTTGAGAAAAATATTGGGAAACAAAAGATTACAGAAATATCAGCCGCTGAAATACTGTTGGAGTTAAGAAAAAAACAACCAACATTCCAGGGATTGAGCTTTGAAACTATTGCAGGTTATGGTCCTCATGGTGCCATCGTTCATTATGATCCAACTCCTGAAACCGATGTTGAGCTAAAACCTGAAGGTCTGTTCCTTCTCGATTCAGGTGGACAATACCTGACCGGGACTACCGATGTTACAAGAACTGTTGCATTGGGCACACCTACCGAAGAAGAAAAACGTGACTTTACATTGGCTTTAAAAGGAACTATTTCACTTTCTGATGCTATATTCCCCGTTGGCACAAAAGGATATCAACTGGATGCATTGGCAAGGATTGCACTTTGGAAAAGCGGTATTAATTATGGACATGGCACTGGTCATGGTGTTGGTTTCTTCCTGAATGTGCATGAAGGACCACAAAGTATCAGTCCAAATGCTGCAGGTCCAGCCTCTACAGTTCTTGAAAAAGGAATGGTTACTTCAGTTGAACCTGCCATGTATCGTGAAGGCAAACATGGAATCAGAACCGAAAATCTGGTAGTCTGTATACCTCATACCACAAATGAATTTGGATCATTCCTTAAGTTTGACACTCTTACTTTGTGTCCGATCGATCATAATCTGATAGAAGTTTCGCTGCTTGAGAAACAGGAATTAGATTGGTTGAATAACTATCATGCCAATGTATTTGCACGGCTCTCTCCGTTCCTTACTGAAATTGAATGTAGTTGGTTGAAAGAAAAAACAGCAAAAATTAACTTTTAAATACAAGAATTTCTATGATTAGAAGTAGATTATTAGCTGTACTCTTAATAGTACTTTTCGTCCAGACTGTTGTTGGTCAGACCGACACACTGTTACAAAGGATTAAAAGTTTACCCGGTGTTGTTGATGTGACACCCATGAAAACCAACAATAACTTTAAGTCTGCCTATGTGATAATGATTGATCAACCTGTTGAACATGATAATCCTGGTGGGATGCATTTTCATCAGCGGATCTTTTTATCACATGCCGATTTTACAAAACCAATGGTCTTTGTTACTGAAGGATACCAGGCTGATTACGCTCAAAATGCAATGTATTCTGAAGAGTTATCCAGGTTGCTTCATTCAAATCAAATTGTAGTAGAACACCGTTATTTTGGTAAGAGCCTTCCATCTCCATTGGTCTGGAAATATCTGAATGTGAAGGAGGCTGCCGGAGATCATCACCATGTAGTTGAAATCTTCAGGAAGCTTTATCCTGGTAAATGGGTGAGCACCGGAATCAGTAAAGGTGGACAGACTTCATTATATTTCAGGTTTTTCTATCCCAACGATATTGATGCTACTGTGGCTTATGTGGCACCCATTAACTTTGCATTGGAAGATCCAAGGGAAGAAGAGTTTCTGAAAAAGGTTGGAACTGCTGAGGTTCGGGCGAAGATTGAAAGCTTCCAAAAGCTCTTGTTGCAGCATAAGAAAGAAATCCTGCCTGAATTCGAAAAGAAGGCCCAAAGAGCTAAAGCTACTTTCAATCGTTTTGGTTTGGAAGCTGCTTTTGATCAGACAGTTCTAGAGTTTCCTTTTTCATATTGGCAATGGTGTCACACTGAATCTGAAATTCCAGACAATAAAGCAGATAATGATATGTTGCTACAGGCTTTGTGTCGTATTGTACCTGCTCAGACTTTCGGAGATCCCGAGATTGAAAAATTTGAACCTTTCTTTGCACAGGCTAATTCCGAACTTGGTTATTATGGTTACGATGTGAAACCTTTTAAAGAATGGCTGACACAAAAACGTTATCCCAATACAGTACTTGGTCCACAGGATTTACCCGTTGAATATACATCAACACCTATGAAACAAGTTGATGAATGGCTTAGAACCAAAGCTGAAAAGATCATTTGTATTTATGGAGAAAACGACCCATGGTCTGCATCAGCTGCCAGGATTGAGAATAATCCTAAAACATTGAAGTTGTACGTTAAAAACGGATGTCATCTTTCCAGAATCTATAATTTAAGTCCGGATCAAAAAACTCAGGTGAATACTAAATTACACGATTGGTTGGGTGTTGATTTAACTGTCAATAAATAAACGTTTCATTCTTACTTTATAATATTAGAGTCCGGTTAGTTGCTAACCGGACTCTAATATTTATATACCATGTCCTCTAAATCTTCATTTTATAATTAAAAGCAATTTGTGTTTAATAATTGAAAAAATAACCCAACTTTATAATTATTATTAAGATGTAATAGTGTTGTTTGATTTTTTGTGTTTATCTTTGCCGAATAATTTAAATCTCAACAATACAAGGAAGGCTAACCAATGAATGTAGATCCAATTTTCAGCCGTGATGATATGACAGAAGAAAACTCCACTATAAGAGTTAAAAAATTCGTACTCAAGAAACGAATTATTCAACTTCTTTATCTTGAAGGGAATAAATCTATTCCAGACATTGGACGCGTCACCGGAATGAGTATTCCAACAATCACCCGTACTATCACAGAATTGATTGATGAAGGTTTGGTTTTAGATAATGGGATTGGAGCTTCAATCGGAGGACGGAGACCAAATCTTTTCATGCTGAATGCCGAAGCCCGTTATGTATTGGGAATCGATATGGGTCGTTTTTCAACACATATCGCGATACTAAATCTCAATCGTCAGATTGTTTCCAGTGAAGGTATCATCAATATAGAGCTTGAGCATGATGAAAATATTGTTGAAAAAATATATACTAAGTTCAAGGAACTGGTCAAGAGTGCAGGAATAGACCCAAACAAAATGATTGGTATTGGAGTTGCATTCCCCGGATTGATCGATGCCAAGACGGGAATGAGCCAGACTTACAAAAATTTTAATGACAGACCACTCTTTAAAGTTTTTGAAGAAAAATTCGATTTACCAGTTTATGTGGAAAACGATGCAAGAGTAATGGCATTTGGCGAATCTTATTTTGGTTTGGCCCAAGGTAAAGAGAACGTCTTGTGTCTTAAAATAGGTGCCGGTATCGGAATGGGAATGATCCTGAATGGAAAATTGTATCGTGGAAATTCAGGTTTCGCCGGTGAGTTCGGTCATCTTGAAGTGGAGCCTGAAGGCAAGTTGTGTATTTGTGGCAAACGTGGATGTCTGGAAACAGTTGCTTCGGGAAGAGCCATTGCAACGCGTGCCCAGAATGATATGGCCAATGGCATGATCTCTATCCTTGGGAAAATGTCAAAAGAAGATCCTTTGAATATTGATGCTGAAATGGTAGTCGAGGCTGCTCAATTGGAAGATCAATATGCTATTGGATTACTTTCAGAGATGGGTGAACAACTAGGGAAAGGAATTGCGGTATTGATCAATATCTTTAATCCCGAGATGATTATTATTGGAGGAAAGATTGGGGTTGCAGAAAATTATATTATCGATCCTTTACAACTCTCATTAAATAAGTATGCTATTTCTCGTATTAAACGTGATTGTCAGATTGTCACTTCAAAGCTAAGGGGTAAAGCTGCATTGTTGGGCGCATTTGCTTTGGTAATCGATAAGATCTTTGAAGACATGAAAGAGTATCATACTAACAAGTATAAGATCTATTAAAATAATTTGTTATTATATCTTAACCCTGCTTTTCTTAATTGTTTAGGAAAGCAGGGTTTTGTTTTTTTGTTATTTTCTAACACCGATATAGGGTGAAATGATTATAGTATAGGTCTGTTAATATAT
>Ga0118677_10016540_pt1 | contig 10083 bp, 7 predicted proteins | sample AliMusrvi5mmetaG_FD_86154 | JGI IMG/M metagenome (GOLD analysis project Ga0118677, IMG submission 86154)
CTCGCGATAGACCGGGAGAGCCTGCCCGCGGGCTTCGAGGTCAGCGCCACATCAGGCGATGGCGAGATCATGGCCATTCGCCACCTCGAGTATAGGATCGAGGGCCTGCAGTTCCATCCAGAGTCCATCGGCACCGAGGAGGGAGAGCGACTCGTCAAGAACTTCCTCTCCGGCGTGCGGGAAGTGCCCTCGGTCAAGCACATGCTCAAGCGCCTCTCGGGCCGCGAGGAGCTATCTCGGGCCGAGGCGAGGAGCTTCATGGACCAGATAGCGGACGGGGCCGTGTCCCAGGCCCAGGTTGGCGCCTTCCTCGTAACGGCCGCCGAACACCAGCGTCTTGCCATGGCCGGTCAGCGTATCGGTGCTGGTGGTGGTGATGCTGCCGGTCGTGGGCAAGGTGAACTTGACGGTGGCGCCGCTGCCCGCAGTCTGCGTGATGGCATTCAAGGCGAGGGTCGTACCGCTGCCGCTGTTGGAGTTCACCGTGACCACATTGGCGCCGGAATTGAGCGTTAGGCCGTTAAAGGTTTGACTTGTTGACAAGCTGGACTTGCCCTTGATGCTCAGCGTAGCCCCGCCGCCCAGGGTCACGGCGTTGGCATTGTTAACAAGGTTGGTCGGGGTGGCCAGGTTGGCAAAGTCCAGCAGCAGGGTCCCGGTATTGATCGCGGTGCCGCCGGTGTACGTGTTGGCAGAGGTCAGTGCCAGCGTGCCCGCGCCCTGTTTGGACAGGCTGCCCGGTCCGCCGATGCTGTTGGTCACCGTCAGGGTCACATTCGCGTTGGTGACATTCAGGCCGCCGCTGAACGTGCCCCAGTTGATGGCGTAGGGGTTGAGCGAGCTGATGGCCGTGCCCGTGAGCCGCAGTGTGCCGCCGTTGAACGTCAGGCCTCCAGCCGCCGGCAGGTTTGAGTACGAGCCGATGCTCAGCGTGCCGCCGCCGAGCGTCGTCCCGCCGCTGTAGGTGTTCGTGCCGGAGAGTGTCGCCAGGCCGTTGCCAAGTTTTGATAGGGCCGTGCTCGCGCCGCCGATGCTGGCCGCCACCGTGTAGTTGCTAGCGATGCCGGCCGCGCTGTTATTGATGGTCACGCTTGTGGGCGAGACCGCGTCGGTACTGCCGATTGTGAAGTTCCCCGAGGCGGAGTCGTCAAAGGTCACCGCGTCGCCCGCCGAATAAGCCGACGCGCTGCCGTCTCTCAGCCAGTTCAGCGTCGTCGTGTCCCACGTCCCGGACACGTTGCCTTTCCACTTCAGATACGTGATACCGGTGCCGGTGACCGTCAGGACAACATTCGTGTCGCCGACATCCAGCCGCGCGTTCGGATAAACCGCGTTCAGCGCCAAGGTGCCGGAGCCGGTCTTGGCCGCGTAGGTCATCAGCGTGTAGGTGCCCGCGGGCGTCGCGCCGTTAGGGAACGAAAGGGCGATGGTGTTCGCGCCGTTCAGGGCCAGCGTGCCCGTGACGGACAGCAGGTCGCACGTTCCCGAGACATTGGAAAGGTCGTAGAGCAGCGCGCTCCCGTTGAGCGTCAGGGCGCTGGCACCGCTGTTGGCCAGCGTCAGCGTGCCGATGGCGTTGGTGCCGGCCGGCGCAAGCGCCGCGCCCGCCGAAAGGGCGACCGTGCCATTGATGGTGCCGTTGCCGCCGAGGGTGCTTCCGGCCGTGACCGTGACCGCACCGCTGCCGCCCAGCGAGCCGGGGCTCTTGACGACGAGCGTGCTGTTGCTGACGACCGTTTCGCCACCGTATGTGTTCGCGCCCGTGAGGGTCAGCGTTCCGCCACCTTTCTGCACGACGCCGCCCCCGCCCGAGATCACCTTGGAGAAGGTGTAGGCGTCGGAGCGATTGAAGGCCACCGTGCCTTCGTTGGCCACGTTCGTGTAGATCGCGCCCACCGTACTGTTCGTGCCCAGTTGCAACGTCGCCCCGTTGCTCACCGTGACACTTGTGAAGTTGACTCCGAACACATTGGTTGCACTCGAGTTCAAAACAAGCGCACCACTGCTGACCGTGCAGGCGACAGGTGCGTTGCTATTACCCGATGCCCAGTCCATGCCGTTAAGCTGCATAACGCCAGCGCCCTGCTTGAAGAACGCGATACCTGTCGCGCTGGGACGGAGATTCAGCCAAGGAACGAGCAGGTCAACAGAGGCCGCAGGGCTGTGCGCAATATCAAAGTTGATGGTTTGCAGTCCCGACACTCCGCCTGGGCGCCAAGAGAGCGGAAGACTCGCGTCCGTGCCGATCTTCAGGCCCGTGCCCGTGCCGTCGAATCGGATGGTCTGTGTCGACGGCGTCGACCCGGACGGTTGGAGTATGATCCTAGCGAGGTTCACGGATCCGAGGGTTGCCGTCTTCTGGGCTGCCGTGTCTAAGCCGTAGAGAAGGGGACTGCCGGTCACCGTCGCGCTGCTCTGGGCAATCAAGTAGCCGCACTGCATGGCATTCGCTTCAATCAGCAGCGAAGCGTTGCTTTGAACGTTGAACATGCTGTTCGCAGAGGCATACCAGTAGGGATTGGCGGTTCCGGTGATACGCAGTGTCGTTCCGCTCTGTACAACGAAGTTGGTACTGCCGATGGAGGGCGTGGCAGGGTTAGCGGTCTGAATGAGCAACGTGCCTGCCGACACCACGGTTGAGCCGACGTACGTGTGGTTGCTCGTCGATAGCGTAAGCGTATTCGCGCCGGTCTTGATGAGCCCGCCCTTGCCGCTGAGCAGCCCGTTGAACGTCACGCCGTTGGGGGTGCTCACCGTCGTGTCGCTGCCCAACCCAATAATCGGGTTATTGATGGTCACCACGTTGCCGCTGTTGTTGACGACCTGCGGCCCGGTCGCGCCGTTATTGGTGAAGGACAGCGCGTTGCCCGACAGGGTGACCGCACCCGCAGCGAACTCCAGCCGGTTGAGCGCAAAATTACCGGTCAGATCGTTCGTGCTGTTGTCAGTCCCTGCGGCACTGAAAACGACCGCGGCATCTGACGCGCCGCCTGCCGAGGGGGCCGTGCCTGTCCAACTGCCGCCCGCAGACCAGTTGCCGGTCGCCGAATTGGTATAGCTCGCCGCGCAGACCGCACCTGCCGCGCCCACCGTGACCGCGAGAACCGCAGCCTTCAAGCACCCCATACCGAGCTGCTTGCGAATCGCTGAAACCACCTGCCACATTAGTTTTTTCATGCCGCGCTCCTTCTTAAATCCTATCAGCCTGATATGCACATCACAGACTTCGACACACCTCAATTGTTTCTTTGGGCGATCAATGACCGTCCTCTATCGCGAGATCCCATCTGACCGGTTTTATGTCAGCGATTAGAGAGTCCCATTACTTTAAATGATGCCACACATTTCGCGTTTGCCGCTAGACAATAATTCGCCATATTTACGCCTACTGCGTAACGACAATATCGACCGTATTCGTTTGCTTGACGTATAAGGGCTCGGCGTTGCCTTTTCTGGTCACACCGTTGCCGCGCAGAACCACATCGCGCGACGAACCCAGCGTGACCTCGGGATTGGGGCAATCCGTGAAGACGTTATTCTCGATCAGAATCCGGCGCGGCCCCAGGCCCAATGCGGGCTCCTTGTCAAACCCAAGGAAAACCATGGCCACAGCCCCGCGGGGGGCTCGCTCGAAAGCGCAATCGGCGAAGGTGTTGTTTCGGATGAGGATATCCGAGCAATAGAGGCCGTTGGGATACGATGGCTCATTCACGAAGATGATCCCGCTGGACGATGCGGCCGTGTAGGTGTTGTCCTCGACCACGCCGCGACGTGCGCGGAAGACCGTTCCGAACCGGCGGATATTGCGGACGGTGTTGTGCCGGATCACAAAATCGCCGCAGGACTTACTCCGGTTCCAAATCTGCGTGCGGCGCTGAAAGTCCCCATCACCTATCGTCGCCTTGACCGGCTGGTCGCCAAAAACGCTCAGATGCTCGGGCAGCTCCTGATCGAACGTCACACGGCAGTTCCCGTCGGCCTGTTTCGCAACCGAGGCCACCCTGCACTCCCGCAGGATCTGACCCTCCAAGGGGTTGAAGAAAGAGACTTCGTCGCCCGCATCCAAATTGAAGAAATCGGGCTTGCAGACACAGGCGTTCTTCTGCGCATCCGGCTGCGCGTAGGCGATGCAGCACGGGCGGGCATAAAGCGCAATCCCGTCGTCGCCGATCGCCTGGATGTCGCACCCTTCGACCCACGGCCCCACGGCGTATCCGCGGCAATGCACGCCGTCGGCGTTTCCCGAGAACCAGCGCCCGTCGGCGATTTTCCATTGGCAGTGGAGCACGTTGAGAACCGACCCTTCGATGCCGACGTAGTGGAGCGAGCTGGCGGCATAGCTCGTCATGTCGTAGCAGGTGATGTTGGCCGAACTGGCGAACGCATTGAGAGCCGCGCCTTTTTCCCTGATAAAATGGACGAAACGGTCGCCCGGCTTAAAGAACGCGCCGCCGTGGCGCGAGCGGAGCGTGAGGGCCCAGACCCCGTCCGGCTCCTTTGCTATCTTCTCGAAAAAGAAAGCATTGGCTACGTCTGTTTTGAGACGGCCGTACACCTGGGGATCAAGCAGCGAGAGAAACGCCAAGCCCTGCTTCACATAAGGGGTTTCGTAGTCCGGCTCGCCCGGCTCAAGGCGCACCAAGACGCGCTGACCCTTTTCATCCACGCGGACCACGCGCCCCTGCAGAAACGTCTTTTCGCTCCGGTAGTCCACGGCAAAGCCCATCAGCACCACGTTGCTCAGGTGGGTTCCTTTGGACAGCCCCGACTGGTAGCGCGCGGGCAGGACCAGTGAACCGCCGCCGTCAAGAATCAGGTTGCGCATGTTCTCAAGATTCAGCAGCGGCTTGCCGGCGGCGTCGAAGCGGTAAGTCCCTTTCGGAAAGACAACCCGGACCGATGCTCCGGACGCGCCCAGTTCGCGCGCTTTGGCCAGCGCGGCATCGACTGCGGCCAAGTGATCGGGAGCAGAGGCATCATAGGCCACCTGGACTTCCTTGTCGCAAGGCGTAACGGTGAAATCCGCCGGCTCCGACCAGCCGCCCGGCGCGCCGTCACTGCGCCCCGCCCGGATCCGCCAGAAATACATCCCCGGCTGCAGCGGCCGGTCATGAATGTAGCGATTGAGGCAGACCGTGTCCTCGTCTATCACGTTTTTGAACGCGCGATCCGCGGCGATCTGGATGTCATAGTGGACCGGGGCTGCCACCGATAGGAACGCCTGGGAATCCGCCGCCCAAGTGAAGTGCGGAAAAGGGAGGAAAGTGCGTGTTCCCGGCGCGGGAGTCCGAACGGCCGGCGCTTCGGGCAGGGCGGCCACGGCCGAGACGAGCGGCACCAGCAGAGCGGCGAGCCAGTTGAAGCGCTGACGGTTGATCACAGACCCCTCCCCTTTGACGCAGCCGGCACTCGGCCTGCGGGCCTCTCCGATCCGCCTAAAATACGTGCCGTGCGGTCGCGACGGTCTGACTGGCCACTTCCACTTTCACGTCCAGCCGCCTGGCTTCGCGCAACATTTCCCGCATGGTGTTCAGCGCCAGCGCAGGCGTGTTGCACTCCTCGCTAAGGTGCGCCAGCAGCAGCGTGTGCAGCCGGTCCGACAGCGCCGAGCGCATCAGTTCGGCCGCGTCGGCATTCGACAGATGGCCGCTGCGTCCGGCGATGCGCGTCTTGAGCGGCCACGCGCGCGACGACTGCATCAGCATCTCGTAGTCGTGGTTGCTCTCCAGAATCACAGCGTGGCACTGCTCCAGCTTGTTGCGGATCAGAGGCGTGGCCTGTCCCAGGTCGGTCACAACGCACAGTTTGGCCGCACCGTCGTCGAAAACAAACCCCACCGGATCGGACGCGTCATGCGGCACTGAAAACGCCTCGATGCGCAGGCCGCCGATTTCGAACGTGGCGGTGGTCTCGAAGATCTCCCACACCGGCTTCAGTTTGGGGCAATCGCGTTCAATGCCGAACGCCGTGCCTTCGTTCGCGAAAAGCCGAACGGGATATTTTTTGCAGAAGACTTCGATGCCCTTGTAGTGGTCCGTGTGGTCGTGCGTAAAGAGCACCGCTTGAATCGACTCGGGAGCGATGCCTGCCGCGTTGAGGCGTGAGACCAGCTCGCGCGTCGACAGCCCCGCGTCGACCAGCACCGACGTGCCGCCGCCTGACACGTAGGTGCAGTTGCCCTTGCTCCCGCTCGCCAACACACAGACTTCCATTTCCACTCCTGCACCGGCGCAGCCGGAATCAACTGAATACGGTTAACCCGAAAGCTCAAAGACGCTCTGAGGCCCCAAACTTGCTTCGTCTCTTCTTTGTGTCAAAAATTCTCTGCTATCGTGCGGATCGCTTTCGGCCACACCTCGAGATCGCGCAGATCCGCCGTCTCGACGGGACCGTGATTGCCGCGCGTGGGAATCAGCAGCGGCAGCACCGGGCACGCCAGGCCCTGCTGCGGAAAGGCCCGCGCGTCCGTCCCGCTGAAATTGTACACCTCGGTCTGCAAGGGCACTCCGGCACGAGCCGCAAGCTCCAGCGCCCGGTCCCTCAGCGCCGGGCTGAGCAGCACCGACGTGTCGCTCAGCGTCAGCACCGGCCCGCCGCCGAGCCAAACGCCTTGCTCCTTGGCCTCGTAGGTGGTGTCCAACACGATCACCAGAGCGGGCCGGACGTGCGCCGCCAAGACGCGCGCGCCGAAGCCGCACAGCTCTTCGGAGGCGGTCGCGCCGAGCACAAGTTCGTAGCCCGTCTGCCAGTTGCGCGCGTCGTCCGCCAGCCGAGCGAGCATCCAGCAGCCGAGCCGGTTGTCGAGGAACGGCCCCTGCAGCAGGGCACCTTCCTGACCGGCCCTCGCCGCAGAAAAGCAGATGCGATCGCCCTGACGCGCTTCGGCTTGGGCCGCGTCGCTGGAGGTCAGTTCGAAGACCTGATCCGTTTCGCCATCGGCTGTCGGAACCGTCAGAAGGGAGCCGGGGAACCGGCCGCGCTTCGTTTTAAGAACAGCGGCCGTCCGGTCGGCCGAATCCGGGCCACCCAGCTCCGTGACGCCGAAGCGCACATGACCCGGCTTCGGCGCGGAACTCGGCTTCAGCCGGTCAATGGCATACCCCGGGGAGTCCATGTGCGCACAGACCAGAAGAATCGGCCGGGGAGCGTTTTCCTCACCGGAGCGGGCGGCGGACGCATACTCGCCGAACCGCTGCGTCCGCCAGCCGCTGGCGCGCCAGCAGGACTCGAGCACGTCGCGCACTTCGCCCTCGTCTCCAGGCGTGCTGTGGCAGTCGATCAGCCTCTGTAGAACGGTATCCATGGGGGAAAGAGCGCACGGCCACGTCTTGACCCGGCAGCAAGAGGGATCCACCTCCGCCTTTCGAAGCAGGTGAGTCAGCCTTTATTCGGGCGAATTGCCCAAGCCATTGTCCATGACCATTCGGTAGTACTTGATGAAGCACCCGATGATCTCTTCTTTGGTGACTTCGGAAATGGGATAGTTTTTGGGCTCGTCTTTGAACATGCTCTCGTATTTCAAGAAACGCTGGCCGCGGTTGAGCCGGACCTCCGCCCGCGGCAGGATGCCGTTCTGAACGAAATGCTTCATCACGCGGAACGTGATCTCCTCGGTGTCTCCCGAGCGCACGTTCAGCGTGACCGAGGCAGGTGCGCGCCGCACCAGCGCTTCGCGTCCGTGCTTGCCGTTCAGCTCCTCGGCGACCTCCGTCAGCGCTGGCATGGCCGTTGTGTCAAGAAACGCCTCAAACACGGCGTTCTCTTGCTCCGCACGCGTCACCCGGGCTTTGCCGCCCAATATCCCGCTCAACTCATTTCGCCAATCAGACATGACTGCCCCCGTTATCGTGAATGTGCAAAGTCACTTTAACACACCCGTCCCTTGAGCCACAACCGTTCATCGCGTCGCGCGGGCCGCCAGTGCCCGTCGCAAAGTTGGCATCAGGCGCAACGCCACTTGCTCGTTGCCCGCGCGGTTCGGATGGTCGGTCTCGTCCCAGTACGGCGGCAGCCGGTTAGGCTTGACGTCGATCTGCATATTCGGCACATAGAGGCAGCCCTGCGACTCGCATACGGCGCGCTCCATCTGCCCGATTTCCCACGCCCACTCGTACCGGGAAAACTCGAACTCGACACAGGTCTCATCCCAGAACGGCCGATCACCGAAACAGCTCGCCACCACCACTTGACACGGCAGGGCGCAGGCCGCACGCACCATCGCCTCTAAGTCGTCGCGCAATTCGTTGATCGACCGCGACCTTTGCCAGAAATCGTTCGCGCCCAGCGCGATCAGCACCACGTCGGGCTTGTGGCGCAGCACATCGTGCTCGAAACGCGCCCGCCCCCCCTTCAGCGTGTCGCCGCCGATCCCCGCATCGATCACCTTCACATACGGCATGAATCGGGCAAGCCAGTCGCTGTAATGTCCGCCGGCCCCGCCGCACGAAGTCAGACTGTCCCCCAGGCACACCAGAACCGGGCGGCGGTCTTTCAACCCCCAACCGATGACCCCTGCCGCGATGCACACGCCTGCGGCAACCCAAGCAACCATCACTGATCTTTTCATGGAACTGAAAACTCTCCAGACACATCACCTGCTGTTTATTCCTTTTATACCAAAAAACGGTGGGACAAGAAAGCCCAACCGCACAAGCAAAAGGCCCGCAGTCGCCTGCGGGCCTGGAGTGGCATATTTATTTGTGTGGTTGTGCGTGTGTTCTTTGAGATCATCACCCGGCTCAGCCAATGCCCTCGAAGAGCGCAGTCGAGAGGTAGCGCTCGCCGCCATCCGGCAGAACCACCACGATGGTCTTGCCCGCGAACGCTTCGTCCTGAGCGAGCCGCACGGCCGCGAACGCCGCGGCGCCGGAGGAGATGCCCACCAGCAGCCCCTCCTCCTTGCTCAGCCGCTGCGCAAAGGCGATCGCGTCGCCACTCGTCACGCGCTCCACGCGGTCGAGGATCTTGATGTCGAGCGTATCGGGGATGAACCCCGCGCCGATGCCCTGAATCTTGTGGGGGCCGGGCTTGACCGGGGCGCCCGACAGGGTCTGGGTAATCACGGGGCTCTCTTCGGGCTCGACCGCGACCGACAGGATCGCCTTCTTTGCGACGCGCTTGAGATAGCGCGACGCGCCGGTGATCGTGCCGCCTGTGCCGACGCCCGAAACCAGCACATCCACCGCGCCGTCCGTCGCTTCCCAGATTTCCGGGCCGGTCGTTTTTTCGTGGATCGCCGGATTGGCGGGGTTCTTGAACTGCTGCGGAATGAAATATTTCGCGGGATCGCCGGCTGCGATCTCCTCGGCCCTGCGGATCGCGCCCTTCATGCCCTCCGCTCCCGGAGTGAGCACGAGGTGCGCGCCCAGAGCGGCCAACACGCGGCGCCGCTCGATGCTCATGGTTTCGGGCATCGTCAGCGTCAGCTTGTAGCCGCGGGCCGCGGCCACCGAGGCCAGCGCAATTCCCGTGTTGCCGCTGGTGGGCTCGACAATCTCGACGCCCGGCTTCAACACGCCACGCGCTTCCGCGTCAAGGATCATGGCCGTTCCGATGCGGTCTTTGACCGAATACGCGGGGTTGCGCGCCTCGATTTTGGCATAGACGACGGCTTTGGCATTTCCGGTCACCCGGGTGAGCTTTACCAGCGGCGTATTGCCGATGGATAACGAGAGATTTTCAAACTTTGCTGCACTCATTGCGTCCTTCTTTCTTTTCGCGTTCCGATCGCTTGGTTTCGCTATCACCTCTGACTCGCCTTCAGCGCCTGGTCGATGTCAGCCTTGATGTCTTCGAGGTCTTCCAGCCCCACCGAAAGGCGGATGTAGTCTTCCGTCACGCCGGTTTCCTTCTGCTCCGCAGCCGTGAGCTGCTGGTGCGTGGTCGAGGCCGGGTGGATCACCAGCGTCTTGGCGTCGCCGATGTTGGCCAGGTGCGAGAGCAGCTTCACGCTGTCGATGAAGCGCGTGCCCGCCGCCCGCCCGCCCCTGATGCCGAAGCCCAGAATGCCACCGTATCCCTTCTTCAGATACTTCGCGGCCACCGGATGGTTCGGGCTGTCCGAAAGTCCGGGATAGTTCACCC
>Ga0118677_10016541_pt1 | contig 10082 bp, 7 predicted proteins | sample AliMusrvi5mmetaG_FD_86154 | JGI IMG/M metagenome (GOLD analysis project Ga0118677, IMG submission 86154)
GTGGGCAAAGGATCGGACCGATATGCGGCCCGAGCTTCATGAGCGCAAATGGGAGATCGATTCGCTGTGCTACGTCGTCCGCCTCGCCCATGGATATTGGGTCGCCACGGGCGATGTGAGCTTTGCCGATGCCTCCTGGCTGGATGCCGCTCGCGCGATTCTGGACACGTTCCGTCAGCAGCAGCGCTTCGACGGCCGCGGCCCGTATCGCTTCCAACGGATGACCGAACTGGCCAGCGACACGCTTTCCATGAGCGGCGTCGGCTATCCAGTCAAGCCCTGCGGCCTCATTTACTCGGCGTTTCGCCCGTCCGATGACGCCTGCCTCCTCCACTTCCTCATCCCGTCAAACTTCTTTGCCGCCACCTCGCTGAGACAGATGGCCGACCTGCTTGATGCCGCTTCGTTGGATGCGGAAACCGCCCGGCAGGCGCGCGCGCTGGCAGCGCAGGTTGAGGCAGCCCTCGCCCTGCATGCCAGCGTTCCCCACGCCCGCCTCGGCACGCTCTGGGCTTACGAAGCCGATGGATACGGCAACCATCTTCTGATGGATGACGCCAACGTTCCAAGCCTCCTCTCCCTGCCCTACCTCGGATGCTGCGCGACCGATGACGAGCGCTACCTCGCCACCCGCGCCTTTGTGCTCAGCCAGGACAATCCGTTTTACTTCAAAGGAACGTGCGGCGAAGGGATCGGCGGCCCTCATTGCGGGCTGAACCTCGCCTGGCCGATGGGCATCATCATGCGGGCCCTCACCAGCCTCGATCCAGAAGAGATTGTCGCCTGTCTCGCGCAGCTCAAACGGACTCACGCGGGAACCGGGTTCATGCACGAATCGTTTGACGTGAACGATCCGACGCGATTCACGCGCCCTTGGTTCGCCTGGGCAAACACCCTCTTCGGCGAGCTGATCGTCACGCTGGCCGAAAAAGCCTCCGATCTTCTGTCAAATAAATTGGAGTAGAAAGCTCGACCGCAGATGGACCGAATTGACGCGGATTGGGAAGGCGCAATACGGAGATCAGGTCTGTCTGATCGGAAACGTCAACTGCGGCCTCATGGATACCGGAACGGACGAAGAGGTGCGCGAATCCGCCCGGTACGCGCTCAAACACGGGATGCCCGGCGGCGGCTACATCTTCTCAACGAGCAATACGATTTATACCGGAATGAGATTGTCCCGCTACGAAATGATCCTCGATATCTGGAGGGAAGAAGGCGGCGTGGCCTGATTCCAAACAGGGACGCATTTCCGGGGAGGCAGATGCCCTTCTCCTACCCGTTTTTTTTGCGCCACTGGGCTTTCATTCTTTTCATCTCCGCGTTTGGAGTGATCTTCTTTCCCGGGCATTGGTTTTTGGCGTCATATAACCAACGGCCCAGGTTATCCCGGAGCACGGGGAGCCGCTTGTTAACCGGTGGAGGATTGATCACTGCAGTGGGGCTCTCGGCATACCAGTAAGCCACCGAGGACATTTCATTTGCCAGATGGTTCCCATGTCCGTGCTCGATCGTGACCTTGATTTCTTTCTCGAACCGGACGGGGTTTTCAATATGGAGCACAGCTTGTCTGGTAGCCATTGGTATTGCTCTCGTGAATGGACGAACCGTTGCGCAAAAAGGCATTCGTCTGCATGCCCCATGCCTGGTTCAGATAGTCCTCGCTCCCGGTCCCATGGAGGTCCGGGGGCCACTTATACCCGTCAACCCAGATCATGTCATCCCCTTCGCCCCACCAGGTTCCCTGAAAGTTCGTAACCGACAAATTACACCCCACATAATGCCCTCTTCCCCCGGTCTCCAGGATGACGTAGTTGTCGTCCCACGCCTGCCGGCCCTTGTTGACAATATTGGCCTCCGGCGCATTGACTCGAATTTCGTGGCCCCATCCTCCAAAGGGATTCGTTCTGCGGAACTCCGCATGGAAATATCCGGCATCCGCCTGCGACTTTTCGAAAGTCTCGTAGTCGATGTAAAAGTAATGCCCGTGAGTCTCGCTGCTCTCGTTTACCAGCTCGATCAGCGCCCGTTCGCCGAAAGGCATGCGAACATAGCAATTAAGCGCCCACCCCTGGTTGAACTGGTTGTTTTTCGGGGTGGATGCCGTGAACAGCAGGGATTGAAAGCTGTTGACGATGCCATGCCCGAGACAAAAAAAGTCTCCCAGGAGAACCAGCACACTGGGCCGCTTTGCGTTATCCCACGTTATCTTGAGAAGGCACTCCCGATAGTGGTGGCGTTGTGTCATCCAGATGTGCGTGATGGCCCCCGGCCCCCTGATGTCGGCCAGGATTTGTGATTCGCCGGGCCCAATTGTCCACGCATCGGCATTTCTGCCCGTCACGTCCCATGAGGAACATCTGCGGACACTTCTGCGACGTAAGATAGCAAGTTCGTTGATCATTATGTTTAAATCCTTCCCCTGCTCACCGGCTCGAACAGAAACGTTTTGATTTCAAAAGGCCGGCATGGCACGAGGGGGCTGCGGGTTTCCTCAAGGATGTTCGTTTCGACGGCGGCCCTGCCGTCAATCACGGCAGGCAGGCAATCGGACTCCCTGCCTGCGGACTCGAATCCGCGGACCACAACCGAGGAGCCGTCCTCCGCTTTCTTCACCGCGGTCACCACGAGGGAGCTGTCGGTAAAGTCGAGGAGGCTTTCGCTTGCCGGAAGAGTCGGCCGGGAGTTGGTGCCGCAAACCGCGCTGGCCAGGAGCGGGCGGTTCAGTTCCCATCCGCACCGGTAGGCCGCGCTGTCAGCCAGAGAGGCCCGTCGCGGACGCAAGACATAACGGAAGGAGTAGGTGCCGTCAGGAGGGCGGTGGAAATTTTCCAGTGATCCGTCGAGATTGCGCTTCACGCCGAAGCAGTAGCCGTTGCCCCGGATCATGTAGGATCGCATCTCACGGCCGCCAAATTCCCACATCCGGTGGTCGCAGCCGATCGTCACGCCGGAGGCATCGTCGCCGATGTCCACCCAGTGGAGGCAGAGGCGGAGTTTGTCGCGGTATCCGGGATCGATTTCATCGCCCTGTTTGCCGAGGGTGCCGGTCATCGTTCCGGGATAGGTGACCTGGCCGTAGGGCACGCCATAGCGGATGGTTTTTCCCGGTCCCGCATAGGGAAAGACCTGCTGCATGCGGACCCACCTCGGGCCTTTCCAGTCGATCTCGTTCTCAATGTGAATCTCCTCGCTCGACGGAAAGAGCGTGAGCGTCTGGCGGAACGGCATGCCGCAGAGTGATCCCGAAATCCGAATCCGGCACCAGACCGCGTGGTTGTCCACCAACTCCACCGTGTCGATCAGAGCCGGAAACTCGCGGCCGGACGCGGTCATGTCGAAAATGTAATTCCCACGCCGCTCCTCAACGCCGCTGAGCCGCATCATTTCGAGCAATGCCTCACCCCGGGATTTGTCGAAGATCCCGATGTCCCCGGTCACCCGGTCCACGGTGACCCGGAAAAAGCGGTTCTCAAAAACATCGCTGCCCATGCTGCGGCGTGGCCCGGTCTGCACCGCACTCTCGCTCGTATGGCGGGAAACCACCGCAGGATCTTCCTCCACGGCTTTGTCCCAGGTCACCTCACACGTCCGCGACGCATCCAGCGGATTTTCTCCGGGAACCAGGTAGTAGGTCTTGAATCCGCAGGCGGGCACATCGGCGACGGGCAGGGCAATATCCATCGTGACCGACAGGCCTTCCTGCCGGGACAAAGGCAAATACGGAATTGTATTCCCCGCTTCATCGACAATTTTCAAACCGTCCTGAAACCGCCCGATCTCGCTGGTGCGGGGGATTCCGAAAACCGCCGCGCGGCCGAAGACCACGCCGGTTCGACGCCAGGACATGGAGTTGAAGACCACGACCGGAAACGCCTCCGGACCCGGGACCGGAACCTGTGCCGCAAGGCGCCATGCCATTTTATCGCTGACGCGCTCGGCGGTGTAGCGGCTGAATTTTTTCAGCTGCAGCTTGTCCCGGTCGGCCGTGTCACCGCCCTGCGAGTTCTGGTTGTGATCCATGCCGTCGAGGAGTGCGATCCAGGCCTCGCGGAGCTCGTTCTGCGGATAGTCCTCCCATCCGCGCAGCATGCAATAGGAGGAGAGAAACTCGGCCATTTGCAAGGCGTGCTCGCAAGGCAGATCCTCCGGCCAGATGTCGGGCCATGAACTTTCGATGTTCGGCCAGGAGGATGGAAGCTCGCCCTTCAGCGACGGCAGGTCCTGGATAGTGGATATCTCCGTGAAATAGCGCTCAAAGGTGGAGAACTGCAGTGTGTGGCGATGCTCCTGGTTCCATCGGCGGACGTTGAGGACCAGGTTTTCGTTGGGAATGTAAAGATCGCATCCCCAGTGCACCACACAGGGATGCGTTGTTGACGCCGTCAGTTTTGCGATCCGCTCCTCCGTATCCCCAGCGGCCATGGCTTCGTAATCCCTGTGCCATTCCGCCCCCACCCCGAAAGCGGCATATCCCAAAAGCGTGTAGAACGAGAGGACCTTTGAGCCATCGAGTCCTTCCCAAAGGAAAAGCGGCGTCTCCCCCGGTCCGCCGCGCGACATGAGCACCTGCTTGATCCCTGCGAGGGCGGCGATCTGGGGGTATTGCGGGGTGAAGCCGGGAAGGTCGCCGAAGTGCGCCGTCTTCGGGTCGCAGCCGAAATTCTCCCTGACCCAGCGCTTGGCGAGAAGGGCATTCCTGGCCAGAGTCTCCCCGCCCGGAAGGTTCTGGTAAACCCCGCTCCACAGGGGCGGCAATTCGAGCCTGCCGGATGTCGCGAACTTCGTAATACGCGTCTTGTCGGTGGGATAACACGAAACGTAGTGTTCGAGAAAGTTCACTGTCTCAATGAGAAAAGTGAAATCCTCGTGCTTCTCCATCAAATCGAGAACCTGCGAAATAATGGCATTTCCCCGGGACAAACATTCCTCGCGGGTGCCTGTCCAAAAAAGATCCAGGTGCGAAAAGGGAACGAGGTGGATGGGTTGGGTGTCTGAGTTCATTGTTAAGTCTGTGGGATTTCGCTTGAGGGGCTCCTATTTGGTTTCCGGGGAAATCGCGGAGAGGCTGTCCAGGATTTCCTGATGAAGCACGAGTTCCGCGGCGGCGGCATTGTCACGGATTTGGGCCGGAGACTTTGCTCCCGGTAGGACGGTTGAAACTCCCGGCCGGGCAAGAACCCAGGCGAGTGCGAGGCGCGATGGTGTGGTGGCGAGTTCTGCGGCCAGCTCCCGCAGCCTCCGGGCCACGACCATATTGCGCGGAAGATTTTCCGGGGAAAAGTGGAAGTTGCGATAACGGTAATCGTCCGACGCCGGCAGGTGGGTCTCATCGTATTTTCCGCTCAGCACCCCCTTTCCCAGCGGGGAGTAGGCCATGAGCCCGACTCCGGATTTCAGGCACAGCGGCTGCACATCAGCCTCCAGCCATCGCTCCACAAGGTTGTAAGCCAGTTGGTTGGCTGCAACGGGACCGTATTCCAGCGCCCCGGCGAGGGCGGCATGGTCGAAATTGCTCACGCCGAATTCGAGGATCTTTCCTTGTTTTTGGAGCTCTTCCGCAGCCTGCATCGTCTCTTCGATCGGCGTGGAGGGATCCGGCCGATGCGCCAGATACAGGTCGATGCGGTCGGTGCGAAGCCGCTTCAGGCTCTCATCGCAGCGGCTGATCATATGGCTTGCGGAGAGATTGCACTCACGGCCTCCGGCCTTTTCCCCGTCAAAAAGCGGTCCGACCTTTGTCACGATGACCGCCTCGTCCCGGCGGCCGAGATCTTCGAGCGCACTGCCCAGCAAATCCTCCGCCAGGCCGCGCCCATAACCCTCGGCGGTATCGATGAGATTGATCCCGTCATCCAGCGCCGTCCGCACCATGTCCTGCACGGAGGCGATGTCTTCGCACGAAGGAGAGGAACCATGCACTCCATATCGGCATCCCGGCCATGACATCGTGCCGAGCCCCACAACGGAGACATTCAACTTACCAAGAGTTCGATATTTCATTCGGAATGGATGTTGAGCGAAATATTGTTGAAAGTATGGAAACGACCAGAATGAAGCCGGGACGGAAGTTAATCCCGGATCCGGCGAGTCCTCACGAAGAGTCGCAGAGCCCGCGGAGAAAAGCCGCTTCGGGTCAAAAGGTCATCGGTTTTGCAAGGGGCTTTTCCGGGGCCGGCGGGGCTTGGAGACGACAGAGAGCGGTCATGGTTGCGTCAAACTGTTTGCGGGCAGCGGATATGCTCGCTGGCGGCTGGGTTCCCAGCGCGGCGTAATGGGCATCGATATCCTTCCAGAGCGCCGTCACTTCTGCGAGGTGGAGCGCACGGCTTCTCGCGGCTGCCTGAACAGCGACAATGGAAGTGTCCAACAGGCTCCGGATATCTGTTCCATACACAAGTTGCAGATACCAGTCTTTCTGTCCGGGCGCCCCCCAATCGTCGAGCGCTTCAGTGGTCTGCTGCATGACGATCGAAGCATCCCTGCGCAACTCGGGACGCACCCAAGGGTCGCCCACATAGAGTCTGACGCCGTCACGCAGCCGGCGTAAAGTGCCGACATCCTCAGTGCTCAAGCCCGCCAAGCCGCCTTCTCCGCCAGCCGGAAAAGCAGGGAGGAGCCCTTCAAACGGATCGCCGGGATCATCCTCCGTCTTCGGTTTTCCATCGGATCCATTGGGGCCGAATTGAATAAATTGAGCCGCTTTGGCTTGATCACCCCGGTGCCCCCGCAAAGCGCGCAGGCCGGTGGATGCCAATTCCAAGGCGGCGGTTTGCAGGGAAGCCGGGCTCCTGGCTCGATGAAATGCGTCCGCAAACTGGGCGAGCGCTTCGCGTGGCTTGCCGGCAAGCAGGAAGGTGTAGGCACGCAGGCGGGAAGCGGCAGCGTTATCGCCCGCTTGTTCCCGCATTTTTTCCAATGCCTTTTCCCGGTCCGGCTGGGACGGATAACCGATGGCTTCCATCGGGTTGACTGCGCCGTTGACAGGGCCTGTTTGCTGGAAGGCGAGAAGTTGGTTGGCGCGGGTAACGTCTTTATCCAAGGCGCTGAGAATTTTTGCGGCCAAATGGACTGATTCATCGAAGGCTTGGCTCGTGGGGGCGCAGTCCAGGGCAATGTGCGCGGCTTTGGCAGCTTCGGCGAGGTCGCCCTTTACCGCGAGGGTATTAGCGATAGCCTGCTGGGCGGCCCAGCAGCGGTCCGGGATCTCCGGATGTTCAATAATGGCCCGCTCGTAGAGATCGAGGGCCGCGTCAAACTGGCGGGCGGCAAGCGCCGTTTTCGCCTCTTTGAACAAATCGGGCTTCACAGCCGCGGTATCGGCAACCAAGCACGGAGAAGCGATGAACGAGCCAAGCAACAGAAGAAGAGGGAGGCGTTTCATTTGGAAGGCGCGTCGTTAAATGGGATGGCTTCCTCGGTATTGGCGAGGATTCGCGGACGGTCGATCCATAAGGTTGCGGGAGCTCCACCATCGCCGGATATGAGGATGGCTCGCACTTTGCTCGTGTCCAAAGCGCTGGCATCGCCTAACAAGCGGCTGAAGGGGACGATGACGCACCGGTATCCCGAACTAATATTCCCCTCGCGCACGCCCTCGCTGATAACCGCGATACGTTCCGTGGTGACCGGTGCGGTAAGTTCGGGTTCATCGCACAGCTGCACATAGAGTTCCTTGGGAGGCTCGCCCTCAGTGGCCTTGATGAAGAAGGAGAAACCCTGGTAGCTGGTGATGTCATTTTTCCCAAAAGGAAAATAGAGCGGCACGCTCCAAGGCCCCTTGCCGGTACGGATGCACAGGACGTTGGAGCCTTTATGGATTTCCGGCGGGTTTTGCACCACTTCGGTTTGGGCGTCACCTTCGGGTTTGTTTACGCCTTTGGGGGAAACCCCCAAGTCAAAGCTCTGTATGTTCGGGTAAATGCCCACAAGCGCCACGGCTCCCTCGCGGTGGCCATCCGCATAGATCGCCGTGATGCCGAAGCCGACCTGTCCGGGCCAGGTGCGCCGCCAATCGCCGGTCCTGGGACGGTAGAGGGTGGGCCGAAAGCTGAATGTGAGCCCATACACGCCGTCGCCCGCCGCACCGTCGTTGTGGAGCCCGTCGTCATATAAGGGGGTGGCTTCCGATCCGCCAAACCGGCTCAAGTCGGCGGTCACTGACACGGGCGGAGCCGGGACACGAGGGAGTCGTGCCGCAATGGTGATCTGCGTATGACGGTAAAGAGCACCGGGATCGCCAAAATCCGCATGGAGCTCGCGGGCCCCCTTGGCGGCGCTCCCGGCGGCGCTGAGCTTGGAGAAATCACGGAGGGCAACCGAGAGGTCGTCGAAGGATTTTTCCTCCTCTGGGGCGGGGGTGAAAACTGCGGGGGTGATGGTGACGAGCGGCGTGGATTCAGGCGAGCGACCAATAGAAAGGGAGCCGTTTGCCACGCAGTAGAAGACGGTGCTGTTGGCGTTGGGACGAAGGCAGGCGCCGTCCTTGACAAAGGAACTGACGAGCGGCCCGCTGTATTTGCGCATGGTGGCAAGCTCATCCTTGGAAAAAACCATGCCGAGTTGCGAAGGATCATAGAGGCAAAGGCCGAGGACATCGGCATTAGGTCCCCATACGGTTGAGATGCTCGCCCAGTTTGCGGTTTTGGGCCCAATCGGGTTGAAGTTCTCCGCAGAAATGACCCGGTACAGGCCGCTGTCGGAAGTCGCTGCATAAAGAGGAGTGAGCCGGTCGTCTGATATGAAGGCCATGTCCGTGAGCATGGTATCGCGCAAAAGCTCCATGGGCAATTCACTCGGGGTGCTGCAAACGTAGAGATTCTGGATGTCGGGTTCGCTTTTGGTTCTGCCAAACAGGTAGATTTTTGTTGAGCCTTTTTCGCGGGCCAGTATGCGGCGGAAACAAACGCCCGGGTTTAGGACTTCCCAGTTTTTTCCTCCATTGCGGCTGCGCGATACGCCACCCGTATCGTCGCCATGGACTGCAAGAAGTGTCTGGCAGGTGGCGTCGGCCGGGTAGATAAGCAAATCCGCGACGATATCAGCCGCCATACCATTAGCAGTGGTGCCGATTTGCCGGAAGCTCTTGCCCGCGTCGGCAGTGATCCAAACGCCTTTGGTTTTGCTGGCGATATAAAAGGTGTCCGCCTCCAGAGGATGGAATGCCACGCTTTGGATCACCCCTACTGCGCTGGCGGTGGCTTGCGGCAGGGCGTTCCACGTGAGCCCCGCATCATCGGTCATCAGGAGCCCGGTATCGCAGGCGAGCACCGCGCGTTGAGGCAGGAGCGGGTGGGGGAAAATATTAGTGGCCAGTTTTGCCCCGGGGCTCTGGCTCCAGGACAACTTGAAGGGCGCATATTCGGCCCTATCGCAATAGAGGGGAGAAGGAGGGGCTGCTTGTGAGGCTGCTGCATTGAGCAGCAATGCCGTAAAAATGCAAAAGGTATGACGGCGCTTCATCGGGAAATTCAGGGTTTGCCGAGGACGGTATGCCCGGCGGCGTATCCGGGATCCTTCGGTTTTTCACCCAGAACAGGTTGGTATCCGCCTGCCTCGCTTAACACGGAAACACCAGTTGCCACGCCGCAATCTTCCAGCAGCGCGTGCTCGTCAATTGTCCGGCGTCCCACCCATTCCGGGGTGATTATGCCTCCGGGTGGCATCAGGTCCATAGCGGCATCATCCGCCTTGGCATCGCTGGAGGGATCGAGATTGCGCCCCGGTGCGTTGCCGTAGAGTTTTTTGAAAATCTCGACGGTTTCCCTGCCGCTGGCCTTCCACATTTTAGGCCCGGTCCCGGCGATCGTGAGGTCTCCGGATTTTTTCCAACGGACCGTCCACAGACACGTCTGATACGCAGCCCAGTTAAAGGCTTTGAGAAGTGTGATCGGGCCATTGGGATCGGCCCGCTTGCTTTCCAGGCCGCGCAGGAAAAATTCCGTGAAGACCGGCTCCTCTGTCTCCGAGGGGCTGGTGGCGGTGAGGTTGACGCGAACCGGCGAGACGAGGTGTTTGAGAAAATCCCCCGAGATGGCGCTGAAGTTGAGGATCACCTGATTTTGGGACGCGATGGCCCGGAG
>Ga0118677_10016542_pt1 | contig 10082 bp, 9 predicted proteins | sample AliMusrvi5mmetaG_FD_86154 | JGI IMG/M metagenome (GOLD analysis project Ga0118677, IMG submission 86154)
CAATATTTCCCCGCAGTGGTATTACGCCTCGATACCCAGTTTGGCCTTCGCTTTTTCGATTTCATCGGAAAGTTCTCCCCAGCGCGAGTAGCCGGTTTCGAGGGCGATGGTGAGCCTGGCGATGGCGTTGGACGTTTCGCGGAGTTTGTCGGCATCGGCCGCAACCTCATCGCCGGACAGCGCGGTGGTGAGGGTGGACAGCGCGGCTTCGTATTCGGCGATCTTCGCCTCCAGCACTTCGAGTTCGGTTTCCAGCGGCTTGAGCACCTTGGCGCGGGTTTCGCGGGCCTCGGCATCAAGGCGGCGTTGGTCCTTGCGAGTGCGGTTCGCACCTTGGGCGGTGGAGTTTGCAGACGCTTGGGAGGACGCATCACGCAGCGCCTCATCGGTCGTTTTTTCCAAATAATAGGTGATGTTTCCCGAAAATAACCGCGGTGGCTCGCCGGGTCGGAATTCGAGGGTTTTGGTCACCAGCGGGTCTAACAGCGAGCGGTTGTGGGAAACGATCAACACGCTGCCCGGGTAGTCCATGAGCGCGCGCTGGAGCACGTCCTGCGACTGCATGTCGAGGTGGTTCGTCGGTTCGTCGAGGATCAGGAAATTCGCCGGGCGCAACAACATGCAGACCAGCGCCACCCGCGAGCGCTCGCCGCCCGACAACACGCCAACCTGCTTGAACACGTCATCGCCGCGGAACAGGAAACACCCTAACAGATTTCGCGCGTGCGGCAGGGACTCGCGAGAGGCGGCGGCTTCCACCGTGGCCAGCACCGTCTGATCCGGGTCGAGTTCGTCGGCGTGGTTTTGGGAGAAAAACGAGGTGGCCACCTTGTGGCCGAGCGCGTGGGTGCCGGCATCCGGCGCTTCCTGCGCGGTGATGAGCCGGCAGAACGTCGATTTGCCGGCGCCGTTCGGGCCGACGATGGCGATCTTCTCGCCCTTGTTGATTTCGAAATCAAAGCCGCTGAACACGGTGAGCGGACCGTAGGTTTTCGATGCTCGTGTTAGTTTCGCCACCATGTGGCCGGAGTTCGGCGGTGGCGGAAACTTGAATTTCATCACCGCGTCGTCCTGTTCCGGGGCCGGGATGCGCTCGATTTTCGCCAGCATCTTGACCCGCGACTGGACCAGGGTCGCCTTGTTTGCCGACGCCCTGAAGCGGTCGATGAAGCGCTGGATCTCGCCGATTTCGCGTTGTTGGGCTTGGTATTGTTTGAGTTGGACTTCGCGCCGCAGGACCGACTCGCGCTCGAAGTAGGAGAAATTTCCGGCGTATTCCTCGGCGCGGCCGTGGGTGAAGGCGATGGTCCGGGTGCACAACGTATCCAACAATCCACGGTCGTGGGAAATCAGCAGGATCGCGCCCGGGTAGTTGATCAGGTATTGTTCGACCCATACCTGGGTGCCGAGGTCGAGGTGGTTGGTCGGCTCGTCGAGCAGCAGGACTTGCGGCTCCTGCAGGAAGAGCTTGGCCATCGCAATGCGCATCTGCCAACCGCCGGAAAACTCGGCGCAATCACGCCCGAAATCCTTGTCCTTGAAACCAAGACCTTTGAGCACCGATTCGATTTTCGGTTTCATGCGGGCCGGGTCCATGGCGTCGAACCGCAGCTCCAGCGCGCCGATTTCCTCCAACATTTCCGCGTAGGGAGATGACCGGGGATCGAGCCGGGCGAGTTCATGCGACAAGCGTTCGATCTTCTCGCGCAAGGCCAGGGTTTCGCCGAAGGCGGATTCCGTTTCCTGCCACAGCGTGCGGCCGCGGACGTGGATGCCCTCCTGCGGCAGATAGCCGATGCGGGTGCCTTTGGGCGCTTGGATCATCCCGGCATTCGGCTTGAGGATGCCCGCCACGCATTTCATGAGGGTCGTCTTGCCCGCGCCGTTGTGGCCGGCGAAGGCAATACGCTCGCGTGGCTGGACCGAGAACGACAAATCGTTGAAAAGAACCCGGGCGCCAAACTCCACGCGCAGTGATTGGACGGAGATCATCGGGCGCGGAGGTTGCACGGCAACGCGCCGCGGTCAACGCCAGAGATTCCACCAGGCCGCTCTTTCCGAATCAGATTTCCTTCCTCAAGTTTCGCAGACTCCACAATAACCCCGCCGCATAAAGTTGCATGACTTGTAACAAGCACGGATTTTGGTCGTTAGCGCGGCGTCAGACAAGCGGCTGCGACGATCCAGACGGCCAGTGCGCCCAGGGCGAAGTGGCGGATCCGGCGGTCCAGGTTATCCATTTTTCGGATGCGTTGCCAAGCTAGGCCGGCGGCGAGATTGACGATGATGAGCGCCAGCGTCAGCGTGAGGGATCCCTGCCAACCCATAGATTGCGGCTTCCAACCCGTCAGGGTCAGGACCTGTGGTGCGAGCAGCAGGCCGAAGATCAGGTTGAGGTGGAGCATGTAGAGGAGCAGTGATTCGCGACTGGCAATCAGCACCCAGTTGGGGCCATGCCAACGGTTGCGGAAAATTTCCAACCATCCCATGACGGCACCTGCCATCAACACGGCCCCCAGGCGGCGGGCGACGCTGGGCAGGGTGGTGTTATAGATGCGCTCGGTTTCGCCTGCGGGGAAGACGCCGTTTTCCAACCAGACCGAGGCATACTGCCTGCCCCAGAGGAAAAGCGCCACGCCAAGGATTGCGAGCGCGACGAGCCAGCGGGATTCGCTCCAGCGGGCCATTCCGGTGGGGGCGATCACGCGGAAATGCCGGTAGAGGGTGCCCAGAACACAGCCGCAGGCCGCGAACGCGAACCATGGAAACAGCGGAAACAGGGAGCTGACGCCACCATCCATGTTGCCGTTGATGAGGCCGCGAACCGGTGGCCACCAGCCTTGGGCCACCCCGAGTTGCCAGAGATAAGGTGCGGCCAGGGTGACCGCCAGCGCGAGCGCCAGCGCGGCACCCGCAAAGGCCATCGGCCGACGAATGATCCGGGCCACCCCGTGCAGGATCAACAGCGAGAAAACGATGCATTGCAACACATCGATTTGGAACCATTCGTAAACCTGCTTCGGCGTGATCAGGCGCATCCATCCCGGCATGGTGACAGGGGGCGCATGCAACAAATAGGCGCACAGCAGGATGAAACCGAGGCGTTTCATGCCGGGCGCAAATGGCCGCAACGTGCCATCCGGCCGGAAGGTGGATAACACCAGGCTGAAGCCCGCACACATGATGAACGCCGGTGCCACCAAGCCGTTCACAAAACTCAACCAGGACGGAAGCAGGTCTTTGAGCAGCCACACGTTCACCGCATGCACTTCGATCATCACGATCACCGCCCAACCGCGCAGTTGGTCGATAAAGTCGCAGCGTTTGGCCGGGGTGAGATCGTTCCGGGATGGTTCCGACATGATACGGGGATTGGCGATAATGGGTTCCGCTGCCCAACAGGCATCAATTGCGGATCAAAGGAAAGGGTTTTCATCTTGAATTCCAAGGATAAGAATCCCGGCGTGAACTCCGCGCTTGAGACCCTGATGCTCGCGTTTGCCGGCGAGGACGGCCTGCCAATTCCCCGGCGGGCCTTGTTTCTGGGCGCGGAACCGCATCCCGCAATGCGCACCTGGCCGGACCTGAGCGGCTGGCAGCCGTTGAAACCGCTCGCGGATGCCTGGGATGCGGCCGGAATGTCTCGCACGGATGAAGTTCCAGACGGAACATGGCCGGTGGTGCTCGTGCTTCCCGGCAAGTCCCGCAATGAAACCTTGCTCTGGTTCGCGCTGACCCGGGATCGCCTCGAACCCGGCGGATCGATCATCGCCGCCATGCCGAACACCGCAGGTGCCGGCCGCTTCGAGAAGGAATTGGCCAAGGCCGCCGGCAACATCACCTCGATCCAAAAACACAAATGCCGCGCGTTTCACGCCGTGGAAGACGGTCGATGGAACGAGGTCTTGTTTCAGGAATGGCGCTCGCTCGGCGGGATGCGGGAAATCGCCGGAACCGGGTTCCTGACCCAAGCGGGGATATTCAGTTGCGAGCACATCGATCCCGGATCCCGGCTGTTGGCGGACCACCTGCCCGCCTACCTTCGCGGCACCGTCGCCGATCTTGGCGCGGGATGGGGGTATTTGGCGGACGCCGCGCTGCGGCGCTGCCCGCACATCCAACGGCTCGATTTGTTCGAAGCGGATGCCCGCGCGCTTGCCTGCGCCCGCAAAAACCTCTCCGGCCATGACCGCGAAATCCGTTTCCATTGGCATGATGTCACCGCGGGACTAACAGAAATCTACGACGTGATCGTGATGAATCCGCCCTTCCACACCGGCCAGGCCGCCGATGTCGATCTCGGCCGGATGTTCATCCTGACCGCCGCCGCCGCCCTCCGCCGAGGCGGCCAGTTGCTCTTGGTCGCCAACCGCCAACTCCCATACGAAACCACCCTAACCGCCGCCGGCCTGGCCTGGCGCAAAGTCGCCGAAGATCCGACCTACAAACTCCTCTTCGCCAACAAACGCTGAACAGAGAATCTCAAATTTTCCATCCGCCATCCACCATCCGCCATCCACTATCCGCCGCCCCAACGGGGCACCCCATGGCAGCCCAGGGCAACGCCCTGGGTTCCGCCTCACCGACATTTTCCGAGCCCTGAAAGGGCGACCTAACAGACGTGGCGTATCGTTCATGTTCTGCCTTGGGTTGATCGCCCTTTCAGGGCTCGGATTTTCTTTGGCGATCCTGTCCCAGGGCGTTGCCCTGGGCTGCCTTCGCTTGCCCCTTCGGGGCGGAAGAAAAGAGATCGGAGATCGAGGATTGTGGATCGAAGACCTAACCGCCAATCCACCATCCGCCACCTCCACCCGCTCATGAAGCTCGTCAAACTCATCGCCAATCTCGGTTACGGATCCCGCAAGGACGCGCAGCGCATGATCCGCTCCGGGGCGGTCACCGATGTCACCGGCCGGGCGCTTGGCGAAAACGAGCTGCCGCCGCACGAACGCATCCGCGTCCGCGGCGAACCGCTCGACCCGCCATTTCCGCTAGTCATCATTTTGAACAAACCGGACGGCTACACCTGCGGCAGCGAGGATCCGGGTGATACCATTTACGATTTATTACCGCCGCGTTTCGCCTGCCGCAATCCGGGCCTCAATCCGATCGGCCGGCTCGACAAGGACACCACCGGCATGCTTCTGCTCACCGATGACGGCAAACTCCTGCACCGCATCATCCACCCGAAATCCGGCTGTCTCAAGGTCTATCATGCCACGCTCGACCGGCCGCTGGAGGGTCACGAGGCCGCGCTTTTCGCCTCCGGCACCCTGGTCCTCAACAGCGAAACCAAACCGCTGCTGCCCGCACCGCTCGAAGTCCTCGGTGAAAAGGAAGCACTCATCACCCTGCACGAAGGACGCTATCACCAGGTCCGCCGCATGTTCGCCGCCGCAGGCAACCATGTGCTCAACCTCAAACGCATCTCCATCGGCGGCCTGCCATTGCCTGCCGACCTCCCGGAAGGAGAATGGCGTATTCTCACCGCCGAACAGCTTGCCGCGGTCATCCGGTGACGCGAATGCATGGAGTGCGGTGGCAAGCGCAACGCGACACCGCTTTGGCTGGGAGGCAGTCAGCCTTCTGATCGCCACCCATCTCCCTCAGCGGCTTGCGCGACATCGGGACATTCCGGTGTCCGATCGGACACCGGAATGTCCTGGCGAGGTGCGGAAGGATCAAAGCCCGAAAATGCAGAGGCTCTATCAGGAATTGCTTGTTGCCTCCGGTGGTTTCTCATTCAGAGCACCCTTCTTGAGCCTCTCTTCCTCCAGTTGCATATTTCGCTCCTGTTCTGCGGCAAATTCCGCGCCTGTGATTTTAAGCTCGTTTTCAGGAGTTCGAGTATCCCTAACATAGATCTCACCGAGTTCTTTATCGTCCTTCTTCATTGGCTTGTTGCTTTCTATCAGATATATTAGCGTGAGAGAGGAGGCAGAAGATAGGAGATTCCTCCGGTTCATTACTCCATCAATGTAGCCTCCAGTTGGCCTTCTTGTTTACCGTTCGACCAACGCAGTGACGATTCCGCAAATCCGCCTCTCTCACATTGGAGGCAAAGTTCATTTCAGTCGCATCTTGTTCTCCATGGTGGAAATATGATCCACTTCCCAGATGGCGTCGGAGTTCTTCTTGAGGTTATCAAGAAGAACCAGACTTTCATTGTTGGCTGGATCAATGTACAAGTCCTGTATGTTAGAGAGTGGTCCTGCATTCTGGTCCCCGCCTTCAAGAGTTCCGACGCGGATATTGAAAGGATTGACCCTATTTGTAGTGCGTTCGATAATGAGGATCTTCATAATTTTGGTAGTATTGGGATCAATGGCTTTATAAGCTATGAATATCCAAATATTGGTTTATTGCATTTTCCGCATCAATTAGCTTATTCCATCGTAAATCGATTTCTTGTTGCCATTCCAAAGTCTTCCCAAGTTCTGAATATGCCGCTTGAGAATCAAATTGGCTCTTTAGTTCAAATCTTCTGGCAACAAGATCTGTCCACAGAACTCTTAGTTGATCTATTTCGCTCATATTTTTGGTTTCCATGTAAGTTATCATGATTGCATTTTACGGATATAGAACCTTTACCGAAGGAATAGAGATATCACCGTCACCCGAAACTCTCGCTCTAACTTCAATTCCGGCAAGAACGGAGCTAGAAGGCAAAACGATCCACTGATTCCAGTCTCCCGTGAGGCTGGAACCATTTGACATAATTACCCTGATGCTTTTGTCGGTCAAGAATGTGTCGCTTGTCTGAGGAATCACGAGAACTCTGCTTGCTGTGATAGAGCATGAAAACGTCAATGACGCGATTTCATTAGAGATTGCTGAAAGGTCACCACCGTTATAGGTCGGATTAAACGATCCCGATGTATAATCCTGACGCGTTTCGATTTTTATGACACGTTTAGCAGGATTTGGATTAACAACCCGCTTCACACGATCCCCAGTGGGCATCTGAGACCAGCTTCCAGTCCAGTCGGTTCCGTCTTTGTAGTAGAATTTCAGATAGCCACCAAAATATTGAGGCGAGACTATCTGTAAGAACTGGGTGTCTGCGCGCAAAAGGTTTCGGCCTTCGGCTCCTAAATCGATTACAGTTGTGGCAAGGTCATTTCTAGCCGCGCTGGCAATTTTACCAAGACTAGGTGGTGAAGAATTGACACTACTCGAGATTGTTGCGTAAGACGTAGCAAAGCTGTTATTGGCTATGGATTTAGCCATGTCTGTAATGGATTGGCGTGCCTGTTGATCAGTGGCAGACAAGGCGTTCTGCGCCACCATCGCGAACGGCACCGCCAGCACCCTCTGTCTTGGGCTTTGGGCGGTGCCATCGACGGTCAGTTCGAGCCATTCTTCCGCCCCTGCGCCCAGCGCACCTGAGATCCCGCTGGCGGAATAGCGGTAGGTTGCGTTGATGGCGGTTCCTGCGGCGGGCGGGGTGGCGTAGGTGGCGGTGATGGTGCCGCCGGAATAGTTGACGGTGAAGGGCGCGGGTGGCGAGGCGATGGTGATGGTCGCGCCTGTGGTGTAGCCGCTGCCGACGTTGGTGATGTTGATCGCGGTGACGGAACCGTTGGAGACGGTTGCCGTAGCGGCGGCACCGTTGCCGTTGCCGGTGATGGTGACGGCGGGTGCAGATATGAGTAGCCGGAACCACCGCTTGTCACGGAGGCACCCACCACGAAGCCGCTGACGATGGTGGCGGTGGCGGATGCAGGCGAGCCGGGATTGCCGGTGGTTTCGTTCCAATTGTAGGTGCCATCGGTGACACTGACGGTTCCGGCGACAATCGGGGTGTTGCCGAGAGCTTTCTGAAAGGTGAGGGTGGTTCCGTCGGTGGTGGCGATTGTTTCGGTGACGAGTGTATTGCTGGAGCCGCCGGCCCCGAACTGAAAACCATAGACGCCGTTGGCATCGACGGTTACGTTGCCGATGGTTTCCGCGTAAAGCTGAGTGCCGGCGGTGGCCGCGTCGTAGATTTTCAGACTCATGGCGCGGGTGCCGGGTTGCGGCACACCGGACGCATTGGTGAGGCGTCCCTGATAGTTGATGGCGGATGGTACGGCGGCGGGCGCGGGAAGCGCCATGGTGAGCGCCACGGCGAGAACGAGCAGATTGGGGATCGTTTTCATGTCAGGTCGGATGGGGTGGGAGAATCAGGGGATCAGGATTTGGACACGGAAGAAGTAGGTGGACGGATGGGTGTCGCTGTGGAGTGGGCCGGATTGGATCGTGGTCTCATCGAACAGGAAGAGTTGCTCGGCGTTGTTGCCGGTCAGGGTGCTTTACAGCGACCAGTTCTTCATATCGCGGGCGACCCAGATCTGATAGTTCCGACCGGTGACGGTGGGGATGGCCAGATGGTAGATTCCGGCAGTCAGCGTGCCCTGCGGGCGAAACACGGATTTCGCGTCGTTCGGGTCGGTGCCGGCGAGGTATTCCAAGAAATTGCTGGTGCCATCGTGGTCCGCATCCGCGTTGGGATCGACGCCCAACCCGCCGAAATGTTGGATTTCCCAGCCATCGGCCAGACCGTTGGCATTGGTGTCGGTTATGGAGGCGGGCGTTACCGGATAGATCACCTCGATGAACCCGGGATGATTGAGGGTCGTGCCGCCTTGGGTTGTGAGGGTGGCAAATGGACCGCCAATGGAGGAATGGTTGAAAGCCGGGCCGCCGGAGGACTTTCCGCCACCGGAGTCGATCTCGGCAGGGGAAAGGATGGGAAGCGCGAGCAGGGCGAGGATGAAGAGTGGTTGGGGGTGACGGGTCATGGAGGTGGGATTTTGGGGATGGATTGGCCTCGGCGCGGATTCATTGGGGACGCCTTGATTGGCGACTCTGGAGACTGGCGGTCCGGTCGGCTGGGACCGCGGACATCCTGTCCGCATGCCCATGAGGTGCGAATGGGACGCGCTTCCGGCTCCACTCATTCTCTGATCATGGACTGGCGAGTCTGGAGACTCGCGGTCCGGCGGGGCAGAAATGTTCTGCCGCTGGGTGCGGGTGCCGGGAAAACCAAGGGAACGCGGGTTCATCGCAGGAAGGACCGGATTCGTCCTTCCTGGTGGACGGGGAGTTAAGAAGTCGCAACAGGACGACCGCGTTGGCCTTTAGCCTCCCCCGAAGAGGCGGCCTAGACATGCGCCACCGCCTCCCCGGCCGTTTGGTCGGTTTGGCGGCATCGTTGCGGTCGATGCCGACCGCCTGTTGCGAGGATTCTTAAGTCCCCATCCGCTAGAACGGACATGTGCATCTAGCAAACCGCAGATGCCGGGGTAAGGGAAAAGATGGAAATTGCGAATTTTGTTGAGACGCTCTAGCCCCAAGGAGCGGCGATCTCCTGAATCGCCCTCGCCCATGGGATGCCAATGGGAGGTGGGTGGCCTCAGCTCATTGGCATTTCATGGACATGCGAGTCTGGAGACTCGCGGTCCGGCGGGCGGATCGGAGTCTGCCGTTCCGTGAACCAACCTCCTTGACCAAAGCCATTCCGAGGAGCTATCATACCTTCATGAGCGAGCGAATCACATTCAACCCAGGCCAATGTGGAGGACGTCCCTGCATCCGTGGCATGCGCATACGGGTCAAAGACGTGCTCGACCTGTTGGCCGCCGGAGTTCCGCAGACGGAAATTCTTGAAGACTACCCTTATTTGGAACCTGAGGATATCGTGGCTTGTCTTCGATACGCGGCCGCCGAAGCGGATCACCCGGTTCTTGTGGCCCGCTAAGCCATGCGTTTTGTCGTCGACGCGCAATTACCTCCAGCACTGGCACGGTTGCTGGCCACCCACGGGCACACCGCAGAGCACGTGGCTGACATCGGTTTGCGTGATGCCGACGATTCTCCAATTTGGGCTTACGCGCTCCTGCATCAGGCCGTTATTGTGACAAAGGATGAGGATTTTCCGCACCGCGTCCAGCAAAGCAAGACCAGTCCGGTCATTGTTTGGCTGCGAATTGGCAACACCAGTCGTAAAGCACTTCTTCGATGGTTCGAGCCACTGTTGCCGCAATTGGAAGCGATGCTTGAGCAGGGTGATCGCCTGGTCGAAGTTCGCTGAATACGCA
>Ga0118677_10016543_pt1 | contig 10081 bp, 3 predicted proteins | sample AliMusrvi5mmetaG_FD_86154 | JGI IMG/M metagenome (GOLD analysis project Ga0118677, IMG submission 86154)
TGAAGCGGTTGCTGTTGAACTTGCTGTCTGTGCGTTTGTGTTGATGCTGAGCGCCATCACGAACATTCCTGCTAAGAGGATAATTGATTTTTTCATTGTTTTGTTTTTTTTATGGTTTATAATGCCAATGGATAGCCAAGAGTTGTGCCAAAGGAAAGAACAATCATGCCAAATGCAGTAAATCAGCAGAATGAATTGTTGTGCCAAAATCAACAATACATAATTATTTGCCAAAATGGGACACATTTTACTTGTTCAGGACAATGCTATCAATAAAATTGAAAAATTATAGAAAATTTTGCCAGTCATGTCATTATTTCAGGTCGCACGCGGACTAATACTATAGGTCACACAGGAATCTTGTGTTTACTTGTTCATTGAATAAGTTTTTTTTTCTTTAATAGTAGTTATTAAATTTATTATTTTTGCTCAGTCAAAATTCAATCCCAACGAAATGTCTAAAATTATTGTTCCTACAGATTTTACCAAAGCTGCTGATGTTGCAGTAAAACAAGCTTTGGTTATTGCACTGAAAGCCCATGCTGAACTGGTGTTGTTACACGTTGTTGATGCCAAATCACCTATCGCCGAAGCATCAGAAAAGATGCTGAAAACAGAAGTCGCCAGGATTTCGGAAGAATATGGAATGCAATGCAGTTACATGATAAAAACCGGAAATGTTCTTGATGTGATAATTTCAGAAATTAATGAAACATCTTATGACTTGATGGTGATAGGCACTCATGGCAGTAAAGGTTTCAGGCAAACACTTTTCGGTTCAGATATTCTCAACCTGGTTTCAAAAGTTCCCCTTCCCGTTTTGGTTGTACAGGAAAAAACTAAGGTTACGGATAATTTTAATAAGATCATTTTGCCGGTCAGCAGCCATGATGGTTTTATGATGGTTGTGAATGCAGTTTTGTATTTTGCAGGGTTGTTCAATTCGGAAATTCATCTTTACTCCATTAGTAAACCAAGGGTTCACTTTACAGAGAAAATGGAAAATCAAATTAATGCAACAATGAATATCTTCAACAATAAAAATGTTTCTGTATTACGGATAAAGGAAGACCCAAATGTTTACTCTTTTGGATATGCCCGGCAAACGATTAAGTATGCAATATCAGGAAACGCTGATGTGGTCTGCATGATGTCCGTTCCATCATCGGAATGCTCTTATTTTGCGAAAGCAGATAAAGAAAGCATGGTAACAAATGATGCAAGTATCCCTGTGCTTTTTGCAGGTGGGATAAATTAATTCATACGCCTGATTGCATTAGCCCGCAACTTCTCTTTCACCCCTTATAAAAAAATAAATTCTTTTCTAAAAGAGAATCAAAGATCATATTGACTCATAACAATTGACCAATTGACCAATTGACCAATTGACCAATTGACCATTGACCATTGACCATTGACCATTGACCATTGACCAAAGACCATTGACCATTGACCATTGACCATTGACCAAAATTCAGTTTAAAACACGTTAAAGCTTAAACGGATTTATACTAAAATGTTCTGGTTGCAGAGAACCACCCGGATCGGGTGGTGCTTCAGATTGCATGACCATTGAAATATCCTTATCCAGCTTTACACATCTAATTTGCGGTTGCTTGTAATTACGTTTTTTGTTGGTTGTTTTTTCTACCATCGTTCTCATGTCTTTCGAAATTTATTTCTGAATCTTTTGAATGATTTATTTCTTTAGTTTTTCACAATTTTAGTAATGCCTGAATAAGAATCCGATTTGAATTCGATAAAATATACCCCGCTTGTCAGATCAGCCAGATTCAATGTAAATGCTTTAAGCTGGAGTTCGTCCTGGCTAATGTCTTTGGTGAAAACTTTTCTTCCGAACATATCATAAACATTAACAGTGGCATTTTCTGAAAGAGGATTATTAAGCTCTGCAATTACTTCCGAGGAGAACGGATTAGGGTAATAATCTATATTTATTACTGCTGATTCATCAGAACAATTTACTGAAACTGGCCCGAATATTTCTGATTGTCCGTTGTAGTCTGTTTGCTTCAGATGATAATATGAAATGCCACCAAGAGGGTTGATATCCTTTGCTGAATAATTCAGTACACTATTGCTGTTGCCTCCTCCTGAAATTTGTTTTACCATTTCCCAGTTTGCAGCATCCGGACTCCGCTCAACAGTGAAATAATCGCAATTGGTTTCTGTAGCTGTTGACCAATTTAAATCAACATTGTTGTTCAAACATTTTGCATCAAAACCAAGCAACTGAACTGGCAGCGGATTTGAGGTTTTAGTAAAATGTAATTTGAAGCGGCTTGTATAAGTTCCCGTACCGGAAGAAAAGGTGTACGTTTTATTTGATGAAAGATTCTGCGTAACATGCAGTGTAACGTCTTCCAGGTAAACAGTTGTTCCTGCATCAAACTGAGTAAGGTTAGTTGCTGTTAAGGTAAATGTGCCTGAATAATAAGTAGTATAGCCAAGTGGTATGATACGCTCAACTCCTGTTACAAGCAATGGCTGTCCGTTGATGGCTGCCTGAACGTTATCAGTAGTGTAGGAATACAATTGGGGATAGGTTGCATCGTCCGACAACATCTTTTGTGCATCATAAACCTCATAACTTGTCAAAGCGCCGGCATAAAAAGTTACTGCCGTTTCATCAACCAGTGTATTTCTTGCAATCTGCATGCGGAACACATTGGGTGGGTCAGTTTGTTTATAGAGCGCCGTAGTATTATGTACCCTTGCTGAATTCGTATATTGAATGATTCCTGTAGTATGCCCCGGGGTAACGCGCACCCAGAAACCCTGTGTGGATGGTATGTTTTGCTGTCCTCCATTAATACCTGTACCGGCGCCCATGATATTCCATGTGGCAAATGTTCCGTTGGTGCGGTAATGAATAGTAGGTTCAATATTTGTCAGTGTTATTCCTGTTGAAGGCGAATTTTGTGAACCCCAGTTAACAGCGGAAGGATAAGGATTGCTGACAAGATTGTACCCCTGATAATTTCCGGAAGTGAATGTCAAAACCTGTGTAGAAATAGTTCCGGAGTTAAAATAACCCTGATAATTTGCATTGATCGGTGTAGTACCATAGTTTCTGAAAGCATAGCCGTGAGTTGGTTTGAGCGTATCATTATTGCCTATTATGACATAAGCATGTGTGGTTTCGTTCCAATATTCCAGACGGGTTCCGGTGCTTGGCACCTGTGACAATTGACCAAAAGCTGTGTAACCTGTGACAGGTTTAACAGGCGCTCCAATATACCACCAGCGCCCCGTGAATAAAGTTTTCTCTACTTCTCCGGTAACATTTCCGTTAAATCCATTATCAATGAACGACCCTGTAGGAATAGTGGGATCATTCGGATCAGATTTGAGAATGATACGGGCAGAGGGGCTAAGAATTGTTGTGCCGGAAACTGTGAGAGCGCTGCCGGCATCAACGATAAGTACGGAACCAGAGTCAACAGTTAAGTTACCGCAAACTGCTACGGTTCCTAAAGATGTTGTGATATGCGTAGTTGAGCCTTGAGGAATAACTGCATCCGTTGAGGCATGAGGCACTCCACTGCACCAGTTAGCTCCATCAGTCCAATTAGTGCTGCTTCCACCTATCCATACATCCTGACTTACCTGTGTAGCTATTGAAGATATAGCTGAGTCGGAAGGACAGCCTGAGGGTCCGTTATAGTTTACTTTTACAGTTTTACTTCCTTCTGTCAGATATTTCAAAGTAACTGAATTGCTGGTTGACGTACCTCCTGAAGTGATAGTATAATCTGTATTCAGTATTCCAGGAATTGTCCACACATAATTTGTCATACCTGATTGAGAGGTGTAAGTTAAATTTTTACTTGTACATGAAACATCGTCGGGCTGAGTCGTGAAAGTAATAGTGGGAACTGAACTAACAATCATTATTATTTTGTTAGAAGTAGCAGGGTTTCCGGTAGGACATGAAACATTTGAAGTAAGAACACAGGCTACGGTATCATGATTAGCGGGTGTATATGAATAAGCAATGTTATTTGTCCCTGCATTTACTCCATTTACTTTCCATTGATACACAGGTGCAGAACCACCATTTACAGGATGTGCTGTATAATGTACTGTCCTTGCTCCGCAAAGATTATTTGTGTCTGAAGTGATGGTAATACTAACAGGAGCAATCTGTCCGATGTAACCATTTTTAGCGCCGATATTTGTTGCGTCGGTAGCTGCATTTATTGCAGGAGAGCCACAATTAATATCGAAATTCTGGCTTACATGAGTAGCTGAATTATACAAAGGATCTCCTGCAAGATTTCCTGACAAAGAGAACATACCTGCAGAAGCTCCTGCCGGTGTTGGTCCGTTTGTCAGCCAGCCAATGTTTGGATTGGATGGATGTTTTGTATAATTTGTATTGTCCGCATTATTAAAGAAGAGGTTATTATTTATTGCTATCTGTCCTGTTGTTGGCACACAGCCATTGTCAGTAGAATTAAAATCAACAACTACACCCAGAGTGCTATTGGTAATAATATTATCCTGGATAGTGATGGAATTAAATTTAGTAAATCCATTCACAGGAGGACAATAGAAGGTGACGGGTTTGCTTGTTGCAAAGTCAATGGAATTGTGCTTAATGTTCAAATCAACTTTCTTTGACATATCAACACCCCAGAAATCCATAATAAAGAATTGGATCTTCTTGTAGCTTGTATTGTAATTAATATTGAGAGTACCTTCAAAATCGGGAGTACCCGAACCGGTGGTGATATAAACAAGGTTCCTGGCGTTTCTCAAAGTTCCGTCAATATAGTTGTGTGTTATGTTGGTTGTGCCTTTAAAGCCATAAAGAATAATTCCATTCCTGTATTGATTGAGGAATGAACAACTGTCAACAGTAAGATTTTCGGCATTGACCATCATGCCATATTTTCCCCAATCGAAAGTACATTTCTTCACTAAAATGTTTGAATAAGCGACAACATAAGTTGGCCATGTTCCACCATTAGGAATTCCTACCAATGCTGAGTTTGCACCTACAGTATTTCCATTCCTGTAAAATCTTAGATTTTCGAGGTGGACATTGCTTGCAGTAATTGTTATTCCGTGGTATTCGGCATCAGTAAACTGTATTGTTGGTTGTGTACCTGAATAATCACCTTCAATAAACAATGATTTATTAAGGGAAATTGTGGCAGTATGTAAATATGTTCCGGATTCGATGATGATGGTGTCTCCGGCTGAACAGTTATTTATTGCATAAGGTACGGTTGCCCATGGATTCGAAAATGTTCCGTTTGCAGGGATATCTGTTCCGCTCGTTGCAACCCATGATTTCGTACGATGCACAGCAACTATCATAATGACTTTATTTGACGTGTCAGGATGCTGACATGAAAGTCCTGATGTCAGGATACAGCAAACAGTATCATTATTTACAGGGGTATATGAATAAGTACTGCTGTTAGTGCCAACGTTGGTATGGTTAACTCTCCATTGGTAAGATGTGCTGACTGCGTTGACAGGAGTAGCAGTATAATTCACTGTTGTTCCAGAAATGACACTATTATTATCAGCAACTATTGAAACACTCAATGGCAAGGGTGAGCCCGGATTATTATTACTTGCTCCAATATTTGTTCCGTCAGTTGCTGCATTTAATGCAGGTGAACACATACCTAATTGATAATAATCGCTTGCTTTTGTACCTGTAGCTACATATAACGGATTAGCAACGGTGTCGTGAATGAAAGCAAAGCCATTGCCGGTACCATAATTTCCCCAACCCACAACGCCTCTTGTTGATGGCCATTCATTGGTTAATTCAACATAAGCCGGATAAGATGGGTCTGGTCCGGGATAGAAAGCATCGCACAAATAATTTTGTGAAAAGATATTATTGTGCAATTGAATCTGACCGATTATAGTACCCGTTGATGAAGAGAATGCATAAAATTTAGTACGTGAGAAGATATTATCATTAATAATGAATTTGGATGCATCGAAATTATTTGATGTCGGGCTTGCCCACCATGCAATTGCCCAATGCTGACCTTTGCTTGTATCTTTTACTGTTGCAGGTAATGGTTTGAGATCCCAGTCAACAGTGTTGTGAAGAACACTGATATTGTTGGCTGGAGCCATTCCATTATTGCTTTGCTGGAAATCAATGAAAGTACGACATGCGCTGCAGTAGTTATAAGAAATAAGTACATCAGAGCCGGCAGTATGGTCACAATTGTAACCAATACCGGCAGGTTTTCCTCCCTGTGGGTCGGGGAGTTCTGAATGCAGCCAGTTATGTGTCACTGTCAAGCCATAGCAATTTCCATTTCTTGCGTCAATACAGTCTTTAATTGTGTAAGCTATTTCATTATCCTGAATTGTAACATTATTATTACCACTCATTCTGATACCTTCTCTGCCATGATGAATATAGCAGTTCTTGACAGTCCAGTTGTTCATGCCGGCGCCATAATCCCCGATAAGATATATTGCCGCCGTACCTACAGATGAAGCGCCTATGGGGTTGGTAGGAAATGTTGTAAATGCCGAAGAACCGTCAATTTCAAAACCATCAACAACCACATTATTTGCAGCGATACTCACTGCACAGTTTCCATAACTTTGATAAGCTATTGTTATTTTAGGTTTGGAAGATAAACCTGCCTTTGCCTGCAAAACAAGAGTTTTATTGATGAGTATTTGACTGGTGCCAACATTGTAAGTCCCGGCATCAACTACAATAGTGTCACCGGCTAATGAATTATTAATCGCATATTGAATTGTCAGCCATGGGTTCAATAATGTACCATTACAAATGATGTCAACACCGGAAGTGGTAACATAATGTTTTGTTTGATGAGCAATAGCAGTCATGGTAATGGAGTTTGATGTTGCAGGACTACCGGTAGCACAGTTTGCATTTGAAGTTAGTGAACAAGTAACAATATCACCGTTAGCAGGACTGTAGGAATATGTTGAACTATTTGTTCCAATATTTGATCCACCAACTTTCCATTGATAAGCAGGTGTTCCTCCATTAGTTGGAGTGGCAGTAAAAGTAACTGATGACCCGGAACAAAAAGGATTTGCTGAAGCAACAATTGACACGCTCACAGGCTGACTGGGATTTACAATCATTATAACTTTATTAGAAGTTGCAGGATTGCCCGAAGTACAAATACTTGATGTCATCACACAGGAGATAGTGTCATTGCTTGCAGGCGCGTAAGAATATGTTGAACTGTTTGTGCCAATATTTACACTGTTTTTCTTCCATTGATATGTTGGGCTTGAGCCTCCGTTTGTCGGTGTAGCAGTGAAAGTAATTGATGTCCCTGAGCAGACATTATTATTATTTGCTGCAATAGAAACACCGGCTGCCAAAGGAGGTTGTCCCGGGTTAGCAGTATTTGCACCAATGTTTGTTCCGTCAGTAGCTGCATTTAATGCCGGAGAACATAAATTCAATGCATAATAACTGTCAGGAGTTGTACCTGTGGCTTTGTATAAAGGTTCCGCCTGCAAATCACCATTAAAAGATGGAGGAACATCAGTAGCATACCACCATCCCACGGCACCTCTTTGTGCCGGCCATTCATAAGTATAAGCATTACCCGGATAATAAACGTCAACCATATACCATTGATAAAACAGATTATTTCTGAGGTTGAGGCTTGCATTAAATAACCCGTCGGGACTGCTTGTATTGACAATTGCATACCATTTCTGACGCGAAAAAATATTGTCGCGGATGTCTATTTTAGAAGCATTCCACGATGCGGGGCTATTTCCTGTATAAAAAGCAATTGACATCTGCTCAGCAATTGTACCGCTTGGAATTGGTACTGCCGGCAAAGCTGTCAGGTTCCAATCTACGGTATTATGCATAACTACTATCTGGTTTCCCGGTGCAATACCTCCGTTATGTTGGAAATCAATAAAAGTACGGCACGAATTGCAGTAGTTATAAGATATTTCAACCGGAGAAGTGGCTGTAGCATCACAATTAAAAGTAATACCGGCAGGTTTTGTTCCGCTATTCGTATGTTCTGAATGTAACCAATTGTGGGATACTTTAAGCCCATCGCAAAGACCGTATTCGCAATCTATGCAGTCGTTCCAGGTTTCATGAATTTCATTCCCCTGTATTGTGACATTGTTTCCATTTGCAAAAACACCTACATAACACTGGTGGATATTACAGTTTTGAATTGTCCAGTTATTGCTTGTTGAATAATAATCACCTACCAGATAATTCGGATTGGTGTTTATTGCCGAAGAACTTGTTATTTCAAAGCCATCAATCATCACATTATTTGCCGCAATTTGCACAGCACAACTCGTCCAGCTTGAATAGCTGGTTGTTATTATTGGTTTGGACGAAAGTCCTGCTTTTGCTCTTAGTGTGATTTGCTTATTAATGTTAAGCTGGGCGCCTGCAGCAATGGTATAAGTTCCTGCATCCACTTCAATAACATCACCATTTACCGAAGCATCAATAGCGGGCTGGATTGCATAAAAATATGTTGACTGGGTCACATTATGCACCGGTGGCAGTGACTCACCATACATTCCCAAAAAGCAATAACCTGTTGTTTTCCGGTAGGTAAAATAAAGTGCATTATTATAAACTATGGGGTTATTATAAAATCCGCCACCACCTGTATTTGTAGCCAGGGCAACTGAAATGCCATTGTATCTTGCCAATTGATTCACACCTGAAGCATCAGCATATTGAAAAAACAAACTGTAGTTATAAAGAACAGGATAGCCTGTAAACCCTGTTCCGGCATCTGGATTAGCGATCAGTGTGAACGAAGTACCATCAAATTTTAATAATTGATACTTGCTTGAGGCATTACGATATTGTAAACACAAATAGTTGTTGTAAACTATCGAATTATTTTGAATACCATTGCCACCATCAGGGTTGGTGAGCAACGAAACTGATGTGCCGTTGTATTTTGCCAACTGGTAAATGTTCGAAGCATTGCAGTATTTAAAGTACAAATTATTGTTGTAAACTACCGGTGATCCCGATGCTCCCTGATTAGCATCGGGATTGGCGATCAAAGTTATTGAGGTGCCATCGTACTTTGCCAATTGGTATTTGTTGGAAGCGTTGCAATAAATAAAATACATGCTATTGTTGAAGACAACTGGTGTATAACTAAAGAAACCGGAACCAGCATCGGGGTTTGTAACCAGAGTAATTGAGGTACCGTCGTATTTTGCCAACTGGTAAATGGCTGCTGCGTTTTTATATTGAAAGTAAAGATTGTTGTTATAGATTATCGGATAACCATTGTTCCCGTCACCGGCATCAGGGTTTGCAATCAATGATAGTGAAGTGCCATCATATTTTGCAAGCTGAAACTTATGAGGCGATGCATTATTATAATAAAGAAACAGGTACAAATAGTTGTTGTAAACTATCGAAGTAGATTGAGCGCCTGCACCAGCATCAGGATTTGCAATTAGCGAAAGCGACGAACCATCATATTTTGCAAGTTGGTATTTGTAAGAACTGTTATAATACTGAAAGTACAGATTATTGTTATAAATTGTGGGTGCGGCATAATAGCCTGAACCTGCATCAGGATTGGTTGCCATAGTAATTGATGTACCATCGTATTTTGACAAACGCCATTTTCCGGATGCATCAATGTATCGGTAATAAAGGTTATTATTATAAACTATAGGATATAAATTGATTCCGACACCTGCATCGGGATTTGTCAAAACGGTAATGCTTCCCTGGGCTGATAGGTTTTCAGTATTCAAAAACATTCCTAAAAAAGCAGGTAAAACTACTAAGAAGGTAATGATTTTTTTCATATTAAATCCTCCACAAATTAATTAATAAAAATCAGTAACAACATTATTTCATTCTGAAATAATAATCAAGTTTTACAAGGCAGTAAGATGATATCTTGTTTTAATAACCTGCACTTAAACAATTTTATTCTAACAAATATTCTGGTTCAAGGTTGGACTAATAATGAAGTATAGTAGCAAACTAAAGGTTTTTAGAAATTTTAAAATAGTTTGGGAATATACCAACCTAATTTTTTACAAAAATAACAAA
>Ga0118677_10016544_pt1 | contig 10079 bp, 16 predicted proteins | sample AliMusrvi5mmetaG_FD_86154 | JGI IMG/M metagenome (GOLD analysis project Ga0118677, IMG submission 86154)
CCCCCAGAGTCCCTGGCCGCAAGATTTCCTGGATTCCGTCACCTTGCCCTCTGCCGGCATCATGATAGGCGATGGCCGCGCGGAGGCCGTCGATGGTAATGACCCACGCCTTTTCGAACGCTTTGGTCTGCCTTATGCCGAGTCCGTAGAACTCGCCATCCACCAATTCCGTGTGCACACTCGCGGTTTACCGGATGCAGTGACCCAGGGTTGGATCGAGCACGCGCGCTCCATCGGGTTGGTATAAGCAATGCCTGCTTACTACGCTCCCGCCAGCGCGTCGGCAACACTACCATATCCGGCGTTCCGTCACTTACAGTGCAAGTAATGCCGAACCCCAGGCACGCGACGCACGGCCTATCGGCGGCCAGGGATCGCCTATCATGACTTGTAACGGAACAACGGAGGACACGGTGAACGATCAACCCCGCCAGAAGTTAGTAGAGCTTCTTAAGGTGCGTGGCGAAGGACTTCTGCACGATCCGAAGCTATTGGAAGACCTGCTTCGGGCGCAGTGTCCTGACCATCGCCCCGAAGTCGCCGCCCTCATGAATGCCTGCCGTGAGGGGATTCCAGCCGCGCTCAAAGCGGGTTCAGCAACCGGCGCAACCCTTGTGGCAGGCCTGAAGCAGCAACTCCAGGCCAACCAGAGTATGCACGCAGAAGCCGCGTCGTGGGCGGTGGATGCGTGGCAGCAGGCGTTGCCAGGCGCCATCCAGCCATCCGCTGCCCCTGTGACTGCTCCTGAGGAAAAGGTGGAAATGAAAGACGTCTGGGGCCTCACCCGGATACTGGCGTCTCTTGCTGCCGCCGGCATGGTCTGCCTGTTTCTTGTTATCCAGTTGGTTCCGCCAGTTCTGGGTTTCTTCCTGGATCTGAAGACAGGTCTCCTCCTGGATTTCAGCTCAGGCAACTACGCGGGCATGATCAGCAAGACCGTTATTGCACTGATTGCGGGCGGGCTCCTCTTCCTGATCCTCAGCCTGTCCGCGAGACTCTTGGGCATCGTCAAGAAGGCCATACTAAAGTAACCAGTGGAATGAGGCTACCCTTTATTGAATGCTGACCTGAACCGCGGACCACTAACTGGCTCAAGCCGGCCGCTAGTTGGTGCAGTTAACTTCTGCGTTCTGGTCCTGGTCCGTGATACTGTGAGTTTATGCGCAATATCACAGTCTCGGTTGACGACGAAACCTACAAACGAGCCCGGGTTGCGGCCGCAGAGCGCGATACCTCCGTCTCTGCCCTGGTAAAAGCCTACCTGGAGCAATTGGCTTCGCAAGAGACAGAAACCGAACGGCTGAAGCGCCAGGAACGGGAGATCCGCAACCAAATCTCAGCATTTAATGCTTCAGACAGGCTTTCTCGCGATGAGTTGCATGGCCGGGAGCATTGATGTCCCATTTTCTCGATACCAACATCCTGCTTTACTCCATCAGTCGAAGTCCGGCGGAATCCTACAAACGACAATGCGCGATTGAACTTCTGGACGATGATTCCGGTGCAATATCCATTCAGGTATTGCAGGAGTTTTATGTCCAGGCGACCAGGGCAAGCCGCGCTGACCCAATTCCCCATGACCTCGCTGTCCGCCTGATTGAGACTTGGTCGCGATTTCGCCTTCAGGAAATGACTCTCCCAGTCCTGAAGGCGGCGCTCCGGATACGCAATACGCATGGATTCTCCTTTTGGGACAGTGCAATTATCGCTGCTGCGCTCGCCCTCGGCTGTGAACGGGTCTACACTGAAGACCTGAATCACGGGCAAGTGGTGGAAGGACTCACGATCATCAATCCATTCCGCTGATTCAAATAGAAAGACTCCCATTTGGCCGAAGACCCCCTCCCGGAACCAGCCGGCTACGGAATCCGGCCGGACGGGAGGCGGTGCGAACCCACGGCAAAGGCATCGGGCGCATGCAGCGGAAAGTCTACGAACTCGCCGCGCGTGGCAGCGGCGAGATCCGCTTCCACGTACCCTGGACGGCCGGATAAACGCCGGAGCCCATGTCTACAATAATGACAATAAGCGTCTTTCCTTCGGGATCCAGCACGAACCGGTCGATCTCAGTCTTCCAGTCCTTGGCCCCCTTTGGCCTGACCTTCAGCGATAATGTGCCGGCGCAACCGGTGAGTTGGGCGGTTCCGCCAACTTCATAGTCCGTCACCGGTCCGAATCCGGATACCCCCGTCGCGCCGCTGATCGTCCCATCGTATCCGATCGAGATGATCCCGACGATTCCGCCCGTCGCCGTCGCCGGAGACGCGGCCCCGGGCTGCATGATCTGCAGTTGGCCGTAGTAGGAGACGGCATATGTTCCTGTTAACGTGTCCATCGAGCAGTTGGGTTGCGCCATCGCCGCGGCGGACGCAACCAGCATCAGTAATATCAGTCGTTTCATTGCGAACTCCTTTCGCATTCAAGTCTATGGCCGCTGTGGCGATGCGGCAAGATGGCGAAACACGGCAACGCCAATGTCGCGTATTGCCGCATTTTCGAACGATTTGCTATGATCAAACCGGTCAAGGATTCTACGTGAGTGAGCGCCTGGACTCGTGGAAGGATATCGGCAGTTACCTGGGACGGGACATTCGGACCGCGCAACGTTGGGCGTTGAACCGCGGTCTGCCGGTGCGCCGCGTGCCAGGAGGCGACAAGCCGCGCGTTTTCGCGCTGAAATCGGAGATCGATGGATGGTTGAAGGCTGACGGAGCTGGGCCTCCGGCCGAGGTTCCGTCGATCGCCGTGCTGCCCTTCGTCAACCTGAGCGGCGATCCAGCGGACGAGTGCTTTGGCGATGGATTGGCGGATGACATAATCGATGCCCTGGCCCGCATCCCCGATCTGCTCGTCACGGCGCGCACCTCCTCATTCGCCTTTCGCAACGCGCAGCAGGATGTGCGGCAAATCGGGAGCCGGCTTGGCGTCGCCAACCTGTTGGAAGGCAGCGTTCGCCGCATCGGCGGCCGCATTCGGGTTTCGGCGCAAATGGTCGGCGCCGCGGACGGGTTTCACCTTTGGAGCCAATCCTACGACCGTCAATTGGTGGACATGTTCGCCATCCAAAGTGAGATCGCTCATTCCATCGCGCTGGCGCTGAAGGTGCGGCTCACCGCGGAGACGCCGGCGAAACGCTCTACGGAGAATCCGCAGGCCTATGAATTCTGGCTCAAAGGCCGATCCATCGGCGCGCCGAACACTCCGGAAGCCTACGCCCGGGCCAGCGAATGTTATGCCGCCGCGATCAGGCTCGACCGGAATTATGCCGCGCCGTACGCGGATACGGCGGCGATCCTCTTTCACGCCGCCGAATTCGGCATGAATACCTCCCCCGATGCGCCCAGGCAAGCCAGGGATTTCATTCTGAAAGCAATGGAACTGAACGATGGGCTGGCCGAAGGGCATGCGGTGATGGGTATGGTCCGCGCTTTGGTTGACTATGACTGGGCGGGGGCGGAAATCTCCTTTCAGCGGGCGCTTCAGATCAGCCCCGGCTCGGCATTGGTGCGGTTAAACCATGCCTGGTATTGCCTGCTGCCGCAGCGGAAGGTCGAGCAAGCGCAGGTCGAGGCCGAGGAGGCCGTGGCGCAGGATCCACTCAACCCGATGGCGCATAATGTTCTGGGCCTGGTGTCGATGGTGGCCGGCAATCCCGCGCGCGCGGAGGAGGAGTGCCGGGTTGCCGTGGACCTCGCGCCTGGCCTGTGGATGCCCCAGTGGTGCCTGGGCGCGAGCATGATGATGCGGAGGAAATTCATTCAGGGATTCCGGCAGTGCCGCGGCGTGCACGAACGGTTCCCGCTGCAACCGGCAGTTATCGGCGCAATGTGCATGCTTTACGCCAAGTTCTTCCGAAAGAAGAAGGCCAGACAGCTGCTGGGGCAATTGATGGAACTATCGAAAACAGCCTACGTGCCGCCAGTCGCAGTCGCCATGGCTTATTTCGGTCTGGGCGACGACCGCGCCTTCGAGTGGTTCGACAAAGCCATCGAGGTGCGCGACCCCGGCCTCACGCAACTGGCGTCGCTGCCTTTTTTCGACCACTCCCGGGGCGACCCGCGATTCCACGGTCTGCTGGTTAAAATGAATCTTGCATAGGGTGCCTTCCAGCCGGGCCGGTGCTTACTGCCGGACGGCATTCGCCGCAAACGGGCTTGGCTCCCCATCGCGGACGCGTTTCGAACTTTCGCTGCGCCGCCCCCGCCCATTGGGCTATTCCGGGCAGACTTTCTTTTCTACCAATCTATCCGTCTCAGCCCGGCCACATAGTCAAAATGCGAATCGCGGCTCATTACAGGAAGCGCATGCTGCCTGCTGAGCGCGGCGATCCAAGTGTCGTTGACCGGAATCGGCTTGCCAGTTTTCTTGAGCTCCAGCCGGATTGCCGCATAGTGCCGCGAAGTCTCAATTTCAATATCGAGGACGGCGCACTTGTCGAGCATTCGCTGAAGCGCTCTTTCGTACACCTCGCGGTGGCGAGACTGCGCGATACCGAAAGCGAACTCTCCGGCTACAATGACAGGGATCGCAAGCTCGCGAGCTTCGGAAACAATTTCAACCGCTTCCGATACACCGTCAAGATAAGCGGAAAGAGCATTGGTGTCCAAAATCAATATCAGTCCTCAGGTTCGATTTGTTCGAATTCTTCGTCGATTAGCTTCTGGATGCGCAACGTTTCCTTGTGCAGATGGGCTAGTTCGCCCGCGCATTCGAGCCAAGGCTTACCTTGACGCTTGCTCCCGTGGGAAAGTTTTTCTTCGACAGCTTGGGTAACGAATTCTCGCAGTGGAATTCCCAATGCACCGGCGGTGGCCTTGGCTTTGCGAAAGGTCGGGTCCGGGATCTCCAGCGTGGTCTTCATCAACCACAGTATCCCATATTTATGGGACAGCTGCGCCTCAGGGTTCTTCAGGACGGTCCAATAATTCACGGGATTGGAATTGGCTCCCCATCGTGGATTAGAACCGCTACACTCCAACAGAGCTGCGCAATGGGCCAGATCGTGAAGGCGTGACCCGCCTACCGTCTCAACCCGCTAACATCCCGCACCGCCCCGCGCGACGCGCTTGTCGCGAGCGCCGAATACGCCTGCAAGGCGCCGGAAATCCGCCGGTTGCGATCCACTGGTTTCCACGAGCCCAGTCCCTGCGCTTCCATCACCTCACGCCGCCGCAATAGCAAGAAACCGAGATCGAACGTCTGAAACGCCAGGAAAGCAAGATCCGGAGCCAAATTGCAGACTTCACAGCTTCAGACAGGCTTTCGCTCGAAGACCTGCATAGCCGGTCGTAGTAATGGCACATTTTCTCGACACCAACATTCTGCTCTACTCCATCAGCCAGAATCCGGCAGAATCGTCCAAACGAGATCGTGCAATTGCGCTGTTAGCCGACGATTCGGGCGCTTTGTCAATTCAGGTCTTGCAGGAATTCTATGTTCAGGCGACCCGTGCCAGCCACCCCGATGCGATTCCCCACGAGTTCGCCGCCGGCCTGATCGTGGCGTGGTCGCGATTTCGCATTCAGGACATGACCCTTCCAATCCTGAACGCGGCATTGCGAATTCGTAAACCCCAGGGGTTTTCGCTTTGGGACAGCGCAATTGTTGCCGCCGCCCTGGCCCTCGGCTGCGACAGGCTGTATACCGAAGACTTGACCCATGGTCAAGCGGTAGATGGTCTTGTCATTATCGACCCGTTCCGCTGACCATTCCGCGGCCTTCCAGCAGATTCAAATGTCTGCGGCTGTTTGAACACTTCAGGTCGAGACCACGGACTCCTGCGGCTTGACAGACCACGCGGCCTGGAATAACATTGTTATTACCATGCGGGCTATGCACGTAAGCATTCGACAGATCGGGAACTCCCAGGGAGTCGTCATCCCCAAACCGGTACTTGCGCAACTCGGTCTGGACCCACAAGCGGGAGTGGAAATGACAATTGAGGATGGCGCGCTGGTGCTGCGCAGGCCCGCGAGTCCGGCCCGTACAGGTTGGGCCGAGGCTGCCAGGATTATCGCCGAGGCTGGCGACGACGAACTCGTGATGGGCGAATTTGGTAATGCGGAGGATTCGGAGTTGGTCTGGTGACGCGCGGAGAGATTTGGCTGGTGAATCTCGATCCTACTGTGGGGAGTGAAATCAGGAAGACGCGCCCGTGTGTGGTTGTGTCCCCGGCCGAAATGCACGATCATCTGCGCACGGTACTGGTTGCGCCCATGACCACGGCGGGTCGCGAGGCGCCGTTTCGGATCGGTGTCACTCATGGTGGGCGGAAGGGTTTGATCCTGCTCGATCAGGTTCGCGCCGTGGACAAGACCCGGCTGGCGAAGAAACTGGGAGTAATCCCGGCCAAGACGCTCACCGCTACATTGAGGACGCTGCAAGAAGTATTCGCGGAATGAAACTTATTCAAGGCAACTGGCTCCCCGTCGTGGACGCGTTTCGAACTTCTCTAATGACTCCTGGCTTTGGTGCAAAACGGGCACTCGCCAGCCTGTCCGGATCGTTGCTGAGCGCGTGAGTTCCGGGACACTGTCCGATACGACATTTTGGCGGAGCCGCGCGTCAAATCGACCCCAAATCGCGTGCACTGTTTTCGCAAGATAGCGCTCGGCGAAGGATATCCCAGATCCCATGATGCCCTGTTCCTCTCGAAGGAAGGCGACGTGGTGCTAATCGCTACCCCTAATAATGGTAACGGGCCTGTAAAAATGTGACAAATTCTCCCGTGACTTCATAGACCAGCCTGTGTTCGGCGGAAATCCGCCGGGACCAGCAGCCCGCAAAATCAAACCGCATTGGCTCCGGCTTGCCGATTCCCTCAAACGGACTGCGCATCACATCCTCCACAAGGTCCAGGACGCGCAGGGCAATCTTGCGGTCATTCCTGGTCCAGTACTGAAGATCTTCTCGGAATTGTGAAGTAAAGACAGACCTGCGGTCAGTCTTTTTCAAGACCAAACTCCCGGCGTAGACGTGCGGGCGATGACGGCTTCAGCTTTTCGCTGCGCGCCTCGCGAAGTGCGTTCAGAAGCCTCATGGCATTCGCGGGCGAACGCAGCAGATGCGCTGTCTCCATCAGGCTCGACAGTTCCTCAGCCGGAATCAATGCTACATCACCGTGATCGCGGCGTCGAACAAATACGACCTCCTGGTCGTTGCAGACGCGATCCAGCACAGAGGAAAGATTCTGCCGAAGGTTAGTATACGTCGTCTCAAAGGGCACAGATTTACTCCTCTGTTATTGTACAACGTTCCTGTACGTCCGCTCCTGGCCCGCCCCGTCTTGGCGCCCCTAATCTGGCTCCCCATCCTGGATTAGAACCGCTACACTCCAACAGAGCTGCGCAATGGGCCAGATCGTAAGGGCGAGACCCGCCTACCGTCTCAACCCGCTAACATCCCGCACCGCCCCGCGCGACGCGCTTGTCGCGAGCGCCGAATACGCCTGCAAGGCGCCCGAAATCGCTGATCGCCAGCGTGATCGACCGGTTCGGAATGTCGAACTCAATGCGGTCGCCATCTTCCACCAGCGCCAATGCCCCGCCCTCGGCCGCCTCAGGTGAAATGTGGCCGATGGAAAGCCCGGAACTGCCACCCGAAAACCGCCCGTCCGTGATCAGCGCGCAGGCCTTGCCAAGTCCCTTCGATTTCAGATAGCTCGTCGGATACAACATCTCCTGCATGCCGGGGCTGCCCTTGGGCCCTTCATAAATGCGCTTTCAACTCTTGCGCCGGCGGATCACCACCACGTCGCCGGGTACGATGTTGTCGCCCAAAATCCCAGCCACCGCGTCGTCCTGGCTTTCGAAAATTCGCGCCCGTCCGGCGAAGGTCATCAGCGACGCGTCCACGCCCGCAGTCTTCACGATGCAACCCTCTTCGGCGATGTTGCCGTAAAGTACGGCCAGCCCGCCATCGGGGTTGAACGAATGCGCGATGTCGCGCGTCACGCCTCGCTCTGAATCCACGTCAAGCCGGTCATAGTGCGAACTCTGGCTGAACGGCTCGGTGGTGCGGATGCCCGCCGGCGCAGAGAGGAAAAACTGCTGCACCGCAGGCGACGGGCTGCGGCGGATGTCCCATTGATCGATGGCATCGCCCAGCGTCTTCGCATGCACGGTAAAAGAATCGCGGTGAATCAGGCCGCCGCGATCGAGCTCGCCCAATATTCTTGGAATGCCGCCGGCGCGATGCACGTCCTCCAGATGAACGTTGGCAATTGACGGCGCGACCTTGCACAGATGCGGCACACGGCGCGACAGGCGGTCGATATCGTCCATGGTGAACGGCACGCCCGCTTCATGCGGGGCGGCCAGCAGATGCAGCACCGTGTTGGTGGAACCGCCCATGGCAATATCGAGCGTCATGGCGTTCTCAAACGCATCGAACGTGGCGATGCCGCGCGGCAGCGCCGATTCGTCATCCTGTTCGTAATACCGTTTCGCCAGATCGACAATGCGCCGGCCGGCTTCAAGAAATAGTTGTTTACGGTCGGCGTGCGTGGCCAGCACCGTGCCGTTGCCGGGCAGCGCCAGGCCCAGCGCCTCGGTCAGGCAGTTCATCGAATTTGCGGTGAACATGCCGGAGCACGATCCGCAGGTGGGGCAAGCCGAGCGCTCCATCTCATCGGCATCGGCGACCATCGGGTCCACCAGATCCAGCGCTTTGATATTCCAGATCGGAATATCAAACACAAGCAGGCCCACCACGCACTTCTCCTTACTGAACAAGGCATTGCCAAGCTCTTGCGCCGCTGGTCCCGTGCGCGCTGGTCGAAGATTGAAGTTCAGTCCAACCAATTCGGTTCAATTCATCGCGGTTTACCGAGCTTCCGCTAGATATTACCACCTGAAATATTTAGGGAGTTGAAGGTCCCCAAAGAGTTTTGTTCTGTAGATTCAATTGACCGGTACGGATGGTCGTTCAGATGCAAATGTCTGTCATTGGTTGTCGTGGACCGGTGTCGTCTTGGCTGGAAAATTGGTACCCGTACTGAGCGGAGCATAAAGCTTGGGGCTGATCGAATTGTGAAGGACGCTCCGTTGGGGCGATCTCGCGTTTTTACACTAGCGACAATCCGTTTGCGATCTTCGGAAAAGAGCCGTATGGATGGATGACTACAGGCGATCCCTGTCTTCAGGTTCCACGTCCGGGATTTCATTTAATGCACGGTTGAAATCCTCTTGGCTGAAGAGCTTGGCGCGTGTCTCGATATATTCACGGCTGGCGAGCCGATTTGTGAGCACTGCGGAAACGAACTCATCGACGGAAACGTGGTCGTTGGCTGCAACCTCAGCGGCGCGCTTATACAAATCTTCGGATACGGCGATGCTCCTGTTCATATTCCCTCTTCTTCTATTATCCGCAAGAACCGGCCTGGCGTCAGCACCTGAATTCCAAACCGTTCAACGCCGTTGAAGTGGCGAACATTGTGAGTGACAATTGCGTCCGCCTGGCCGGCTATGGCTACTTCCAAAAGGAACTCGTCGCCTGGATCCGGCAGGATGGGCCGTACCCGGAAATGAATGTCCGTCTCGCGGCCCAGGAAGCAAAAGGCACGCAGGATGGACTCGACGGCACCTTCCGAAATCTTCAAGCGTTGCGCTTCACGTTTGCCAACGGCTTCGTATTCAAGCAGCAGGGGAACGGAGATCAATGGAATCCAAGTCTGGCCGATCTGGCGCAGGATCGCGAACGAGGCTCCTCGACGTGAACGAAGCGCCGCGATCACTACATTTGTGTCCATGACGATAGATTGCATAGGTCGAGTCGCCACTTGCCAACAAACAGCCCCTACCGTCTCAACCCGCTAACATCCCGCACCGCCCCGCGCGACGCGCTTGTCGCGAGCGCCGAATACGCCTGCAAGGCGCCTGAAATCCGCCGGTCGCGATCCACCGGCTTCCACGCCCCCAACCCCTGCGCCTCCATCACTTCGCGCCGCCGCAACAGTTCCTCATCGCTGATCGCCAGCGTGATCGACCGGTTCGGAATGTCGAACTCAATGCGGTCGCCATCTTCCACCAGCGCCAATGCCCCGCCCTCGGCCGCCTCAGGCGAAATGTGGCCAATCGACA
>Ga0118677_10005840_pt1 | contig 10078 bp, 9 predicted proteins | sample AliMusrvi5mmetaG_FD_86154 | JGI IMG/M metagenome (GOLD analysis project Ga0118677, IMG submission 86154)
GAAGTGACGCAGTCGCCAGAAATCCAAACCCGAATCTCACATCGGGAGCCATAACGAACCAGTAGACAAGTCCTATCGATACGGTGAGATAGATTTTCCAGAATGGCTTCACTCCCAGCAGTAGTGGTTTTCCGAAGTAAAAAAGACCTGCAAGAAAAGTCAGCAAGGAGACGAACAAGAGAACCACCAGGGGAGCATGGATGAATTTTGCAAGCCATGGAAAAAACCAGACATCCATTCCTCCGTTCAATGCAACCCCAGGTTTAGCAAAACGAATCCTAGCCATACTTTCAACAGCTGCTTTCTCGGAGACCAGGACCGAGGAAGGCATCTTCCAATCAACGTTCAATAGGTCCAGGGAAGCGAATGGATACACAAGGTATCCAGAAAGAATCGCTGTCCTGATGACTTTGGGAACTAGAATGCAACCGCAAAGAAGAACTACGGACATGAATTTCTTCCACTGCCTCGCTCTCACCAAAGGTATCGTTAAAAGCATGATCAGTAATAACAACGGCAGCAGACTCAGTTTGATACCGACAGCAAAGAGCAGGAGAAGACAACTCGCGTAGAGGAGGAGCGGGGATCCTTCCCCCAGCAGTTCCCTTCTGATCAAAGACGGCAGACCTCGACCGGTAGTCAAAAAATTCATAGCCGCTCCGATAGAGACAAGCACCATTACCGCCGCCGGCTCGTCGCCTGAATCTGAAACGATGTAATTGCCAATCTCGAATAAAGGAATGAGCAGAAGCGCGCGGTAAAGGTCGCTAAAACTCAAATCGCTAAATCTTCGGGCCGTGAGTCCAATCACTCCACCTGTTGCATAAAGCATCGCCCAAAAGACAAGAAGACCACCCATTGCGTGAATTCTCTGGGGCAGAAAGGCCGCAAAACTGAACAAGGCACACGGCTGAAACCAAAGATAATCGATAGCCAGAGGCGAGAGCAGATTACCCAGTCCCGGAACCACCCCATACTCTTCGATCCATCGGATTGATTGGGCGTGGTAATAGCCAGTGTCGCTATGAAAAACAGACTCTCCGGTTCCATAAAGACCGACCACACAGGCACTCTTGAGAAGGAGAATGCTCCCGCAAAACACAAGGAACAGGCTGGGCCATCCGGACAAAGCCGCTAAGCACCGTAAGCGAAAGTGGCTCAGGCGTTCTATCCCTAAAAGGGCCATTCCGAGTCCGAGCAATGCAATGAATAGCAGATTCCATTGCCAGCACACGGGGGCGAGGAGCGAGATGATCGCCGTTCCAGCTGATATAAGGGACAATCCCAGAAAAGGCAGCAGAGATAACGGGACAACATCCGACCTCTGCTTTATACAGCGCCCGGCAATCTCAACCGCAACCCATCCCATTCCCCCACAAAGAAGCGTGATATAGAGCCAGGAAATTCCAATCGTCAACATGGCTCAATCACCTCCTGATCCACCAGAGCACACAAGCTTGAGTTTGTGGTCATTTGATACTGACAGGGAGTACAGAGCACGTGGTATTTTCATGCCTTGATCATTCAGAAACCTGCGCCCTTCTTCGAGCAATGTCACTTTGAGGTCATAGAGTCCCGGTTTGTCTGGAGGGAGAAGCTCAATCGAGAATTCCTGAACCCCTCCCGCTGGAAGATCCCATTCAAGATCGCGTCGCATGGCAAAACCTGTTTCTTCTCCTCTCCCTAAAATAGGAACCCACTTCCAAGTAAACCTCACCGGATGGGTTAGAAGGGAAACTGATCTCAAGGGCACACTCCCCCCATTTGTCAGCAGGCCTTGAACTCTGATGAGATTTTCTCCAATTATATCCATCTTGCGAGGTGTAATAAGGATCGCCTCGCAATCCTTGCGTTCAAGGTCCGTCTTGGCAACGAGCGTGGGCAATGGAGGAATTCTTTCAGGCGCCTTATCGCTGCATCTGACCGGCAGGATTCTTTGCACTAAGTGCCTGTAGGTTCCATCATCCAAACCGCGAAATAGACAGTAGACCGCCATCTGCCTGACAGCATCAGAATAGGTGCGGCCGTCCCCATGCCCAGGGGGAAAGTTGCCTGAATATCCATTCCATGTCGGAAGCCCCAGCTCTTGAGCTAGGATCATTGCATCAACTTCCGATAAATAATCCCCCTCCCTTGGATCCTTCTCCACAAAAAGAATACTTTGTTTGGGAATCGAAGCCGGGAGAAAGGAGTGAAGTTTGCTGATCCTTTCCCGCATTCCCGCGATTGATAGGGTGCTGAAATGAAAATGGCTGATTTCGATCGGTAGGAATGCCGCGAGCAGAATGAAGATGGTGCCTCTAATCCAGGCATTCTTGATCGATTCCTGAACATAACGGATGCCTCCTGCACTGATAACCGCAATGGGAAAAAGCATCACGAGAGTAATTCTGCTCACGCTTCTCAGGGCATTAGCCAGTGGAAGGTGAATAAGCAGATGATAGAAAGAATGCCCGGCAACTATAGTGGTTGCCAGAAGTAGCAGAGATCCACAGAGGATGGCACTTCGCACGTGTGTCCAAGGGGGGGAGGAACTCTTTCTGAAACAGGCAATCAGTCCCAACCCAACCAACACAATTGGAAAAAATCCCAAAAACAATTGATGCTCATGCCTCATCGGAATTTCCCCAGCAAATTTGCCGAGGCCACTGGAAAACCAGCTGTTATCAGCAATCAGATAGCTACCGATCCTGGGTATCATGCCCTCCAACTCCCATTCTTGCCTTTTGAAATGATATTCTCCAGAGACAAGACCATAGGGAATGAGCGTACCTAAAATCAGTGCCAAGCCTACTCCGCCTGGAATCCATTCGAGCAATCGACCTCTCCTATCCCTCGGATCCCGAGGCTTCCAGCAGTCAGGATCAAAACGCCCTCCGGTAATTAGCCAGCCAACGGCCCAGGCGAGTGATGCCAGGCACAAGAAATAGCCCATATAGATCGAACAGGCAAACTGCCATCCCGTCCAAAAAAGAAATAAACCTGCAGAACGTAGAAAGTCTCGCCCTGAACCTTCGAGAGTTTGTTGCAACCAAAAGAATGCCAGAGGTATTGCGAAGCGATATCCCAACTGCGCGTGGTTTATCTGCCCCAGAACAGGCAGTGAAAAAGTAAAAACAAAAGCACCGAAAACCGCAGGAATATGTCCTAAATTCATACGCTTCAGGACATACCAAGCCGACAAAAAGTTCAGGGGATAGGCCGTGATAAACCATAAATCAAATGCTCTTTCCTGACTTAGCCCAACAAATCTAGCGATCCCGTATATGAGTCCCGTCCCGAAATGATTGTCGCCGAAGGCGAGCACATGCTCATAGGGATAGAAGAAAGTGGGGCTCCATAGCATCCCTACCCCTCCCCTGCACCAGAGATAAAGATGTTCCAGAAGTAAATTATTGAGGCGTGCGTCAAGGAGTTCACCTGGAATCGCGCTCCCCTGCTCTGTCGCACCAACCCATAAAATCGCGATGCCGGCGAAAAGCAGAGCGAACGTCAGTATAATTTCGACTGCCTTTTTGAGCATTTAGGATCAATCACTAGTTTCCAAACATAGCCGCTACACAAAGGCTCACAGGCTATACCTAACAATACACCAAATCGCTCTCATCCCATCCCTCCAATTAATTTTCTTCCCGTCGGCATACGTGCGGCCATGGTAGGAAACAGCAACTTCATAGATACGGATGCCCTTCCTTGCCAACTTGGCTGTGATTTCCGGCTCAAAGCCGAAGCGATTTTCCTGAATCGAGATGGATTGAAAGATCTCCCTGCGTACAGCTTTGTAGCAAGTCTCCATATCAGTCAGGTTAAGATTGGTGAACATATTGGAAAGCAGGGTTAGAAAGCGATTACCCACGGAGTGCCAGAAATAGAGCACCCTATGTTCCTGGGAACCGATGAAACGGGAACCAAAGACCGCATCGGCCTTTCCCCTGAGGATAGGTCCAAGCAGGTTGGGATATTCAGAGGGGTCATACTCCAGATCGGCGTCCTGTATGATGATAATCTCTGCGGTGGCATGACTGATTCCTGTTCGAATCGCGGCACCCTTTCCCTGATTCACATCATGATGGATCAGGCATATACGGGAATCGTATGCCCTTATTCGTTCAAGCTCGTCGCGTGTGCCATCGGAAGAGGCATCGTTGACAACGATCAACTCGGACACCTGGGGTTGACGCAAAACGGTTTCAATCATATCAACCACAGTCGCCTGTTCGTTATAAACGGGCATGATCACGGAAAGGCAGGGAGGCATGGTGTGGAGAAAGTCCTATTCAAGACGAAGCGCTCATGCAAACCAACATCACCTCTATTCTTGAGCCGGAAGGATACCAGCTAAAATGAATAGCATGGTCATCTCAATGCTTCTTGATTAGAGAGATTCATTAGACAATGAACAAACTTCCAATTGCAGCTCTTCTTCCAATCTATAATTGCAGAGAACGCCTGGAGAGCCATTTGAGAAGCGTCGTTACTTGGGCCGACGAGGTTCAGGAAATTATTGTCGTCGATAGCGGATCAAGTGATGGGACGTTCGAACTCGCTCAGGATATTTTGTCGCCTTATCACGCAAAATTCCTGATCCATCCTCCTGGCCTTTACCAAAGTTGGAATGCCGGCATCGCTGCTGCAACATCCCCATGGTGCTATATTTCTACAGTCGAAGATCCCATCGATAGCTATGGGCTTATCCATCTGCTTGAAACAGTAATCGCACACAAAGCCGATCTCGTGATTTCTCCCCCGGAAATGATGAATCATGACGGTAGCTCACCTGTTGATCAGAAGATGCCCTCCAATCGTCTGGCTGAATCCCTTAGGAAGTGTGGCATCCAGGATCGGCGACTCCACCGATCCGAAGCCATCGCCATGCTCTGCGGTTTTTTACCGCATGGCCTTCTCGGCAGCAGTGCAAGTAATCTATACAAAACCTCCTTCCTCCAAAAGCACCCTTTTCCTACAGATTTCCGCCACTGTGGCGACACGGCTTGGGGAATACAGATTTCACCCGTAGCTGACATCGCGTTTACAACCCGAACATGTGCCAAATTTTACTGCCAGACTCAATTCACAGCTGTCAATCCGCAGCAACAACTGTCACTTCATAAAAAATTAGCCGAACTTGTGAGGCAATCGCTGCATGACCGCCTTCATGAGGCGCCTGAAGTTGCCGTGATGTCAGGCTGGTTTGAATCCTACGACCATTCTTTAATCACTTTGCTGGACTGGCTGGTCCGGGAACAGGTTTATCAGGAAGAGTTGAACTCGATGAAAGAAAAATACGAGGGAGGTATTCTCAAGTATCTCTGCCGTGCTTTACAGGATGAATATATGAAGCTGTTGCGAAAATAGCCCTATTCACAGCGTCGAAATCCACGTCGGCAAAACCTCCAGATTGCAAATGGTAGATAGGTGGCCGACGCCGCGAACCAGCGCCCTCTTTTTGCGAGTTCGGACCAAAACCGAATGATCGCGTAAAACCGGTCATCGTAATATTTAACAAGTCTTAATTCAGAACTCCCTCCCCTGCCTGATGTCGCAGGGATCCAATAGCGAATCAGGTTCTGATACCCCGGAACCAGTGCTGACCATTCAGCTTTGGTCTGAAGGTTTAAGATAATCTGCTCCACCTCCTTCATATACCGCCCTTCGGCGCTTCTTTGGTCCCCATGAAAACGGAAGGCTGCAAGCGGTGCCTCGACGCCTGTACAGCGAGAGTGCTTGAAAAATTCGCCCCAAAGCCAGAAGTCGGCCGCAAACCGATAGTCATCGGAGAACTTACCGCCAATCGTCTCCCACAATGATCGGCGCCAAAAGCAGGTTTCTTGCTGGATGAAGTCGCCGTTGCCAACCCCTCCGTGGAGTCCTTTTGCAAGCCGCCGTCCTGAAAATCCCGGCATTGTGTCCAGCCATTCAAAAGTGCCCTCTTCCTTAATGCAAACCTTGCTCATGGATGAGATCCAATTGACTTCAGGGAAACGAGTGAAGATTTCCTCCACGGTTTTTATAGTCCACGGAAGATAAAGATCGGAGGAATTCAGCCACCCCATTATCTCGCCTGTGCTTTTCTCAAATCCCTTGCTTATAGCCTGATATTGTCCTCCATCAGGTTCGGAACACCAGTAGGTCAGACGAGGTGCAAATTCCTCGATAATCTTCTTAGAACCATCGCTTGAACCCCCATCAATCACTACATATTCGAGATCCTTAACCCCCTGGTTGAGAACAGAGTTCATCGTTTCCCTCAAGTGTTCAGCTTGGTTATAGGAAGGGGTGATGATGGAAATTTTCATGACTGCGTCGATGTGACGGTAACCTATCGCAAAAGAAATTGCTCCCAAAAGGCTCGATCATACCTAGCCCAAGCATGACAACCAAAGGGGAGTCGTCTTCCGTTGGCCTCGTAACACCAGCGGGGATCCATCTCGAATGCAAAGGGAAGCGCCTCCATCGCCGGCGCAACCTTAAAGGTAGCGTCAAACTTAGGGGCCTCAAGCGACCAAAATAGATCTTCATTCTGAGGGTATCTAACGAGTTCATCCTCCACGGTAACCCATGGTTCAAAAGGGTTTATTTGACGATACCAAGGAATAAGCTTTTGATAGATGCCCGTTTCCGAATCGGGTTCTGTCGGAATCCAAGGAGTGTTTCCGTGTTTGGGATAAATGGCGCCGCGGATGGTCTTTTGACGCAACACCCTGATATGCGATTGAACCCTTCTCAATGAAAACCCACCGTTCCCAACTCTCCAGAGCCCGGAGGAAGAATCGTTTTCAAATTTTTTGAACCATGGAGCTGCCAAATAGTCGTATCCCTTTGAAACCCATTCATCCAACTCATCATTCAATATAAGGCAATCCAGTTGGCAGATAAGAATGTGTGTCAGGTCCAGAAATCGCTCATAAAAAAGGGAGCTGGTAAGCAGTTTATTATATCCTGAAATGCCGGAGAAAAATTCTTCCTCAAACCGCTCCACCGCGATGGAAGCTGACATGATGGAAGATACGTCAAGGGACCGGGGAGCAACCAGCAGGATGCGGGATTCCGGAATCCTCTTGAAAATTGTCTCCAACGATATTCTTTCATCGGCTGATATCGGCGAGCGATAAACCGGGATGACGACCTTCACATCACTCATGTTCGTCAAAATAAACGCTCCATCTGGATTTCCAGTTTTTTTTCCACCAGATTATGTCGCCCACAACCCTTCTTATGGGCCAGGTAAGCGGATGAAGGATCTTCCATACAAGGATATATTTGGCCTCCATTAACAACGCCCTGCACACAAGAAAAAATTGGTAACATGCCATGAGCGCCTCGAAGACAATCCAGATGACTCTGTATTCGAATATCCTCCCAAAATTCTTCCTAATTGCATCCTTGGTTTCCTCATCTTGGTTGCCAAGACTCCCCTGAATCAAAAGGTACGATCCGAACAAGGAATAAAACCTGCGTAATTTGCCCTCCCCGGCATACAGAGTCGTGCAGGTCGTATGAATGACCCTTAGATCTCCGACTGCCTTTAAATGATTCTCAAAATCATGCCGGGCTAGGAAAAAGTCCCCGTTAAGCACTCCGTCTGAAGCGTGAAAGACCGGATAGTCCAAGGCGTAACAACTGAATCCTACCCGGTTTGCATTCAGGCAAAGATCAGCTCCGTAAAAATGGTAACCCTTTAAGTCCGGACTAACGGTGACATTGCTTTCCTTCCTTACGATGAGAAAACATTCGTCCAGAGTGCAGGCCCTTCCTGCATTGGCGAATCCCCAATATTCCCTTCCTCTCGGGGAAATAAAATGTCCTACGCCTGAGATTAATGATCGTCCCTTGCCGGCAACTCCAAAAACCGCCGCCTTTGGATCCTTGCGCAAGATCTTTTCCAGTTCCTCTTTAAGGGCATCAATCGTGTTTCCATTCGGACGGATGTCATCATGACAAATGACGACATATTCTCCCCTTGCACTGGAGATAAAATGCCTAATGGCCTGATAGCAATCCCACTCGTTGGAATGATTGTCGATGGAGAGGTACTCCACACCCTGATCAAATCCGCACAATTTTAACTCATCGACAAGCTGATGATATCTCGGAGAGTTCCTATAGAGCGTGCAAATGCTAAATAAGACTGGAGGGTCTTCATTCAAGGAGTCTTCCTCCCCTGCTGCGCTTGGCTGTCCTAGCTTTTAACATCGCTTAGCTCGTGATACTTCAGAAGAACGTCATCCGGAGCTCCGATTGCGGCGATCCGGGATTCATGAATCAGCATGACCCTGTCTGCAAAACGCTTCATGGAATTGTCCGAGTGGGTCACAAGAATAATGGTCTTCCCTTCTCTTTTATAGCGCTCGAAGAGGGCGAAGCATTTGTCAGCGAAGACAAAGTCGCCAACGGCAAGGACCTCGTCCAGCAGCATAATTGGGGCATCGACCTGCATGGCCACCGCGAAAGCAAGCCTGACAGACATTCCGCTGGAATAATGCTTTACCTGAAGTTCCATGAAGTTTTCGAGTTCAGAGAATCGAACGATTTCCTCGTATTTTTCCTTAATCTGGCTGCGAGTCAGCCCGAGAATCGTGGCATTGAGAAAGACATTTTCACGCCCTGAAAGTTCCGGATTAAATCCGACCCCGAGTTCCAGCATCGGAGCTATGCGCCCATTGATGATAATTTCACTTCCTTTATCGGGCCGATAAATTCTGGCCAGAATTTTTAGGAGCGTTGATTTTCCGGATCCATTGCGTCCTATGATCCCGAAGAATTCGCCTGGATAGACTTCAAAACTGATATCATCAAGGGTCCTTCTGGGGAGTCGTTCATTTCGGATATGAAGCTTCATCAAACGTTCGCGGAGAGTTCCCCTGCGCTCGGCAGGAAGTCGGAAGGTTTTGGAAAGATTTCGAACCGTAATAGCTGGTGACATGTCGGGAGATATTGGCGGTTGATTTTTTTTCTTATGACGAACTCTATAAGTCTTCGGTCATTTCCGCTTCCTTGGTCTGGAAAATCAGGACCCCAAGCAGGAAAATCACGAAGCTAATGAACAGAACGTAGCAATATCCGATTTTTGTGACCCCACCAATACCGATGAGAAAATAGCGCGAGTACTCCAAAACCCCGCTCATCGGATTGAGAAATTCATAAAATCGTAATTTTTCCGGCACATGGCTCATCGGATACATCACAGGGGTAAACCAGAACCCAAGTTGAATTACCACCTCCCAGAGACTGATCATGTCGCGCACTTTGACTACTACGATGCTAAGAATAAATCCAATCCCGAGAGTCAGAAGATAGACCGCGACTAGCAATGGAACGAACCAGAGCATTTTAAAACCCCAACAAACTCCATCAATCGTGGCAAAGAGACAAAAAATCACCAAATTGAATAGCAGACCTATAAAAGCACTAGAAACAGCTGCCGCGACGAGAATGATCCGTGGAAGGTAAATCTTTCGAATCATCTGATAATTTCCGATAAATCCCATCATCCCTGCACTTGTGGACTGGGCAAAGAACTCCCAGAGGACAATACCCAGCAGGAGAAATGTTTTATAGTGCGGAGCATTCTGTCTCATGATGAAAGTGAAGACAAAATAGAGGACGCCAAAGAGAGCCAAGGGCTTAAGCAGGGACCAAATATAACCCAAAATGCTCCCATAGTAGCGCATTTTGAAATTCGTCCATGTCAGCGTAAAGAAGAGCCGCCAAAAATAAGAAAAATTCATTGGTTTTATCTTTCTAAAAAATGCTGAATACTCCTAAGCGGTTTCGTTATTTTCCAACTTTTGCTGTTATGTATGGACTCGATTTTTTGTAGTGAATTCGATAATTCACGCGTAATTTCTGAGATTTTTCCGTTTGCCATCGATACTTCGGCGTTCAATCGTTGGATGATCTCCTCCAGTTGAAGGGTTTTGACACGATGCAGATGCTCGTTGAACTGGGAGTCGAATATCGAAACCGCGTTGGAGGAACCAATCAATGCGTGGAAATCATCGATTCTAAACCCATGCAATTTTTGGCATGACTCCCTAAAATCCTGACTTTCCATCATTTCTCCAAGCAGTTGCATTCC
>Ga0118677_10016552_pt1 | contig 10076 bp, 9 predicted proteins | sample AliMusrvi5mmetaG_FD_86154 | JGI IMG/M metagenome (GOLD analysis project Ga0118677, IMG submission 86154)
GTTGTAACGTTCTGCTGCCGAATTTAAAAGCCTTTATTCAGGCGTTTAGCTGGGGGATTTTCAAGTGGCCACGACTGGGGGATTTTGGGTGGCCGCCGGGGGGTGAAAGATTTTGGACCACAGGAAGCGAATGCGCGCTACTTTGCAGGGCGCACGGATGGCCTGTGTGCCTGGTCACTAACCCATCTCATGGAAGCGCAAGTTTAAGTTGGGGCCTGTTAACAACACCAGACAACCGCTGCCAGCGCGACCGCGGCCCGGGAGCGGTTCTGTGTGAGAGTGAAAGCCGGGCACGCCCGGCTCCGGCTGATTTTATCGTTATATCAAAAAGAAGATGAAAAAGAATTGCTGCATTGCTTTCCTTTGGCAGGTTATGGGGTGCTTATGTTGGCAGGTAAGCACTTTACCCCTTCGTTTTAGTGATCATGGCAATCATGTCAGGTTTTTTGTGCCTGGGAAGCTTCTTAATTTTGCTTTCGAATTTCAATGCCATGCTTTTAGAGTAGCAATTACCGGTTCGCGCAAGAACTTTAACCGGCGCGCGTCCTCGTGTGTACCTGGCTGCAGTTCCGGCAGTATGCTGCTTGAGCCGATGATCCATATCTGTAGTTATCCCACAATAATACGTCCCATCGCGGCACTCCAGTAAATAAATGCAGTATCTGGTATCGTGACTCATTGTAAAATTTAGATATAGGGGGCAGCGGTACAAGCTCAATAATTTTAAAAGTCATAACGTGTTAGGAGTCTGCCGGACGTTCTAAACATACTATGATATAATGGCGTAACATGAAACAATTGATTTCAAAGGATACGCCAGATGTCATTAAAGAGATATTCCTTATGGGATGAGCATGCCCGGGGAACTGCAGATTCGGTCCAAACGACTTAAGAAGATAGCCCAAGCCAAAGCCGAGATAGAGCGCCGAGCTAAAGAGCGGTATGCAGAAGAGCGCATGCAGTATGAAGAAAAGCTTGCCGTGCGGGCCAAAAAGCAGCAGATTGTGGTTTTTGCGCCGCGCAGGGGATTGCAGTCATAAATTTAAAAACAGATTTAACTAAATTGTGGAGAAAATGTGGAGAGATTGAGTTAAAAATGTGCGGATTGGACTGCATTGAAAGAATTATTGTAAGGTAAGGTGCAAATAAATAGATATAGTGCTCTATTAAATGGTATTATTAAGGTATGAAAACATTCAAAAAGCTTAAACATTTAATGTCATATGGGGGAAGTTATGATCACAAAAAAGCATACGTGGCAGCCTCGCTTGTCGTGGAGGGGTAGCTCAATGCCTATGAGCAATAAGGGGGTTCTCATTCCGGGTGTCGTGCTTGCAGTGTTCGTGGTATCGACAAAGCCTGCATACGCCTATATTGATCCCGGGACCGGGAGCATGATTGTCCAGGCTATTGCCGCCGCTGTGCTCACCGCTGGCGCGATGGCGGGTGTTTTTTGGCGAGCGATAAAGAATTTTTTTGTGAACAGGGGCAAACGGCATAAGGATGGCGCTGCACAAAATGGTCAGCCTGCGGACAGAACTCCAATAAAGTAAGCAGCCGGGGGCAGGATTTGCATGAAGGCAGAGTTTGCAGAAACCCGCAGAGTACCGAGCTCCTTTCGCGATCCCTGCGGATTTCTTTTCTGGCAGGACGGGGTGCTCTACCGGCAGGTGAATCCTGCCGGTGCGATGGATTTCGAGCTGCTTATGAATAGCGGCTTGTATGCCGAGCTTGTCGGCAAAGGGTGGCTGGTTGCCCATGAGGTGGATTATCTTGCGAAAAGCCCTGACGGCAAGGCGTATCTCATACTGCGGCCCGAGATTATTCCCTACATTTCCCACCCCTATGAATGGTGCTTTGATCAGTATCGGGACGCGGCGCTACTAACACTGGACATAACATTGTGCGCCCTGGCCAAAGGCATGATTTTAAAGGACGCAAACTCATACAATGTGCAGTTCCTGGGCGAGCGGCCGATATTTATCGATAAGCTGTCGTTTACCCGGTACCGTGAGGGGCAAGTCTGGAATGCCTATGGGCAGTTCTGCCGTCATTTTCTAGCGCCGCTGCTGCTGATGAACCGCGTATCGCCCGCCTGCGGGAAGATGGCGGCACTCTATGTCGACGGAGTTCCCCTTGATCTGGCAGCGGCGATTCTGGGGGGCAAATGGAAATGGCGGCCGTCGGTGTATCTGCACCTGTATCTGCACGCCCGGAAGGTGGGCTCCTCGCCTTCCGATAAAAAGCTCACAGAGATCAAAATCCCCCTTAATTCGCTGAAGAATCTCATCGCCAATCTCCGCAGGCTCATTGCCGGGCTCAAGTCACCTCCCGGCGACACTGAATGGGCGGCGTATTATGACACAATGCTGAATTATTCCGAAGAAGCGTTCAAGAACAAGGGCGCGCTCGTGGCTCAATTTCTTGATGCGTGCGCAGCCGGGTCGGTCTGCGACCTGGGGGCTAATCGGGGCGAATTCAGCAAATACGCGGCCGAGCGGGCAAACAGTCATGTCGTGGCCTATGATATTGATCATACGGCGGTGAACCAACACTATCTCTATGCCAAAGCAAAGGGCCAGGGCAATGTCCTGCCTCTGATTATTGATCTCGCCAATCCCAGCCCGGCCATCGGATGGGCCAATGAGGGGCGGGCCTCGCTTGCAGAGCGGGCCTGTTTCGATTGCGTCATGGCCCTGGCGCTTATTCACCATCTGGCGATTTCAAATAATGTTCCGCTGGAAAAGGTGGCCGAGTATTTCTCGCGGCTCGGGCGGCACCTAATCATCGAATTTGTGCCCAAGCAAGATAGTCAGGTACAAAAGCTCCTGCTCAATCGCGAAGATATTTTTGAGAATTACACGCAGTCAGGTTTTGAATCCGCGTTTGCCCGTTATTTCGAGCTCCTGAAAAAGGAGCCTATTGCCGGCGCACAGCGCACCTTGTATCTTTACAGGACCATCCATGAACGGGAATAAATCATGCAAGGCAAAGCGTTTCCCTGCTGTTGTGCACGGAAAGGATCCGGGCTTATGAGCTCTCTGCAGATGCGGCGGTTCGGGGTGCTTCTTGCAGCCCTGGTGTCGGTGTGTGCGTATCCGGCCCTGTTTGTCTATTTTTACAATATCGGGGGAGCTGTATTTGCGCAAGTTTTCCCGCCGATCAGTATCTTTGTCGCGGTAGGGCTTGTTGCCTGGCTGCTCTTTGGGCTTTTGTCGGGAGCGATGTCCAAAGGCGCCGTTATCGCACTGATCTTTTTGCTTGTTTTTATGAATTATTCGCTGATCGAGGCCATCATCAGGACTTTCCTCCCCGATTGGCGCTGGTGGCGTATTGCTCCGGCATTTCTTTTTCTGTTTATCAATATGGCGCTCCTTCTGCGCGTATCAGTCAAACGGCCGGAGGGGGATGCTGCTTTTACAAAAATCACCGCCATCATCGGCGGGGTCTTTCTGGCCCTGACCCTTTTCAATGCAGCAAGCGGCGTCTATGTTCTGGCCGCCGCTGCGCGGCAGGAGAAGAGCAACCCCGCGGAGATCAGCGCCCCGCCTGCCGGCAGCTCCGCTGGCAAGCGGCCGAACTTTTATTTTTTCATTTTTGATGAATACGCCCGGCAGGATGTGCTGAAGAAATACACGGGCTATGACAATACCCCATTTCTTCAGGGCCTTGAACGCAAAAAGTTTAATGTAAGCTATTCAAGCTCTTCCACTGCATCGTTGACAGAGATTGCAACCGCAAACCTGTGGCAGTATTCCGTTAAGTATACAACCATGGCCGAAGCGCAGATGGGCATGAATCGCCCCCCGTTATTTGATGTTTTCAAAAAGGCTGGATACAAAATTTACGTGCTTGCGCCGCCGGTCTTTGTAAATAGAACTTTTGACAAGGATCTGGTTGATGTTGAATTGCAATCCAGCAGTGAATTAACAGAACTCAGCATTGCAAAAACGGTTTTGGCCCAAAGTTTCTTGGCGTATCTGGAGAAGCCTAAGATCGAGTACGAACGGGCGGACAGGCTAAGCCTGCTGCAACAGGCTGCAGCTATCATCGGGGAGCCCGCGGAGCGTCCAAAATTCATGTATTTTCATTTGTTGTGTCCCCATTCCCCCTGCGTTTTTGATGAGAAAGGCGATCCTGTTGAGTATGAAAACATGATGATTAATAGCTATTATACCGGTCAATTACGGTTTGTATCGAAAAAAATAAATGAACTGGCCGACACTATCCTCGAAAAAGATCCTCATGCGGTGGTGCTGATGCAATCGGACCATGGCTTTAGAGCTTTTAGCGGCATGCAGGAAGAGGAGAGATTGGCCTGTCTTAACACTTTGTATATGTGCGGGCAAACGCTGGACATAGAAGGGCTTTCGACGATCAACACCCTGCGGCTGGCAATGAATCATGCCCTGGGCCTGAAGCTGGAACCCGTGAGGAATGAACCATGAGCGGCTTTTCGGAAAAGCGCGTGAGGATGGCGGCCTGGTTGTTTTTCGTCATGTTTTTTCTTGTATATATGTTTAATGCCGACAGGGTGTATCATGCCGTAAGCGGTAAGTTCCATGTCGCAAAATCGCCGGATACTTTTTCATTGCCTGCCAGGGGTGATCTGCCAATGCTGTCTTTTTTTGATTATCATCCGGTCAATAATAAATTCAAAGAAGGAATTGTAATACGGGGCATGCTCAGCCCGTTTGCCAATACAAGCGGCCAGGCGAAAGCCCGTGTATTTTTCAGGTCCCCGGATGCTTTGTACGAGGTGATCGGAAACCGTTATTCGTTCTTGCCTGATTCACTGTATGGTGGGATGGATTTTTTTGTGTCCACAGCCGCATTGGACAAGGGCGTTTATACTGCCGGGTTGTACGTGAGGGATGATGAAGGGGAAAGATTTGTATGGCTGGACAGCGTTTTTGAAAAAGTTGCCGGCGGGCCCGTGGAGTATCGCGCCCGGCCGGTCGCTTTGGGGCCGGCCATGGCCAGCAAGGATGTGAAGTTCGCGCTCGAGAAAATCGATAAAGAAGACTATGGATTTGTTCTCCAGGGATGGGTGGTGCTTGATAATGCCGAGATGGAAGATTACAATGCCTATATAACGATCAGGGACACCAGGGGTGTTGCCAAGATTTTTTATGCGCCCCTGTATACGCGCATGGACATTGCCTCCCTGTACGCCGATATCCGCGCGGCCAATAGCGGATTTGAAATCCTGGTCCCCGAAGATGAATGCGCTCCCGGTAAATATAGTATAAAAGTTATAGTCAAGTCCCGCAAAACGGGCGAAGTTCTCGAGTCCGTGCAGACGGAAACGAGAAACTTTTAATGCGAGGTGCGGGGATGTCGTTCAGGCATACTGTTTTCTGGAGCGCTTTGATACTCGTCTTTGCCGTGCTGATCCTGCTGATTCTGGGCCTTGCCGTTGTTTCGCCGAAGACGGAGACCATCACCATCGGCACGGCAGCGGTGCTCCCACCTCCGGCGGGAATCAGCACCATTGCGGCGCTTACGCTACCTGGCCAGGATAACCCTTCCGTGAAAGGTGCTATTGATACCACCTATACCATGAGTGAATATCAAAAAATAGCGGGTTGGGTGTTTGTTGAAAATCAGGAAACAAGGGGCCAGGAAGTCTATGTGCAATTTAATAAACCCGATGGCACGGTTGTGCAATACCCGACACTGCCGACAGAGAGGCCTGATATCGGCGCCGCCCATAATAATCCACTGTACAATGCTTCCGGGTTTTCTGCTTTAATTCCTCTCAAGGATGGCCTTGATATCAATTCCTGCACAATCAGTTTCGGGGTAAAGAACAGCACGGGGATATATAAAAGCGTACCTCCCGACAAGAAGAAACCAGCCGTGAAAATCGCTATTGATACCAGCTGTATAGTCGGCAAATATCAAAAAATAACAGGTTGGGTGTTTGTCGCCGGTCAGGATACCAAGGGCCAGGAAGTCTATGTGGAGCTTAAAAAACCCGATGGCGCGGCCGTGAACTACTCGACACTGCTGATAGAGCGGCCTGATGTCGGCGCCGCCAATAATAATCCACTGTACAATGCTTCCGGTTTTAGAGCTTTAATCCCCCTAAAGGATGGCTTTGATATAAATTCCTGCACAATCAGTCTCGTGGTAAAGAACCGTAACGGGACATATATAAGCCAGTCATTTAGAGTTCCCACGAGGGGGTGAACGCCTTATGGAAACAGCTGCCGCGTAAATCATCCCGAACCCCCAGGACCAGGCCATATTTCTGCTAAAGTAAAATACCCGCGCTCGCCAGCACCCCTACAAATGCGCGGAGTATGCCGTTAATGAAACCGGCAAAACCCTTTCCCCCCCGCAGCCGGTCAATAATGTGACAGTTTAGCCCTTTCGGTGCTCCCGGTGCTACACTGGGGAAGCCTTGGGGTGTATACAAAAGCAAATGCAATGACCCACAGGCAGCTTAAATAGATGTTGAACCACGGGCCGCATGCTGCTATTTTCTTGCAGCACAGGAGAGGAGAGCTCGCTATGGACTTTATCGCAGATCTGCATATTCATTCCGCCTATTCCCGGGCAACAAGTAAGGCTATGAACCTTGAATCGCTGTACCGCTGGGCGCAGCTGAAAGGCCTTGCCGTTGTGGCGACCGGTGATTTCACCCACCCGCGCTGGTTTGCCGAGCTGCAGGACAAGCTCGAGCCCGCGGAGCCCGGCCTGTATAAATTAAAAGATTCTCTGGCTTCGGCACTTGATGCCGCTATTCCCGAATCCTGCAGCGCCGGAGTGCGGTTTGTTTTGAGCGCCGAGATCAGCACGATCTATAAGAAAAACGACCGGACGCGAAAAGTGCACAGCGTCATTCTCGCTCCTGATTTCGCTGGCGCAGGCCGCCTCAATGCCCGGCTGCAGGACCTGGGGGCAAATATCACCTCCGACGGCAGGCCCATCATCGGCATGGACTGCAAGCGCCTGCTTGAGTATGCCCTTGCGGCATCCCCGGACAATGTCCTCATACCGGCCCATATCTGGACCCCCCATTTTTCCGTGCTCGGGGCGGCAAGCGGCTTTGATTCCCTGGACGAGTGCTTTGAGGATTTAACCCCGGAAATTTTTGCTCTTGAAACCGGCCTGTCATCAGACCCTGCCATGAACTGGACGCTCTCGGCGCTTGACCGTTATTCTCTTGTGTCAAACTCCGATGCCCACTCTCCGGCAAAGCTTGCCCGGGAGGCAAATATTTTTACCTGCCCTATGACCTACCCGGCCATGATGCACAGCCTGCGGGAAAGGGATCAGGCGGGCTTTAGGGGAACCATTGAATTTTTTCCCGAGGAGGGCAAATATCATCTTGACGGCCACCGGGCCTGCAATGCCCGGCTCACGCCGCGGGAAACAGCGAGTCACGGCGGCCTGTGCCCGGTCTGCGGCCGGAAAGTGACCGTGGGGGTCATGCACCGGGTGACACTTCTTGCCGACCGGCCCGAAGGCTTTCGGCCAGAAAAAGCGCCGGGCTTTGAAAGCCTGATACCGCTTGCGGAGATAATCGCCGAGGTGCATGGCATGGGCGTTGCTTCAAAGCGCGTCACGAATGATTATGAAAAATTGCTTGCCCGGTTCGGCAGCGAGCTGTCCATCCTGCGCACCTGCCCTGCCGCCGATCTGGCCACAGCGGGCTATGAGCTGCTTGCGGAAGCCATCAGGCGCATGCGGGAGGGCACAGTTACCATCAATCCCGGCTATGACGGAGAGTATGGCACGATTGGCATCGTGACGGCCCGGGAGCGCCATGTAAAACAGCCGGCGCTGTTTTAGGTGCAAGGTTGTAGGGGCGCGGTCGTCCCGCCCGTGAGTTCGGAGTTGGGAGTGAAATGATTCAAGATAGAAACGATTTAAAATTTTAAATGCAGGGGCAGGTTTCAAACCAGCCCTGGAATTCGTCTTTCTTTTCCCGCCCCTGTTGGGAGGGATACAGGGAGGGGGATTTAAATCTTCAATCGTTGGTTGTTGGTCGTTAACGAAAAACCATGAACGATCAACGATTTTGAACCTTGAACTTTATTAGAAGCTAATGCAGCGTATCGGGCGAGCATGCCTCCTCCTGCTGCCAGGCGCGAAGTATTTGCCGGGCCCGGTGCTTTTTACGGATATAACCCGCTATGCACAGCAGCGTGGCCAGGAACCACAGGGTCGAGGTGCTGGTAATAAGGGGCAGCCAACTGAAATGTAGGGCAATGTATTTGCGCCAGAGCTTTTCAAGATCCTCCCAGTCCATCTGATAGGCCAGGCGCACGGCGCCTTTAAAATCCTTGTATTTCGTATATTCAAGAAAAAAATGCTGAAAAGCATCGCTTCCGAACTGCTGCTTTAGAAATGAAATAAAATAAAAGCTCTGGCAGTAGGCGATTTCAGCCGTGCGCAGATCAGCGGGAAAATGGTCGGCAAGCTCGTCCATGGGCAGCAGCTTGCCGGAAAGTGCGGCCATGGTCATGGTGGCGAGGCGCTGCAGGCTCCACTCATCGGCCCAGATCATGGCAAGCCCCTCGCTCAGCCAGTGGGGAACGCGCTCGGCGCTCTGGAATGCCCGGCCGAGCAGTATGTGGTTCATCTCATGGAGAAATGTTTTATCAATGTCTCCCCCCCGGCCGGGCAGGAGCACGATAAGATTTTTTTCCGGCCAGGCGGCGCCCGCGGCCCATGAGGGCAGGCGGCCGGCATCGGGCCGCGCCCGGTAAAACTTCTCGATATCCTGAACAACATAGACCTCAATTGCCCCGCCTGCGGGCAGGCCAAGCGCAGCAGCCATGCCCTGCAGGGTTGCATCCGCTGTGCGGGCCAGATACTCCGCGGCCGTGCGGTCCTCGGGACAGGCGTAAAACACGAACTGCCGCGTCCGAACCGCTTCGAAGGCCCGGGCCGATGGCGTTGCGCACAGCAGAATCATGAAAATGAGCAGCTGCTTCATAGCTCGAGTATACCACAGGCGCGGCTTTCCGCCTGCTTAAAGTTTTTTCTTGTTCACCCTTTCAGAGCAGCCTCAAGCCCCTCCGGTCTGCAGATGGTTATTGACGTGAGGCCGGGGAATCTGCTATGCATACTTATGAAAAATGACTGTGGTCAGCGTAAAAATCATTTGGAACTAATTAACCGCGAAAAGGAGTACCTCTTATGAGCGTTATGGACATGTTTAGAAAAAAATTCGAAGATTACCGAAGCATCACGCTGTCCGAGGGGCCGCAGGAAGCCCATGATTTTCTGATGCAGGGCTATGCCGAACGGCAGAGGAAAAGCCTGGGCCCGTATATCGAAAACAACTCGCTGTATGAAGGGTTCAAAAAAGCCATACCGGTGTATGCGCAGCTTGGTATGGTGATGGATGCCGTTGATGTTTCAAATAAAGACATGGACGCCGTGATCGAGGTACACCGCGTCTGCCCGTTTATTGACATGGCAAAAGAATTCGGGTTTGACAGGCCCTGCCCGGTTATCTGCGACCTTGATATTGAAGCCACGATAGAGGCCTTTGACGGATTTCAAGGCAAAACAATTTCCTGCCAGGCCGACGGCGACTGCGTCTGCATTTTTAAATATGAGCGGCCGTTAAAAAAATAAGAGCGGGGGCAACAGCAGTTGCCCCTCCTTTTTTTAAGCAGGGGGATTACACTGCCCGAAAAAGTTGTGCTTCGGCTCACTTTTTCGGGTTTTTTGTGCTATCATGCAGCCCGGAGCTTGGCCATGCCGCGGGCTAGAGCATTTTAAAGTTGAGATTGCTTCCCTGCGTTCGCAATGACAAAACTCTTTAAACCTGTAATGACAGTATGTACTTGTCATTGCGGGCAATTGACCCCGCCGCTGCGCTTCGGGGTTGGTCATGGAAGAAACTTAATGAACTGTCATCGCGAGGCCCGAAGGGCTGTGGCGATCTCGGTTTTTCAATGACTTTATCAATGCCGAGATTGCTTCACTTCGTTCGCAATGACAAACATTAGGCTCTTCGCATAAGTAAGTTTTTTAGGAGGCCGTAAGGCCGTGGCAATCTCTGCTTTCCAATCCACTACCGGTCAGCACAAAATTAATTGCCCGCGCCG
>Ga0118677_10016555_pt1 | contig 10075 bp, 3 predicted proteins | sample AliMusrvi5mmetaG_FD_86154 | JGI IMG/M metagenome (GOLD analysis project Ga0118677, IMG submission 86154)
CCGCCAGACTGACGCGTGATCAAGCATTACGTTGCGATTAACGAAAAGAAAAAGAATACTATGAAAATGATTCTCCAAGGGATGGGATTGGTGGGGCTGCTCAGCTGGATGGGTTGCGCCACCCTGCCGAACGACTATCGGCCCCAAACGGTCGGCGCACTGGAGAATGGCGCGACTAATCAGGAACTGAGCCTGCAGTTGGTCACCCGCGACCCCATAGTCCAGTTTGGCAAGCCGGTTATTTTCCAGGTGGTCATTCGGAACATCAGCCCCCACGCTTGCTGGTTTCCGGCCAAACCGCAGCAGGGCTTTTTTTGGACCTTGCCGAATGGCCGGCATGATGGCTATTTCTTCGATCGCGAACAGACGCGCTTTTTCAACAAAAATGACTGCGTTTTACTCCAGCCGGGGCACGCTCTGGTGCTGCCGGGGCTGGTGGATACGGCGGATTTCAGGCATCCAGGGATCACCGAATTCAAAGCGGAAGTTGATGTGGCGCAAAACACCAACCCCGCCCTGAGTCCCTTCTGGTCGGGGCGCGCATTTTCCAACTCGTTTGGTGTGCAAGTGATCCCCTGCAAGGCGCCCAGCCGATTTGCGCAATCCGCATCTTCTCCGGTCGCGCCAAGCAATAATCTGTAGGTCAACCTACGCACGCAGCGCACAACAGGCCCTGTTACGCAGGGCTACCCGCAAGAAGATTTATACCGTGGCCAAGCAGAAGCCTGCCCAGTACCGCCACCTGCTGGTCCAAGTCCGCAAACAAATCCGATTCCTCCAAAAGGTAGAGGCTGCCTGCTAAGCGCTCCATGACTTCACTACCTTGACGCTGATGATTGCACCACGAGTGAAAAACTGGTTTAATGGCCGTGACGTATGGGCCTGTAGCTCAGTTGGTCAGAGCGGAGGACTCATAATCCTTTGGTCGTAGGTTCGAGCCCTACCAGGCCCACCCACTCCCCAGTCGAGGTTTTTCCTTTGTAGGTAAGGCGTGGCCTCAAGCCGCCGCAAGCAGGGCGTGGCGTAGCGGCGGTGCGAAGATTTCCGGTATGCGGTACACAGCAGGCGCCGCAAGCCGCGCCACTACAGGAGAAACGAAACGCCCGTTTCCATTGCTGGAAACGGGCGCGTCATCGGCCGTTGGTCCGTCCGGCTCAGCCCCGCGCGCGGTTGCGGCGGCGGATGCGCCGCGCGAGCCACGCGACGCCGATCAGGCCGAGCAGCGAGGCCGTGCCCGGCTCGGGCACCGCGGTCAGCGTGATCACATTCTCGCCGTTGGCGAGGGCGTCGTAGTTGATGTGGAAGAAGTTGTTCGTCCCGGTGCCGCCGTACACGGCCACCGTCGTCCAGTTCGTCCACACGAGACCGCTGTTCGGGCCAATCCCGTCGTTGAGCGTCAGCCAGTTGTTCGGGTTGTTCGGGTCGAACAGCGTGCCGGTGTAATCCACGATCGTGAACACCGACCCCTGAACGAAGCTGTAGGCGGCGAGGTTCAGGCTGATCTGCCCGCCCGCCGTGATCAGGTTGTTGGTCACGAGCACCATGCTGTTGGCGTTGTCGCCCAGCGTGAGCGCGAGCACGCCGGCGTTGGTCAGCGTCAGGCTCGCCACCATCTGCGTCCCGATGCCGTTGTTGCCCGGCGCGTAGGTGCCGCCGTTGACGTTCAGCGCGCTGATGTAGCCCGTGCCCCCGACCGTGCTGCCGCCGTAGGCCGTGATCACGCCGCCGCTGTGCAGGCCGTTGACCAGATAGGTGCTGCCGTTGGTGACGGTCGTGCTGCCGATGTTGTTCGTCCCGATCAGGTTCATCGTGCCGCCGCCGTTCAACGTCAGGTTGCCCGGCCCGGTCAGCGTGCCGTAGAAGGCTTGGGCGGTGCCGAAGTTCATCGTCAGCGTGCCGGCTGTGTCCGCGTGGACCGTGCCGTAGATGTGCGTGATGTCGCCGCCAAGGGTCTGCTTGAAGCCGGCGATGTCGAAGGTGCCCACAGTGTCCACGTAGAGCGTGCTGGCGAGCGGCACCGCGTTGTCCACGGCGAGCTGGAGCGTGCCGGCGTGGATCGTCGTGTCGCCGCTGTAGGTGCTCACGCCGGCGAGCGCCAGCGTGCCCGCACCATACTTGGTCAGCCCGCCGGAGTTGGTGAGCGCCCCAACCGTCAGCGTGTTGGCGTTGACCGTCACGCTGCGGACGCTGGTCCCCTGATCCACCGCGCCGGTGCCCAGGTGCAGGTTGGTCGTGCCCAGGAAGGTGAAGTCGCCGAGCCAGAGCTGCGCGTTATTGTTGACGTTCGTGAGCGGCAGGCCGCTGGTGTTGTCGAGCGACGTGCCGCCGATGATGGTGAAGAGCCCCGTACCGAGCGCGCTGGCGCTGTTGATGTTGAGCGTGCCGTTGCTCAGCGTCAGGCCGCCACCGAAGGTGTTCGCGCCGGAGAGCGTCTGTGCACCAGACCCCATCTTGATCAATACACCCTGGGCATACGGCTGGTCGGTCAGGTTGCCGCTGTAGGTCTCGTTGGAATTGTTGCCACCGACGATCAGTACGATGCCGCTGCCGGCATTGTTCAACGCCAGATTGGCCGTGCCTGCGAGGCCACCGAAGACGTTGGTACCCATGCCCAAGCCAAACTGTACGTTGCCGCCGACGAAGTTGAGCGTACTATTCTGCAAGGCGAGTTGATTGCTGACCACCAGCGTACCAGCCTGCATCAGCGTATCACCGTAGTGGGTGTTGGTGCCGGAGAGCGTCACCGTGCCGCTGCCAACCACCGCAAGGGCGAGGTTGCCACCGAACGAGCCGCCATAGGTGCTCGTCGTAAGATTGCTTATCGTGAAGGTGGCTTGCGTGGCGCTACTATTCGTGATGATCTTTGTCCCGCCCGTGGAATTGAAAACAACACCACGCACAGTTTGGTTGAACCCATTCAAGTCGAAGGTAACAGGATTGCTATCGCCTTGCCCCATCGTTAAAACCGTCGCCGATGGCAGCACGTTCGCAGCGCCCAGCTGGAGCGTGCCGACGTTGTCGGCGGTATTGCTCCAGCTGTACGTTTGACCGGCTGCACCAATGAGCCATCTGCCATTATCCGTCTTCGCGAGATCACCATTGATGGCAACGCTGCCGAGAATGGCGCCATTCGAGTTACCGCGGATCGTGAAGGTGTTACCGGTGATGCTACCGGCCAAGGTCAGGAAACCACTGTTTGAGTCAAAGCTGATAGGGTTAGCAGCGACGCTACCGATGGTGATCGCCCCGGCCAACGTATTGGAACCGCTGTTGTTGGCAACACGCGCCCGACCTGCGACCGTGCCGATCAGCGTAATTGCATTGGAAACGGTGACATTGTTGGCGAGTTGCAACGCCCAATTTGTCGCTCCGCCAGAGCCATAGATTGTGACAGGCCCCGTAATGGCACCCAGGCCGGAGCTGTTCTGCACAATAATCGCACCGTTGGTAATGATCGTACCGCCCGTGTAACTGTTGGCCGCGTTAAGCGTGGTGGTGCCACCGCCGACCTTATAGAGGATACCGTTGCCGCTGATCGTCTGGCCCAGCGTGAGGTTATCGGTGTTGTTGATGACCAACGTGCCGTTGTTGGTGATATTGCCGCTGCTGGCAAACCAAGCGGAGGCGTTGCTGGAACCGATTTGCAAAGTGCCCGCGTTGATCAGCGTGCCGCCGGTGTAGTTGTTGTTGGTCGGCAGGATCACCGTACCGCCGCCACCATTGCCGACCACGACATTCCCGCCGCCCGTCAACGCGTTGATGTTGGTGAACGTGATCGTGCCGCCGCCGCCACCAATGTAGTAGGTGCTGCTGGCAGGCGTCAGCGTGCCGGTATAGAGCACATTGCTGCCAATGGCCGCACCCAAGGAAAGGTTCGGGTAGAGAGCCATGTTGATGCTCTCACTGACGCTGTTGCTGCTCAGCGCCAGCGCGCCGCTGGCGCCACTGACGATGTAACCGCTGTTGAGCCAATCCGTGACGTTGCTGTTGGCGCCGGCTACCGCCAGCGCGCCACCGTTATTGATCGTGATCGAGTTCAAGGTCGGAATCGCGTAGGCGCTCGCGAACTGGACGACGCCGGAGTTGATGAACGTACCGCCGGTATAGGAATTCGTGCCGCTCAAGATCAACAGGCCGCTACCCAGTTTCGTCAAGGCACCGGACGCGTTGGTGCCTATCGAGACCTGGCCGCTCAACAGCAGGTTGGTATTATAACCACCCATGACGGCACCCTGCAGCGAGAAGGTCGGCGTGGCGGTATAGCCTACGCCGGGGTTGGTGATGAAGATATTGGTTACGGCGTTTTGTGTGCTATCGAACAAGGCCACAGCCGTGGCGCCGGTGCCGTTGCCGCTGATCGCCACATAGGGCGCGCCGACAAAGCCGCCGATGTTGCCAGAGAACGCGATGCTGACCACACCCGAGCCACCGGCCACGGCCGGTGTAAGCAGACTCTGCCCAATCGTGACGGTGTTAGTCGCGGTGTCAATGAAAGCGCCGCCACTCCAGACATACGCGGCATCCACCTGCCCGGTGCTGTTGACGCCGCTGGGGCCGAGCAGCGAGGCGTTGTTGAGACTGGCGCGAAGAGTGCCGCCATTGAAGTTGACGACCGAATAACCGAGGTTGGTGCCTTTGATGATCCCGGAGACTTGGAGCGTGCCGCCATCGAGGTTAAGGAACGTGGTGCTGTTGGCCCCACCCGCATTGAATTTGTTCATGTACACATTGTTGGTGGAAACCACCAACGCATTGTTGGCCAGCGTAAGTTCGCCACGGCCACCGCTGGTATTGTTGAAGCCCATGTACACTGGATTATTATTCAAGTTGAGCAACCCGCCCGTCACATAGACGACACCCGTGCCACTGCCGCAAGCGGTTATGATGCCACCGCCCGTGAGGACATTCGTGCCGCCACTTTGATAGATCACACCGAGACCAATGTCACGGCTCGCGGTTTCATAGCTGGTATTGGACATCACGCCGCCACTGAACTGAGCATACCCATAGGAGCCGAAGTAACCACCTCCGACTTTAAATTCTGCGTGACCATCGAAGAGGCCACCCGTTTGATACCAAGCACCCGCACTGCCTGCTTGATTGCCAATATTCTGAGTTCCGGTGCTATAGATCACGCCGTTAGACAAGTTCACAACGCCGATACTAGCAGCATTATTACCCAAGTACACATTGTTACCGAGCTGCGTGAAGCTGCCGCCGCTGATGTTCATGGTTCCGAAACTTCCGGCATTATTACCCACCAGCGTATTGCCTCCGCTGTTATAAACCCATCCGTTGGTTAAGTTCATGACGCCGACGCCAGAAGAACCGATATATATATAGCCGCCATAATTACTCCAGGTTCCGCCGTACACATTGAAAACACCGTACGATCCGCTACCGTTGGCGATCACCGTATCACTGCCACCTGCATAGCTGCCGCCGCTGATCAAATTGACGATACCGGTGCTACCGGCAGCACCGCCAAGTTGAGTTCTGTAACCATTGTAGTAGCGGGCGGTGTCCTGGATGGTCATCGTTCCCTTGGCGCCAGCAGAGTTACCCAAGACCAGATAGGCATTCGTGCGGCTGAACGTGCTGTTGTTTGCCAGCGTGAGGACACCCACCTCACCGGCAGCATCTCCAATCACATCATTAACATTTGCCAGCATGTACGGAGAGCCAACGATGGAACCGGACGCCAACACCAGCGTGCCAGCGTGAATATCCAGCCCATAGGCCGCAGTGTTATTGAGCACAAGGGCACCCTGATTGCTGACGATCAAGGCACCCATGCCATACTTATAAAGGCTGCCGCTCATGAGATAGAGCTGATTATTGTTGGTGGGAGCACTGTTGTAGAGACCGTAGGCGAGCGTGACCGTGCCCGTGCCCACGTTGATGCTGCGCGCACCGCCATTGATATCGATCAAGCCCCGGAAGGTGAGGTTGGTCTGACCCGGGGTCGCGTTGTTGTTGAACACCAACTGCGTGGGGTTGAAGTAATTGGTACCCCAAACCAACGGCGAACCGCCGCTCAGGTCGATCGTGATCGGGTTGGTGATGGCGTTGAATCCGGTATTGCCCGGGGTCAACTGGATGGTATTGCCGGTATAGTTGCTGCCGGCGCCGAGCGTAATGTTGGCATCCGATTCCCACATGCCGCCCGCCAAGGTGATCAAACCGTTCGTCGCCATGCCCACGCCCTGGTCGGCGCGCAGGATGCCTGCGCTGACGATCGTGCTGCCGTAGGTGTTCGTCCCCGTCAGCACCAACGTGCCGGCGCCGTTCTTCGTCAGGATGCTGTTCCACACCGTGCCGGCGCTGCTGATGACGCCGGACATGACCGGCGCGAGACTGGCGTTGGTGTTGTTAACCGTGATCGTGCGCGCTTCGCCGGCCAAGTCAAGGTTGTTGAGGAAGGTCAGCGAGGTGTTCGCGGAAACTTCCTGCAAGCTCAAGGCGCTGGGGTTGAAGTAGGAGTTGGCCTGCCAGACCAGCGTCGTGCCGCGATCCAGGCTGACGGTCACCGGCGAACCATAGGCGGAGAAACCGCCCAGCACGTTCTGGTTGAATTGGATTTGGCCGGGTTGTCCGCCCAACGAAGCGTTGATCAGGCCATGTGTTTCCCAAACGCCACCATTGAGCACCAGCGGCGCAGTGTTGGTCGGGATCCCGATGCCGAGATCCGCACGCAGAATACCGGCACTGATGGTGACGCCAATGTTGGAATTGGTGCCAGAAAGCACCAACACGCCGCTGCCATTCTTGGTCAGCGTTGCGGGCGTGCCGCTATCTATGATCGGGTTGGCGATGGTGCTGCTCAAGCCATAGGCACTGGCGTTGACTGTGATGGTACGGGCTGCGCCGTTCAGATCAAGGCTGTTGGATAAGATCAAGCTGGTGTTGGCGTACGTGTCGTTCAGCAACAGCGCGCCCGGGTTGAAGTTGTTCGTGCCCCACACCACCACCGAACCGGGCGTGTTGAGTGAGAACACTATGGCGCTGGCGTTGGCCGCCAGATTGGTGTTGGCACTAAAACCGGTGGTGTTGCCTTGGAAGCGAACCTGACCAGGACCGAAGCCCAACGTGCGATTGAAGTTCGTACCGGTCTCAAACGTGCCGCCATTGAGAATCAGCAAACTGTTGGGAGACAGGCCCACACCATCCACGGCCCGCAACGTGCCTTTGTCAAGTTCGGTCGGGCCGCTGTAGGTGTTGCTGGAGGTGAGCTGAAGGACGCTAAGTTGGTTGGCGCCCAGCATCAAGCGGCCCGTGCCATACACCAGGTTGCTGATAGTGAGGACAGAACCTGCGGTGCCTGTGTCAAAGCGCGTATCGCCCATCAACTCGACCGTCCCATTGATAACATCGGCATTGTTGAAACGAATCGCACCAACAGGCGTGTTATCCGTTTGTGCGCCAATACCGGAGAGATGCAGGTTATTGGTGAGCGTCATGGCTGCGTTCAGCCAGAGCTGCCCACCACCCAGATAGTCGCCGTAGACATAAATATCGCCGCCGCCCAAGTTGAGGGTGCTTGTTATGGTCACGCGGCCACCTTCGATGCGGGTGCCGCCGGTATAGGTATTCGTGCCACCCAACGCCAACGTACCGCTGCTCAACGTTTCGTTGGCGATGACGGTGATGCCGGCCGAACCCGTGATGGGGGCATTGATCGCGCCACCCGCCTTGCTGACGGCGATCACGCCTTCCGCCCCGCCGAACACCAGGTTGCTGGAACCGGCGATGGTGCCACCGTCCAAGATCAACCCTGCCTGGCCAGAGCCATTGCCGATGGTCATCTGATTGCTCAAGGTCATCGTCACGCCGTTCGTCATTTTGAGCGCATAGACCGCCGTGGAGGCGCTCATGTTCGTGTAAGTGGCGTTGACGAGTTCGATCTTGGTGTTGTTGGGCGTAGCGAAGTTGACATCGTTATAGGTGGCCGTGATGAAACCCTTGGTGTTGTCGTAGGTCAGGAAATCGAGGTTAGCGTTGCCATCGTTGTTGCGGCCGAGGATGGTCGGGTTGACCATGCCGTTGTTCACGGGCACGCCGCCATTGACGATCACTTGCTCGTTATAACCGAGGTTGGTCATGCCGGAGTTGGCCGCGATGATGAGCGCGCCAGAGCCACTACGGTTGAAGACGGAATAGGCGGCGGCGCCGCTGTTGCCCAAGGTGAGGGCCAGGTTGGTCCATGTGCCGCGATTGACCACCACGGCGCTCATGCCAGAACCATAGGTAAGGGTGCTGCCCACCGTGGCATTGGCCGCGGCAAAATTGGCTGTGCTGTTGGTGGTGTTCGCTTGCGGCGCAAAGACCAGTGTGCCGCCGTTGAGCACCACATTGCCAGAGCCGATGGGCGTACAGAAAAGCGCTCCCGCATTAGTAGGTGCGGCATTGGTGACATAACCGCTGTTGAGGGTGAACCCGCCGGTGAAACTGTTGTTGTTGGTGATCGTCCAGATGCCGGAACCGTTCTTAGTCAGGTTCAGATTGCCGCCCAAAACGAGGCCCAGCGTGGCGGCGGCATTGTCTTGGCCCACGCTGAGCGTGGCGGGTGTGGTGCTGCTGTTGGTGATGGTGCCGACGCCGGAAAGCGGCCCCGTCAGACTGGTACCATTGAGGTCGAGCAGGGTGTTGGTGCCCCCCACGCCCAGCACCACGCCGCCGGCCAGATTGTACGTGGCCACCGAACCGAGTGCAACGGAACTATTGGCCAGGATCGTCAGACTGTAGGGATTGACCAACGCAGTGGCATTGGTCAACGTCGCGCCGCCTCCGCCGAACCGGTAGAAGTTGGTGCTGGCCATGCTGTAGTTGTTGAGGGTGTAAGGCACGAAGGTGTTCGCCACCGCGCTGCCATAGGGCGTGAACACGCCGGTGTAGTTCACATTGCTGATGGCGCCCAGGAAGGCATTGGCCATATTCGCGCCGGCCGCGCTGAAGTCGAGCGACTCGTTGACACTGGTCGGGGTCAGCGCGAGGACGCCGGCGACGCTGCTATCTATGCGGGTGCCCAGTGTCGTCTGAATACCGGTATAATCGAGGCCCAACACGCCGTTGGTGGTCACAGAAATCAGGCCTGTTCCCGGCATGGCATTGGTGCCACTGATCACCAGGGTGCCGCCGGCGACGATCGTGCCCGCGCCATACGTGTTCGTACCGGAGAGCGTCAGCGTCCCGGAGCCCATCTTGGTCAACGTATCGCCAGCCAGGCCCGTGATATTGCCGGCAAACGTGCTGTTCAGGGTTTGGGTGATCGTCAGGTAGGCGTTGTTGATGGCGAGCGTGCTGCCTTGGGCACCGCTCAGCGACCCGATGGAAGCCAGCGTCCCATAGCTCAACGCCGAGTTGAGCAGGCGATTGGTCGTTCCACCCGGCTGCGCCACATCCACGAAGAAGCCATAGTTACCGGTGCCATTGGCAAAGGCAATAACGATATCGTGGAGACCCTGGGCCAGATAGACCGAGCCGTAAAAGGGATTGTTTTGGAAACCGTTGGAAGTTGATTTGACCACGAGCACGCCATCAATCCAGACAGCGCTTTCGTCATCGGCGTTGCTGTCAAAGACATACTTGCCACTGGTGGGGGCATTGTATTTTCCTGTCCAAACAGCCTGCTGGTTTACGAGGCGGGTACCCGTACCGAGGGGGGACCACGGGCCGGGGATGAACGCACCCTGCGAGTAGATTGCGGCCACATCGCGCCCGGCATCGAAATTAGTCCCCATAATGGAGCTGGGTGCCGTGAAAGTCAGATTGCTGGCCGCAAAAGCGGTCAGCATCGGGGCCGGATTATTCGAGTTGAACGGGCCATAGTTGGGCGCGGCGACGTTATAGAACTGGCCGAGCAAGGCACCCTGTTGAATCGCGCCATTGACGGCGAGTGTGGCGCCGGCAGCCACGTTGACCGCGCTCACCAACGAGGCATTGGTCAACTGGAGCGTGCCGCTGCTGACCGTGGTCAAGCCGGTAAAACTATTCGTGTTGTTGGCCAGCACGAGCGTGCCCGCGCCACCCATGGTCTGTCTCTTATACACATCTCCGAGCCCACGAGACTAGGCAT
>Ga0118677_10016556_pt1 | contig 10074 bp, 1 predicted proteins | sample AliMusrvi5mmetaG_FD_86154 | JGI IMG/M metagenome (GOLD analysis project Ga0118677, IMG submission 86154)
CCATTATATTGATCGTCCGAAAAACTTAAATTATCATTATGTAAAACTGCTCCCAATGGATAAATTTGTATTGTATATCCGCTAACTACCGGCGATTCAAATAAATAATAAGAAGAACGGTTTCCCGGAACATTTAGCCAATTTGAAGTTAGAGTTAATGTTATTTGCGAAAATGCTGAACTAAAAGTTGATTTGGTAATTTGTATTAATTGATTGTTGCAAAATATATACCAGCCACTATAATTTATAGATACGCTCGATGATATTTTTGCGGTACTGGCCGTTGCAGAAACTAACGATTTTTGTACCTCGTCTACTATTGTAAAAATTCTATATTGTGTTTCGCTTGTTAGCGTTGCAATTGTTGTCCATCCACTACCATCTATAGAAATATTATTTGTTGTTCCGTTATACGAGTCTACCAAAAACATTTCAAGACCAAGATTTAAATAAGAACCGTTATAATATCCATTTGTTGTAGATAATGTTGATCCTTGCAGTTGCAGCACATAATCAGATTTGCTTTCAATTATACCTATTTCTGGCAACCCATTATATAAATTATATGAACTTTGGCTCGCAATTTCTTTTCTAAATTCATTTTGTAGCACACATATTCTATTAGTTTTATCATAATATTTAATATCACTAGTTTCACCATTTATTGACAGTAACCATCCTGCAAAACCACTAGATACACTATCGGCATTAATGTCTAATGTTGCTAAATTATTTTGTTGATTGTCTATAGATGTATTAACTATATTTGTTGGAAGTTCACTATATAATGTATATATATCACCAGCAACGGGAATTCCGTTAATCCAATTTGAATCAAGTTCTGCAATTTTATTCGTACCATCATAGCTTGTTATTTGAAATATATACGACGTGTTTGTCGTATTTGATGTTATTACAATATACCAACCTACATATGCACCGTTAACGCTACTTGCACTAGTTTGTAATTCAGCGGAACCATAATAAACGTCGGAAACATTTATATAATTTGCTCCGGATAATATGCCAGACTCCGAAGGTATGAACGAACCATATGGCAAAAGGGAACATTCGTCGCCAACATCGGGACCGGTTAACGGATATATCCAATTTTTTTGCATAATGCACATACCAGACCCGACATTATAATAATTGATTGTATTTAGCTGATGTTGAACAATAATTTGATAATTTGTATAATCCGCATCATCGTTCGGCATTATTCGTGTTATTATATTTTTTGGCAAAATATTAACTATTCCAGATAAATCGACATTTACAGTTCCGTACAAATAACATAAACTATTTTGTTCCGGGATATTTGTCCATTGGTTTTCTAATTCAATAGTATTTGTTGCTGATTGAAAAGCAGAAATTTCTATTAACTGTCCGTTGCAATTCGCAAACCATCCGGCCGCTGGTGTTGTGTGTGTATCAATTGTCAAATTAGCTGTCTTATTTCCTACTATATTTGATATTGTACCAATATCGCTAAATTGTTTTATTAAATAATATGCATTTTCGCTGTTTGGTACATTTGTCCAATTGTCAATTTAGTCAGATTAACCTCATGCGCTTTAGTTTGCGAATTACTTTCACTCTTGCTGCCATAGGTATCAGTTAAGCCATATTCAACCAGCGAGGTCATGTTTTGAGTTGTCGACCAAGTAACTGCGGCTTCACCTAAAACCTTGGAAATTATACTGATGGAACTTAGCGTTGATTGAGTGGCAGTGGTGAAAGTTGCCGACGAACTTTCTGCTATATTGCCAGCAGCATCAATAGAAACAACACTATAGTAATATTTAGTCGCCGGCGCCAAGGAGCTGACGGTCACGGTATGAGCTGTGTCATATTTGGTCTGGTCGATGTTGACCAAATCATTTCCAACCATAAAACCAAAAGTTGATTTTGTTCCATAGCGGACATAGCTGCTAGTTTTCTTGTCAGTTTTCCAGGTGATGATAACATTTTCGCCAGTGGCTTTTCCAGCGCTGACGCCACTGATGACCGGCAAAGTTTTGTCGGTTCCGCCACTACCGCCTCCGCCACCAGATTGAATGGTCGTGAAAGAATATTCACTCGAAGTAACCGGAGTGCTAGCTATATTATCTTGACAATTAATCTGGAAGAAATATTTCGTCGTGCTGATGAGCGAAAGAATTTGCATGCGATGATTTTGATTGAAATCGCTTTCACTTGTCAGTCCTCCAGGATAGGTCTGTCCGTCCAAACGATATTCAATTACACATTTAGCCAGTTGATCGGTATTGAAAGTCACACTAGCACTGCCTGAATCCGGAGTTGTCACCACATTGTCGATGGTTTTAAGCGGATCGTGCAAATATTTCGGATCTTTGGCGGTCTTGAAAGTTTTTTCATTGCTGACTGTGGTGATACCATTAGCACCCTTGGTTGAAACTTTATAATTGTAAGTTGTGTCTAAAGCCAGGTCACTGATAATCAAAGAGTGCCCAGCTCCAATCAAGTCAGCCGGATGATAAATACTACTGTCCAGAGAGTTATCCTTGCTAAAAGCAACTTTACTATCACCAACCACATCCGTATCCCAAGTGATGGTAACTTGATTATAGGTAGCAGGCACACCGGCGTCACTGGCCACTACTGCCTGGATATTTGAAATCACCGGAGCACCTGCCAAAGAATCGGTTGTAAAACTATTCATGCTGCCATAAGTTACGTTGCCGGAAGTATCTTTGGAAACGACTTGATAGAAATAAGTAGTAGCACTGGCAAGTCCGGTCACATCAACACTATGACTGGAAGTCGCATCACTAGCGCTGCCAAAAATTTTACTATACTGCGCTGTCTCACCTATATAAATAATCGAATCGGTGTTTTCACTAGTGTTCCAACTGATGGTGACACCATTGTCAATAATGTTAGAAGTTGTCAGGTTGGAAATCAGCGGACGAATAAGGTCCGGGCCAGCACTGGTTGTGAAAGTATAACCAGCGGAAACCCCCTTGTTACCTGAGCCATCCGTAGAATGGACGCGATAATAATATTGATTACTTTGAGCCAAATCAGCAGGCAAAACCACACTATGAGAAGTTGTCAGCTCCCCATTGCCGAAGATTTTTCCATAAGCGGTCGTAGTGCCATATTCCACATAGGAATCAGCAGCGACGTCCGTGGTCCAATTAATAGTGGCGTTATCGTAGGTTATGCCAGTTGCCGTTACAGCGGTGATTTGCGGAACTCCAGGCACTGGCGTAATGTCGGTTTTGAAATTAAAATCTCCGGAAGTGCCCTTATTTCCTGAACCATCGGTGGAATGCACGCGATAATGATAAGTTGTGTCTGGTGCTAAATCTCCGGGCAAGTTAATGCTGTGCGCAGTCCCAAGCGTACTGTCGCCGAAAGTTTTTCCATAAGCAGTCGTAGTGCCGTATTCCACATAAGAATCAGCGTTGATATCCGTAGTCCAATTGACGGTGGCGGTATTGTAGGTCACGCCGGTTGTTGTGACGTTAGTAATTTGAGGCATATTAGGAATCGGATTGGTCAGAGTCAGGAAAGTATAGTCACTGGAAGTTCCTTTAGTTCCGGAAACATCCGTAGAATGGACGCGATAATGATAAGTTGTTTCCGGGGCCAAATCAGCCGGCAAGTTAATACTATGCGATTTAACCAAGGTGCTGTTGCCGAAAGTTTTTCCATAGGAAGTTGTGGTGCCATATTCCACATAAGAATCAGCGTTAACATCGGTAGTCCAATTGACCGTGGCGGTGCTGTAAGTAACAGCGTCAGAAGAGACAGCTGAAATAATCGGGGCAGCCGGAAGTGGATCAGTCACGAAAGAATATGAACCGGAAACCATTTCAAACTGAGCCGTGCTGCGAACTCGATAATAATAAGTTGTCTGGGTAGCCAAACCTTGCAAACTAACGGAATGATTTTTAACGTTATCATATTTTCCAAAGACTTCTGCATTGGAAAAATCACTTTCAGTTGCAAACTCAACAAAAGAAGTTGCATTAATATCCGTGCTCCAGGAAATCGTAAAGGCATTGTAAGCATTTTTGGTCGCCAATGGTGAGCCTTGCAAAACCGGCGGTTGACCGGAGGAAGTGACAAACGTAAACCCATCCCCTCCATTATCAATGGTCATTATATTGCCAGATGCATCAGCAGATTTCAGTTGATAATAATAGGCAGTATCTGGAATTAAGTTAACCAATGTGACTGAATGTAATTGGGTCAGTGGCAAACTTCCCTGTTCTAATTGAAAATTTCCAAGCGTCGGAGAATAATCAATAAAGGAAGTTGAATCCTCATCAGTCACCCAAGTTATAGTGGCCGAAGTAGCTGAAAAAGCCGTGACTATTGGACCAGACACAAGCGTTGGCGCAGTGACATCTTGAGGATCAACATTGGTAGTAAAAGAATAATCAATTGAAACCGCTTCATTATTCGAAGCATCCGCAGAATGAACTCGATAGTGATAAGTTGTCTGCGGCACTAAATCTTGAGGCAAAGCAACTGAGTGATTGAAAGGCGGCCCACTCACCAAGGTGCTGTTGCCGAAAGTTTTTCCATAGGAAGTTGTGGTGCCATATTCCACGTAGGATGTTGCCGTCTCATCCGTGATCCAATCGATGGTAGCGGTGTTGTGGGTCTTTGAAAAAACTGAAACAGCGCTAATCACTGGCGCAGTTATATCACCCAAGGAACTGGTTTGAAAAGTCTGCTCATCTGAAATAGCCTCATTACCTGAACCGTCTTTGGAATGCAATTTGTAATAATAAGTTGTGTTAGGACTTAGGAGGCTTGGCAAGGTTATGCTATGAGACAAAGTCAAATCATAAGAACCATAAGAGCTTCCCACGGAAAATCCCTGACTGACTGAATATTCCACAAATGAAGTAGCGGCTTCGTTGGTTGACCAAGTTATCAAGGTCGAAGTGGTTGTTGGCAAAGAAGCTATAGCGGAAATTACCGGTGGAACTATGTCGGCAGTAGTCGTAGTGAAACTAAAGCCATTGTGATTACCAGAGACATCAAAATTATCATCCACACTCACCCCATTGTTGACCCCGATCGATTTGACTCTGAAATAATAAGTTTGATTTTGAGCAAGCCCAGTAAGAGTCACACTGTGACCCGAAGTCACCAATGTCGCGTTGCCAACTTCGCTTGAAAAATCACCCGGAGTTGTTGAAAAACCAACCGTGGAGCTAGCTTGCGCATCAGTGTCCCAGGTTATAGTAGCGCTACTGGAATTTATTGAAGGAATTGGAACATCTACGTTTGAAATGACAGCCGGCGTGACATTTGCCCCACCTTCCCCATTAGGCATGTCATTGACAATGGCTGAGAAAGCTGAAATATTCCCATCTGCATCTTCCAAGGTAATCTTATAAGAATAAGTTGCAGCATTGGAAAGTCCTGAGTCAAGATAATAATTAACATTTTTATCCGTAATGGAATTTACTAAACTGTAACTACTGCCATCTATTGAACGCCAAATGTTATATTTGGCAAAGCCGCCACTACCCATTTCACCCAACACTGGTGCTCGCCAGGAAATCAACTCGCGATATTCTCCCGTCGTACTGTTAGAAATATCATAAAAGACCACATCGCTAAGTGAAAATGGGGTTGTCTCGACTGCATCAGCATAGTTGCCTTTCGCATCTTTGATTCGTAAATGGACAGTTGCAGGATCATTTGTCAAAGCCGAATAATCATAAACACTTTGAAAGGCTTGATAAGTTGCATCATGAAAATCACCAAAATTTGAAACAATCATTTGATAGGAAGAGTCATCAATCGGCGAAGTCAGATGCACCTTGTTTGCAGTGTGGTCAATAAAGAAGTTAACATTGACCGGATTTTTTGTGTCAAAAACAAAATTGCTTGATTTGCCATAGCCAAGATTGTTGGCACCTTCCGAGTCATTCGCTTTTACTCGAACTTTGAAATTGCTGCCATTGAAAGCTTGCGGATAATCACTCTTAGCATTCCAAGTCAGTTGATATGATTTCCAATTAACATCTTCCACGGAAATATTAGCTCCTACGTCACCATTGACAGTGGCAGCATTAGCCCAAACTTCTGAACCGCTCGCAGCGCAATTAGCGGTGCAATATTGCAAACCAATAATCACTTTTCCCGGAGTAACATTTTGCGGAACACTTGAATCAGGATCGCGTACGTCATAATTTACCGTGACCAAGCCATCACTGCCTTGCGAAGCTACGACATTTTGAACTTCCGGTGGAGCATTGACCACGTATTGCAAAGTAACATCTGACAAAATCGGCGAATTGATTCCATCGGAAATCAGCAGCGCTTGATATTGAATCCATTGATCACCACTAACATCACTGACTAAACTTGGCATTGCTTGTCCGCCAGTATTATCAGAAAAATAGGTATTCGAAGTACCATCCGGGCCAACCCAACCGGTCCAGGTTCCCGGATTGCCAGCCTGATCAGGCGCGGTTCTCACTTGAAATTGCACATTCGTACCTGTTGCCAAAGAACGTGACCAACTTACTTTTGAAAGAATATTAGAAGCATCAGAAGTGTCATAAGCCGAGGAAACAAGGTGTCCCGGAGAAGGAAAATAATTATAATTCAAAGTTATGTCATCAAAAGAAGGCGTCGTGTTAGAATTAGTAGTAGCCATATTCACCGAATATTGATAGTAGCGCTGTTGACCTAGAGCTGAAATGTCACCACCATTTGAAACATTGGTCAAAGAAATCCAATTTCCATCAACAGTTGGCGTGTTTCCAGCTTTAATATCGACAGTTGCGCTTGTGTTGGCTGGAGTTACAATTGAATAATTAAGCGTGGTGAAGGTTTTAATGCTGCCAGAATCAATGATAGCAGAATTGAAGGTTCCGCTTGAAAAATAAAAAGTGTGTCCAGCGTTGATTGTGCCACTGGCAGTTCCCCAAACTTGCACTGGAGAAACTCTTGTTTTATTGTTGTTTTGACCCAACTGTCCATTGCCATTTCCACCCCAAACCCAGACACTGCTGGCATCTGACATGAGAGCAACTGAATGAGCATAACCACAAGAAATCATAGAAATACTAGAGGAACCAACGCTACCACCGACTTGCACAGGCGTAATACTATCCACAGTGTTTCCGTTGCCAAGTTGACCATAAGCGTTCCAACCCCAAGTCCAAACCGTGCCATCATTTTTAAGGATAATAGAATGATTATTTCCAGCTTTAACCATATTAACATTTGAAGCACCCGCGCCAGTCACTGGCAAAGCTATCGTTGCTGAATTGCTATTACCAGTTCCCAGCTGTCCATAATCATTCCAACCCCAAGCCAATAAAGAACCATCATTAAGCAGCGCAAAAGAATGCGCATAACCAGCACTTATTTTTGCAACATTTGTGATTCCGGCAAGACTCGGATCAACAACTTGCACCGGCAAAGATTTATCAATCTTGGAATAATCTCCAAGCTGACCCTGGTCATTGCTGCCCCAACTCCAAGCGGTTCCATCATACAGTGAAGCTAATGAATAATAACCGCCACCAGAAATTGAACTCACATTAGTCAAGAAACTACCACCTGTTTTATCTTTAACTTGTTGCGGATAAGGTTGAAAAAAGCCAATACCGCCAATACCTATTTGCCCTTTCCCATTTCCTCCCCAAGCCCAAACTGTGCCATCACTCCTGAGTGCCAAAGAATGCGTGTCTCCCAAAGAAATCGCAGAAATGTTTTGCAGATAATCTCCGGGAGTTGAGGAAGCTTTTACTTGCACTGGCAAACTTTGACTCGTTTGCGTGCCGTCGCCCAATTGACCATAAGAGTTCCAACCCCAAGACCAAACCGTGCCATCAGATTTCAATGCCAAAGAATGATTATACCCAGCCGCAATGGCAATAACATCGGTCAAACCAACCACTTCAATTGGTGTCAATCTGTTAATATTCGTACCATCTCCGAGTTGTCCAAAACCGTTTGAACCCCAAGCCCAAACTGTGCCGTCAGATTTCAGGCCTAAATTATGAGCATAACCCGAAGAGATATCTGAGAAACCACTGATAATTCCTTGGGCCGATCCCCAGACTTGCACCGGCGTGCTTCGATTGACAACATCATTGACGCCAAGTTTACCGTTGAAATTCCAACCCCAAGTCCAAACGGTGCCATCCAATTTCAAGGCCACCGAAAAACCTTCCCCACCTGAAACCATCACACTATTGCCACTGCCAAAAGCTTCAACCGGAACCGGGGTTGACTTATTTGAAACTGTTCCATCACCTAATTGACTTTTACTGTTGTTTCCCCAAGCCCAAACTGTGCCGTTTGCTCTGATGGCCAAAGAATGATCACTTCCACCGCCGATGTAATTAACGTCCGTCAGATTCAACACTTGCACAGGAACATCCGAAGAATTGTTGGTTCCGTCCCCAAGTTCGCCACTGACATTGCTTCCCCAGGACCAAACGGTCTTGTCTGACTTGAGCACGACCGATCTATTTTTGCCACCATTAATTGAAATAACATTGGAAACTCCTGAAACTTGCAGGGGAATATTACTATCCAGCAAAGCTCCATTGCCAAGCTGACCCAAACCGCCATCGCCCCAAGCCCAAACGTTTCCATCTGAAGTCACAGCCATTGTGGTCTTGCTATTGATTCCGGAAGTAATCATGGAAACTTGAGCTAGGTTTGAAACTTGCACTGGCAAGTTCGTGTTAACATTGGCTGCATTTCCCAATTGACCTTTGTCATTAGAGCCCCATGCCCAAACTGTGCCGTCTTTTTTCAGGGCAATTGAATAACCATTGCCGGCTGAAATTGCAATCACATCTGAAAGGGTGCCAGTGCCATTAAAATTTTTCACTTTTACTGGAAACAAACTTGAACTGTTAGCTCCGTTGCCAAGTTGGCCCAGGCCGCCATCTCCCCAAGCCCAAACTGTTCCATCAGCGTCAAGCCCCAAGGAATGATTATCTCCCGCTGCAACTGCCTCGATATTAGAAAGATAATCACTATCAGTTGAATTTCTGATTTGCACTGGTGTTAGACGTGCTGTTTGCGTGCCATCACCCAATTGTCCACTGTCATTTTGTCCCCAAGCCCAAATCTTATGATTATCACTGATGAGCAACACATGTCCTACTCCAGCCGAAATAGCTGCAATTCCTCCATAACCCAAATCAACCCGAGCACTGCTACCAGCCGAACGTCCTTTCGTTTGAATATGTTGGCCTGCGTTAAAACCACCACCATTTGGGGTGTCTTGGGCGCCAGTGTCAGAAGTCTGCACCGAAGAACCAGCCGTCCAATTCAATTCAACATCGTTGCCGGCATTCGTGGTTTTCACGAAAGGATCTTTGCTCGAATATTCATCCCAACCTCCGACTTTTCCTGGGTGTACATCAGTGTTGTTCGTTTGACCACCTGACCATTTCAATTGTTGCCAAGTGTAGGTCGCTCCATGCGCATCATGCAAGTTTTGAAAAAAGGCCACCGACACTATCGCCAAAATTAAAAATGAAGAAAAAACTCTTTTGGCAAAAATCGGATTGAAAGCAAAAGTTTTTTTGGATTTTTTGAAAAATTGCGCAACATTTTGTCCTATTGGATTTTCTTTCTTTTTGCGCGCCGCAAAAGATGGTGCAACTATTTTTCCAGTGCCAATAGAAAAAGTCACCACCGTTTCCGCTTTCCATTTGCGCATGATTCGCAAAGAAGAAAAAGCAGCAGGCTTGGAATTGGTTTGAATCTTTTTTTCAACAGAAAAATCAACTTGTTTTTTTGTCGCTGGCGGTCTTATCGAAGCTGGTCGAAAATTCGCAACTTGATCAGAACAAGCACGACGCATTTTCAACTTGGACAAATCCAAAATTTTTCTTTTCGAATTGGTCAAATTATTAATAGCAGCATACGTAACAACCCCATCCATCCTCCTTTGGGACGTTGGTTTTTGCTGAAGATTTTGTATTTTTTTTCGGAAAATCATCTGAGCTTTTGTTTTTCTTAAGACCCAAAAAATCACGAAGAAATAACGGGGAGACCGCTTAATTTCTTCTCAAAAAATTTCACTAATCCAATTTATTA
>Ga0118677_10016557_pt1 | contig 10074 bp, 10 predicted proteins | sample AliMusrvi5mmetaG_FD_86154 | JGI IMG/M metagenome (GOLD analysis project Ga0118677, IMG submission 86154)
CATCATCGCAAACATAGGCCCCTGGCGCGGTTATTTGGATAATCAAAAAGGTATATCGCTTTGGAAGCTTTCACCATCCGGATATTGATTTTTCTGTGGTGGTACCGGCTTGCTTTCTGTTTTAGCTTGTTTCTGGATGATATCCACTGTTTCTGCATTGATAACGATTCTTGATTGATTCTCTCCGTCTTTTACCCATCGCTCTTGTTTCATCCTGCCTGAAATATCAACGCGTGCCCCTTTTATTAGAAATGAGTGAACACGTTCGGCAAGTTTACCGAAACATACAATGTCAAAATATGACGGTACATTCTCCCATTCTCCGGATACATTTTTTTTTGAATCACTTACGGCTATGGGAAACTTGCCAATAGCCATTCCTCCGGAAGTATATTTTAACTCTCCGTCGCGTGTTAGATTTCCTGTCAAGAATACGCTGTTTTTATCGCTCATAATTCCGCCTTTTGATAACATTCAGATACATGATATGTACCGTCTTCGTTTAGGATACTGGTAGTATATGCCAGTTCAAATCTTTGTGCCGGTTTAGTGTCCGTTGCATTCCTTTTCATTGTTTTGTAACATGCTGGACACAGGCCGCAAGTATTATTTACAAGCCATGTTTGTCCATGTCCAGCATCGGTATAGAATGAATCGTGCTTATTTACGATAAAGTAATCCCCGCATCGGGGGCAAGCGCCATGTATTGCCCGGAACAATGGAGCATCCGGAAGCTTGAAGTTGATTCCAGGCTCATAGTTAAGAATTGGCATTTTTCCATTCCTCCATCATTATCTGCGCTTCCTGCAGTGCGTCGGTTGCATCGGACTTGCCCGCCATTTGACGAACCTTTTTAATCTGTTCATCGGAAACCTCACCAAAGCATTTCATTAATTGATTAGCTTCACATTGTACAATATGACTTCCAAAGAACGAGGTGAGCATCGTGGCATCCGTGTGCATATCGAGCATCGCATTGAGCGGATGTCCCAAATGTCCGAGATGTGCATTTTTAAGGCTGTGCAATACCCTGGCAATCCGGCAATATTCATCAATTTGCTGATCTGCTTCGGGATCGTCGTTCAATGTACCAATGATCATATCGGGCACTTTTTTTCCCATGCGGACGGCAACACCGGCAAATTCGGGCAAGGCACAAAAATCGTCGTTCATCAGTTGCATATAGGTTGATCCGTTGGTGTAATCCAACGCCTGACGTGGCTGCAAGGCAACTAAAACGATGGGGATATTGATCGATTTGATGATGATCCCAAAAGTCCCTGATGTGGCGTATGTAACCATATCGCAAAAGATCAGATCCAGATTTTCCCGTTCCATCTTTTTTACAATTTCATAGGCTTTTAGCGGGGAATCAATAATCCCGAAGTCGACCACCTCGTCAACAAAATCGGGTATTTTCCGGATAAATTGCTCCTGTTTCCCGATCATCTCATCGTAGAGACCAGGAAATTGCTCCCAGTATCTGTCGTAACCCACTCCAAATACCCCAATCCTGACTGATGTAGTTGGCTTTTCCTTTACGCTTTTTTCTGTGTTTACTAAAATCATATTAACGTAGTATATGTTTGCATTTAACGCACTAACCGAATTAAGGCAAAAAAATATTGTCAGTTTTCTGAGAACATACTTGTTTTAATCATTTCAATCCTTGGAATAAATTTGAGCAGCAAAAGGAAGGCAATCGGGTACATGATTCCGGAATACCACCAAAGTGAACCATACGAATAATTGGTCACAACGTAACCAATAAAAGGATTAATTGCCAGCGCCGAAATCGCACCGGCAGAACCGGATAAACCAACCACAGTTGAGGTTACCCGTTTCCCAAACAGATCGCTGATTGCAGTAATGTAATTGGTGATCCACAAACCGTGAGCTAAAAAGGCCAGTGTCATTAATCCAATGATAATGATATAGGAATGTATAAAACCTACAGATATGATTGGTATGGTCAGTGCAGCAGCGATACCCATTACAAGTTTTCGGGCAAGGTTGAGACTTTTGGTCTTTACAAATATAAAATCAGAGATCCATCCACCAAAAATATTGCCGATTCCCAGCGCAAGAAACGGAATCCACAAAATATTGCCAATCACACCAAGTGACAGACCATGCACCTGGCTTAAATATTTTGGGATCCAGAACATATAATAGTAAAAAATCGGATCGAGTAAAAACCGGATGACTACAAACACCTTCACCTCTTTATTTTTAAGTAAAGCAACAAGTGGAACTCTATAATTTGGCGTCCCTTTTTCAGTTACCGCTAATTTTGAAGTTTGCTTTTTTGATTTGGTGAAAATCAGCCATGCTACGAGCCATAAAAAACCGAATCCGCCGGTAACAATAAATACTGCTCTCCAACCAACAATCCCCAACAAATATACGGTTAAGGGGGGGGCAGCAACTGCTCCAATTGCCGAGCCTCCAATTGCTATTCCGTTTGCTAGGGCATGTTTGCTTTTTGGAACCCATTCCATAACGGCCTTTATAGCTCCGGGGAAACAACCTCCCTCTCCAATGCCAAGCATAAAACGAAACAGCCCAAAATGAAAAATATTCTTCGACAAACTGTGCAGAAGGGTAGCGAATGACCAGAATCCAACTGAAAAAGCGAGTCCAAGCCGACTTCCGAAACGGTCGATCAGAATTCCCCCTAACGTGAACATGATTGCATAGCTGACCAAAAAGCCTGAATTGATGAAACCATAATCAATATCTGTTATGCTCAGATCTTCTTTGATCTTCAGTATTGATACAGAGAGTACCTGACGATCGAGAAAACTCAGTGAAGTTGCCAGCAAAAGCAAAACAATAATGATCCAATAACTATATGTTGATATTTGCCTCATCCGTCTTAACGCACTATGTTATTTTTTTGACAAATATAAGGCAATTTTTATAATTGGAACTTTTTTTTATTATATTTGATGAATGTTATACAACATGTTTTTATGGGTTCTAATATTTTACCAAAATCCTCTTCTATGAAAAACAGCGGAAATTCCAAGTATCTGACAATCAGCAAGGAAATTATAAACAGGATTGAGTCGGGAGAATTGCAGGCAGGAGATAAAGTCCCGTCTGAAAACGAATTGATCACAACTTACAAGATAAGTAATACCACTGCTCGTAAGAGTTTGCAGGAAATTGAGCTTAACGGCTGGGCTACGAGAATCAAAGGAAAGGGCACTTTTGTCTTAAATCGTTCAGAGGACCGACATCTTACCAGGGTACTCGGTTCGTTTTATGCCATCAAGGAGAGCTTTAATGACAACCTGATCAAAGAGGGATTTACCCCTAAAAACATTATTTTGGAGAAAACCGTTATGGAAAATGGGATCTCCTCCAGTATCAATGGCCGCCATTGTATCATCGAAGGGCCTGTACTGAAAATGCACCGTCTTAGATATGGAAACGAAACGTTGCTAAAAGACGAGACAAGGTATATATCAATGACCTGTTGCCCAAAGATTAACCTGCTGGATATGCAGGAGTCATCGCTTAAAATTTTTGAAGAAATATATCACCTTAAACTGGATGAGGTGCAAAGGACGCTTGGAACAACCATTATGCTTACCGGTGCATCTGATAATTATTTTGATAATGAAATTCCGCTTGCCGTTTTTATCCTCGACGGGGCAGTGTTTACCAGTGACGGGAAAATAGTTGAAATTGAAAAATCTTATTACAGGGGCGATAAGTACAAATTTTCCATTAATGCAAAGCCTCAACTAATTTCGGGAAACGAATAATTATATCCATATAAAAATTTAGTCAGAAAGGCTGCATTCTTTATCCGTTCCTCCTGTTCGAAGCTTGCAAGGTGGTTCTCTGTTGTTTTTTGGTCAGTATATGCCAAGGATTCAGAGATGAAGGCAATATTTGCCCCGGACCGTTTTTGAGCTTCTATTTCAAGGGTAAGTGTCAATTGTATTTCCTTTTTCGTTTTTGATGTTCGAATTGATTGTAAATTCAAATGATTGATTTCACCACTTTGAATATTCCAGTATTTGAGCCAGTTCAAATCGTAAAGCCTTTACTGCTAAAGCCAAAGATCATGATACTTTACTAATTTGGTATATAATTTTCTTCTATGTTATGATTTTTAAAGCATTTTGACTATTTTTTAATAAAAATTGTTCTTTCTATAGTTCATTTTGCATCAAAATAACAGGTAAAAAATGCGTGTACCCAATTAGGTGCCCCGGATTGAGATTCGCCATGTATAAAATTGATATACAGTATTTAAGAGGTTATTAGTGTCGTTCGGCTAAAAATACGAAAATGTCAAATACTAAAATTGTAAAGGAAATAGGTTGTAAAAACGTAAAAATTATAAATTAAAATTTTCAGGAAAATTCCTACTACAAAAAAATTGGTGAAACTTGAAGCCGATATTCAGAATCCACCTGAAAGTTCAAAACCATATATTTGGTGGCATTGGATGAACGGCAATATAACTAAATCGGGTATAAAAGCCGACCTTGAAGGGATGAAGCGTGTTGGTATTGGCGGTTTACAGAATTTTAATGTTGATTTGAGTAAGGCAAATACGCCACTCATTGTTGAAAAATGGCTGGATTATATGTCGCCCGAATCCTTGAAACCCACTGCCGACCTTGAACTGGCCAGTAGTGTAAACCGAATTTTTATTCATTGTTCTGTTCACCAACCGGTTGATGACAAAATACCTGGCCTTGGCCTGGGGTGGTTTGGTCAGTGGTTTACCTGGCACAAAACCTGGGCCGGACCGGCAAAACCTTGGACAACCTATCTGGCCCGGAGTTCTTATATGCCTCAGCAAGGAAAATTTGTAGCAGATGTCTTATACTTTTATGGCGAGGATAAAAATATTGTCGCGCTTTTCCGGAACTGAAAGCCGGATGTTCCTTCAGTATATAGCTACGATTTTCTGAATGCCGATGCCCTTGTTAATGCACAGTCTGAATACAACGGAATGCTGACCACCCCTGGTGGAATGAGCTATCGGGTACTTGCCCTTGATCCCACCAGTAACTATATGTCGTTACCCGTACTTCGAAAGATCTGTCTTCTGTTGAAATCCGGAGCAATTGTAATTGGTGAAAAGCCCAAAAATACGCCAGGTTTAAGTGATGATGAGTCTGAATTCAAAATTCTTACAGATGAACTCTGGAAAATCGAAATGGGAGTGAGCACCTTTGGCAAAGGAAAGGACTTTGCAGGTCAGACAATTGCTGAAGTGCTCTCTATCCTGAAGATCAAGCCTGATTTTGAGTATACAAAACCAATGAATACGACAAAAATAATGTTTGTTCACCGAAAATTGAATGATGAAGAAATTTACTGGGTGAACAACCGTACCAATAATGCTCAGAATATTGAAGCAACTTTCAGGGTTGATGGAAAAGTCCCTGAATTGTGGAATGCTGAAACTGGAAAGATCGACGATGTCTCCTATAAAATCTCAGAGGGCCGCACAAAAATACCGCTGAGCCTTGCAGCAAATGAGGCCATGTTTGTAATTTTTCGCTTCAAAGCTTTTTCGCAGTCGAAAGTTGTACCTCAACCAACCGAAACTCAACTCGCTGTGATAGAAGGCGTATGGAATGTCAGTTTTCAGCCCAACAGTGGTGCACCTGCACAGGTCGTTCTGCATAAACTCACCTCCTGGAGTTAAAATTCAGAACAGGGGGTAAAATACTTCTCCGGAACAGGAAGCTACACGAAGACTTTTCAGGTTTCTGCCGATTGGTCAAAGAATGGAACACAAATCTGGCTTGACCTCGGAGAGGTGAAAAACCTGGCTAAAGTTGCAATCAAAAATAAATTCTTGGGAATTGTCTGGAAAACACCTTTCCGGGTAAATATGACTGAATCGCTTAAACAGGGTGAGAACCTGCTGGAAGTGAACGTAACTAATCTGTGGGTAAACAGACTTAGTGGGGACCAACAGCCGGGTACAACCAAAATGATAACCTACACGACACAGCCATTCTATGAGGCTAATTCGGCTTTGTTGCCCTCCGGATTACCTGGTCCGGTTAGAATTTTAGGAACATCGAATTAAAATATCATTTTGAACAATTTAATATATGAGAAACTGAATAATAAAATTATGACCATAAGAAAACAATCCAAAACTTATATTCCATTAGTCTTTATCGGTTTGATGTTTTTTGCCATCGGGTTTGCGCTGGGTATTAACTCATTTCTGATCCAAGTGATAAATGTCACACTCAGGGTTTCTTCTGCATATGCCAATCTGGTAATCGCGGCTACTTTTTCAACTTTCATCATATTTGCTTACCCGGCTTCAAAAACCATAAAAAAAATTGCGTATAAACATACGATGAGTCTTTCTCTTCTGATCTTTAACATGATTTTAATCCAATTTCAGATGCCGATCGTATTGTCGAGTTTTGGTGCGATGCGCCGGTTATCCGGCAAGGTTACGACCAGGCTTGCTATGTTCCACTGAATGATGAAGTTCGAATGCCAGATTCAGGCTTTCTTCTAACCAGTGGGTTGTCCGCGCATGTATAAGGCTTTGGGAATGAAGATTCGTTGGGAGGTCTGCACATTTCTTATTTGCTATGGATACCTGGAGTTTCAATCTTTTATCAACAGCCTCCTGTGTAAGTTACTTATTACCCTCTCCTTGTCGTTATTCCAAAAAACGGACATATTTAAAACTTTTCAGGGTACTAAATCTAAGCGTCAAAAACGCAAAACCATTAATAAATCGTTGCAAACGATGGGCAGATGGAAGTATAATCTTCAAACTTTTGGCGTGTTTTTTATCCTCATTTGATTTTTAATTATTATCTTTGAATTGTTGTAGCAATACAACTCATTTGACAATGATTAAAGCTGCCGGCAATGGAGACGCACCAAAGCCGACAGCTTTTTTAATTCTATCTGGCCTTGCTGATTAAATTCTTGTCGTAATCAGTTACATCAATTATAGCATAGCGGCCTATGCCACAAATCTTCATCTCATCCAGGATATTCAAAAGACTTCCGTAAGTAGAAGCTTCTGTTGGCTTGATCATTACTATTGAAACAGTTTTGTCAGAATAGATTTGATCTAGTTGTTTTTCAAAATCTTCTTCCGAGAGTTTCAAGTCTTGCTTTTTCTTTCTGAGATCCTCCACTTTAGCCAAAACATCATAATTCATGTTGATCAGTAATTTATGAATTCCCGAAGGAGAAAAGTCTGTTTTGGTCAAAACAAGATTATTGCCTTTTGCATCTTGTGTGCCTAAATAGTAGTAAATCGAATTGTCCTTATCAAGAATAATGGTAATAACACTTGGTCTACTTCTTGCAATTTGCAATACATAACTTTGTGTAAATTTTACCACCGGTCCCGTTTGTTCACCCGCCGGTGTTTTTGAAGGAAAAGCTGTTTCGTAAGCTTTTACCGATTCTGCAAGCGACAGGTTGTACCTGTTCTCATTCAAATCCTGCAATTGACCTATTAATTTCTCAATCACTTGATATGAAACTGCCGGATCACCTTTGATATCGATCCGCATTTCCCTGTCAACAGTTCTGGCTGCGCTAATCCATTTTTTAAACTCATTGTTGCCTGAATCAAAGGGTATTCCAATCGTGTTTTCAACTTTATCCCTTTCTGCGGCAGACAGATTTAAAAATTTCTTCATCCCGCTCATCGGTACGCCGAAACGATTGATCTTACAGAATTCCTCCAACTCTTTAGGAGTAAAAACAATTCGATAGGCTTCACCCATTTTTGTTAAAAGCTGCTGCCTGTTATCCAGTCCATTAACGTTAAGAGCGACTTTCCCTTTTGCATCAACCATGATCATAAAGTGACTGTGCTCCGGCGTTTTTACAGAATCCCCCAAGATAGTTGACGCGATCTGAGGTGACATTTTCTTTTCTGAATCTTTCTTTTCGCCCGGTTTGCCGAAAGCCATCAGCAAGAGGGCAAGCATGGGAAGAAAGGTCGCCACCTTCCAGCGCCACGCTTTGCTGGTTTTTAGTTTGTTCATCATAACAATACGATTTTTAATTTGACAATGATTAAAACTGTTTGCAAGTGCGAACTTTTGATGTCCGACACATTTTTGAATGATTAATAATTGATATTTAGTTGCATCGATGCCTGAATTTATTGCGTGGTCGTCGGCCTGAAACTCATGAATTTCTTTCAGGTCACACACCAGGCGGTAAACCAATGGATTAAACCAGAATAATATTTTTGTCAGTTCCATGAGCATAAGGTCGTAAAAATGCCCCAGGCGTATGTGCGACAGTTCGTGAGTGATAATCGGTTTGAAATTAGTGTCGTAATCGTTCTGAGAAATCAGGATATTGCGGCCAAATGAGAATGCGGAAATGTCGTCGGAAACAATCATCAGACGAATCCCGTTCAATTTGGTTTTTCGTGCTTTACGGAACAGTAATAGAACCGAACCTATGCTGTACGCCAATAGTAAAAATGAAATGAGAACACCCGAAAAATAAATGAAGATTAAAATAGTTGGAACTGACAATGTAACGGGTTGGACAGCTTCTTTGACTATCTCCGTCGATAGTGCCGCTATGGGTTCATTTACAACCTGAACAGGATCTTCTGAAACAGTTACATTCTGAAAAATGGGGTCAATCTCCACATGAACTTTGGTATGAAATAGTTGTGGCGAATAAAGGAAAGGAATAAGCATCGAACACATCACCATAATCAGCACCACCATGCGATTAAGATTAAAGAAAGTTTCTTTGCGCATCAGAACACTGAATCCCAGGTATAGGAGGCTTAAACTCAAAGTTGATTTCATCAGAAACAAAAGAAGGCTATTCATTTTGGGTGTTTTTACGCGATTCAACCTGACGAAGTAACTCTTTAATTTCTTCAGTGGTAATTTTTTCTTCCTCTACAAACATAGAGACCACAGAAGAATACGATTTATTAAAATACTTTTCCACCATACTTTTAATGGTGTCCTTACTAAACTCTTCCCGGGTGATAATTGCGGAATATCGATAAGTATTGCCAAATTGCTCATGACCAACAAACCCTTTTTCTTCGAGGCCGCGAACGATTGTTGAAATAGTATTGTAATGAGGTTTTAGTGCAGACATCTCATCAACAATATCTTTGACGTACATGGATCCTTTTTCCCACAAGATCTCCATGATTTCCTCTTCCCTGTTCGTTAGATGTTTCATCTGTAAATAATTTGTTTTTTAAAGGTCAGATGGAATAGCCATGGGGATATTTTCATTTCAATTGGTGATTTCTCAACCATGTTTATTTCATGATTCAATAAATTATTGGACAAATATAACTAATTATTTTAGTTTATCAACTAATTTATATAGTTATTTCACGAAATATTTTAGTTGGCACTCAGAAATACTATTAATTCTCCAGCGGTTAAGCACCGCAACGGCACTGTGGAAGAGTTCGCGGGATCCTCCGGTAAAGCAGATATGGAAGATCACTGTGGAAGGGAGTGGAAGGGATGAGAAGGATCAACATGTTTAACAATGCAAATGCCGCATATGAATCGAAACTGGCACCCTGTTTTTCAAAGTAATCTGTTTCCCGGGACTGATTTTCCCTTGCCCGATTTTCCCAATATCCTTTTGAGCAATACCTAAAAAGGCTTCAATCCTTTAGTAAAAGAATATTGCTGCCTTGTTCTTCGATAAAGCGAAAATACCGCTCAGTGCCGAAGGTATTCCTGCCGCTATTCTTTTTAATAATGAATTCGATGTTTAGGAAGCTCAACCCCTCTTTTATAAAATTGAATAACGTTTGTTTAATGGCATTCCGATTCAATTGAATATTTTCCGTTTACTATTTTAGAGACAATGGTTTTTTAAACTTTAAACGCAGCGGTCATTAACATTTGCTCGCTACGGGGTATCCCTATTTCTGCTGCTAATTTCTGCCATCCGGACACAACCGACATTACCTGGTCTATAACGCTATCCATTTCTTTTTCTTCCAATCTAAAATAAGCCCCTACGCTCTTTGCAAGATCAATATCCAGGGAATTATTATCCATATCAATATTTAATGCCAAACCTTCC
>Ga0118677_10016558_pt1 | contig 10074 bp, 10 predicted proteins | sample AliMusrvi5mmetaG_FD_86154 | JGI IMG/M metagenome (GOLD analysis project Ga0118677, IMG submission 86154)
GCGCTGTTCTTCGGACAGTCGTTGATCAGCGCCTACCTCGGGCTGGTGTTCCCGGCGCGCTGAGGTGTCACGGGCTCGCGGGCGGCTCGCTGCCACCGGCGTCAAGATCGTGCCCTATACGGCCGCCCTGGGCTCGCTCGCGGCGCCCTGGAATGGGATCAAGACAAAATCCGGCTGGACCCTCAGTTTTGATGTGGGTATCGATCCCGTTGAAGAGGATTCCGCCGGGATCTTCGATTACCTCTACAACGGCCAGGGGAAAATCTCGGCCAAGTGCAATCCGATTGGGATCAAGGTTGCCGATCTCCATGCTCTGATGGCCGTGTTCCAGGGGAGCGGCGCCGCGCGTGGCACCTCCGCCACCGGGAACAAGGCCGACCTGGTCATAACCGGGGGATCCGGGAATCCAACGGTCACGGTCAAGAACATGATCCTGTCCGAGGCTCCGCACCGGTATGGAACCGGAGATCGCGTCGAGGAGCTGGACCTCATGAGCGTGCGCGGGTTGACATCGGGCGTCCTGGATGCCCTGTTCAGCGTTGGCCTGGCCTCCTGATCCTGGTGAAACCACATGATCATCGTAATGAAAGACCTTTCGGAATCCGGAACCAATCAGGGTGAAACCATCCTGTGTGATGGCGCGAATTACGCGCCTGGCAAGTGGGCGGGTCCGGAAGGCCTTTCAATTGATGGCGAGATCAATGTCCAGGTGAGCGAGTTCCTGCGGGCCGATTCGGCCAAGGTCCGGAACCGGAAGAATCATCGGGTTACGGTCTCATTCGCATGCAAGCGCGACTGCGGAACGGTGGATGCGGCCGAGGCCTTCATCGTCCAGTTTTACGCGACCTGTAAGCGCGGGACCCAGCTTGTCCTTGCAACCGGATCGACTGCTGCGACTAAACTCACGATCAACAACGCCGCGCTGCCAAAGATATCCCTCAAACATATCGGGGTGATGGTCCAGGCACAGTTCTCAATCATCGGAGGATCCATTTCATGAGCGTCCTGTTACGACATCGGATCCGGATCGCCCCGGATATCAAAACTCACGCATCATTTACCGACATCATCACATCGGCCCAGCCCATCATCTGGCGCGGCACGGATGTTCAAATTGAAGTGGGCCTCTTTAATGGCGGGGCGCTGCTGACTGACATTTCTGATATCGCATCGCTCTACCTGGAAATCCATGACAGCACGCGGTCCGGACCGCCCCTTGTTCAGAAGACCATTCTTGCCGCCAATCTTACTACGAATCTGACGGCTGAGGATTGGGCGGGTGGCACAGACGCCAAAACACACGCCCTATTCACACTGGCCTATTTAGAAACGCAATTCTCTATGGCGGGTTTCGCCACAACCCAGCAGAAACAAACGTTCTGGCTTGTCATCCATGCCGTCACCAAGGATTCACCGGCCCGCCGTATCACCTGGGGCGGCTGCGAAATCCAGGTCGAGGAAGATGGCGCCCAGAATGACCTGGCTGTTGTACCCCTGAGCGCCCCCACCTTCCGGATCTCCAGCGGGGATCTCCAGCTTTACAACAAAACCACGGGGAAATATCAGCCTATCTGGTTTGAAGGTCCCGACGGCCAGGAACAACTCAAATGGGGAGCGGGTCAATCATGAAGGCAAATATCGTAATAGCCCTGGGCGTCATCGGTCTCATCATCGCATCCGCGTGTGCGCTGAGCGGGCATGCGAGCACCAACACCCTTCCCGACGCGGTCGGCGGTGTGGTCAGCGTGAACTCCAATGGCGTTATCACCGCGCCCGCGGGCATCATCGAGAGCAATGGCCTTGCCCGCGTGAATCCCGGTGTTTGCCTGGCGAATCTCGGGTTTTCAGATGGCTGGTCACAATCGGATTCGAATGTATGGACCAACGCCGCCGGCTGGATCGCCAGCGGGATCCTGACGAACGGGACAATCGACATCGGAACCAATACCGTCGTCTCTCCATGGTTTTCAGGGACGGGCCTATGCGATATCCATCTTACATGGGCCTCGCTCCTGGGGGCAATCGAACTGGTCGAATGGTCTACAAACAATGCTGATTGGTCCGCCCTGTCTGGGCTTACCGGATTACGGGCCCCATGGGCGGCGTATAAACTCCGGATATCCGCCACCCCGGAATCGGCGCCCACTCCGGATCCGCAGAGCGCCGTGGCGATCCTCAGCAACATCACCGTGTTTGGCCATTCCCAGCCGGTTCTGATCGGCCATACCAATGACTTCGCCGGCATCGTCATCCGTGTGGATGATCCAGTCGGCAGTCGGGATGCAGTGAATTTGCAGACCCTCGACAATCGCCTGGCAATGATATCGGTTGTGAGCGGGAACTCCAGCGCCTGGTCAACCTACCCCGCGATCCAGGCGCTTGACCTAGCCGGCCATCCCTTGACCTTTGATTCGCGATACCAGGTCACAGTCAGCAATGACACGCTCACCCTGGCATTCGCGGGCCAGTCTGTTTTCGAGATAACAGGCGGCGGCGCCGTCATTCCCCGGATCAACTTTTTCCAATGGTCCTCGACACAGATCACCATGCGGGTGTCCGGATCCCTGGGCGTGCGGCCCTATCCCGAGTGGTCCGGCGATCTGATGCAGTCCAACTCATGGACCCGGCTCGACACCAACGATTTCACCAGCACCTATCCCGTCCTGGACAAAGGCCAGTACACGTTACTGTTTGCGCCCGTCACCAACAGCCCCGCTTATTACCGTGTGGTGGGCGTTACGGAATCCGCGCAACAACTGGGAATGACGATCGACGTACCGTTGACCGTGAATGGCCCCGTAATTGGCCCCGGCATGGGCTCCTACGCCACCACGGGGCAGGTCTCCGCCATCACTACGAATCTGCAAGGCTACGCCACAACAGGCCAAGTGGGGGCGCTTACGGCTGCTCTGGGCGGCTATGCCACTACCGGTCAGGTCGCGGCGATCAACACAAATCTATCGGGCTACGCCACCACAGGCCAGGTGGGCACGATTACGGCCGCTCTTGACGGTTATGCCACTACAGGCCAGGTGGCGGCCATCAGCACGAATCTGCAAGGCTACGCCACCACGGGCCAGGTCGGGGCGATTACGGCCGCTCTTGGAGGCTATGCCACGACAGGACAGACCGCTGCAATCAGCAACCGGTTTTCGGGATATGCGACAACCGGCCAGGTGGCGGGCATCAGCAATATATTCAACTGGATCGTCTCCATCGAACTGGTCTCGAACATCGTGGTCACTGCCACCAATGGCGCAGGTTACGACGGCCCCGCACTGGGGACCTTATACACGAACGCCTACCTGATCCCTGGATATAGTGAAGAGTGGAAATCTACAAATTACAATACGGATTACACTGATATTCAATTGCGGCCGGACAACACGTATCTATCACAAAACCTTGCGGTCCACCTGGCCGCGCACGTTTCTCCGACTCTGATCGGGACCTATGTCGGGACAAATATGGGAGTTGGACAGGCTTCAGGTACAGGCACCTTCCAGACCGCATACACCACATTTTGGAAAACCAACTGGACTCCCTATCTTGACGGCGGTACCGCAACACTGGCACGCCTAACCGGCCCCGTCACGAATCAGTTCGCCCCGCCGATTCCCTCTATTGTCTGGTCGGGAAACTGGACTAACATCCTGAATGGTCAGACCAACATTCTTCAATTCGGGTCAGGCTATGCCACCAACAAGTTCGTTCCATGAATCTCCGCTTTGCAACAAGTTTTCCTTCGTGCCCGGCTAAATTGGCCGTTTGGCTGGTTGTCGGGTTTGTTCTGGCGGGGAATTCAACTTCAAATGGCGATACCATTGTAACCCCCCTTCGTTTCCAGATTGAACGTTCCCGGCCTGCAAAAATCGATATTCCCATGCGCCGTGGAGAATACATCGACCTGCAATTACAGTACTTCGATTATAACGAGGCCGTGCACTTTTCGGGTGTGCAATCCTTAGATTTCGTTCTCACGGCCGGGGCGATAACCAACCATTTCCCAGCCCGGATAATGGATGCAACGAATGGCATTGTAGCATTCACCATCACCCCAACAAATCTGTGGGCAAGCAATAACTATCTATGGGAGTTGCCCGTCCGTGGATCCAATAGCGCCATGATCCGTGCCTATGGCACCATCAGCGTTACGCCCTCCATTGGCTACCAGAACCTGACCAACACGCCCCCTCCAATGAGCACGTTCGATTTTGCGACGGCGCTGTTATACAACGCGGGCCTGGCTCCCTGGCCGCTCTATTCCTGGTTCACATCAGGCCAGGCGAATCTGGAGATCAACGATCTCACCGTACACGGAACCGTCTCGGGGGTTGATGGCGGCGGCGGGATCGGACGGGATGGCGCGCCTGGAATAAGTCCAACGATCACGCTCACAAATACGCTCACCGGGGACGCCGCTTGCACCAATCTTGGATCCAGTTCCAATGTTGTGCTGCAGTTTACCGTTCCCCAGGGACCGAAAGGGGAGCCCGGAACAAACGTGGTTGTATTTGTAGGGGCGGAAAAGGGAGACAAGGGGGATCCCGGGGCCGACGGGCAGCCAGTAACCAATATCACCTATACGTTCACGACCAATATCAATCTCATCACCAGCACAACCACCAATATCATTATGAACAACAGCACCAATATCGCCATTGCGATGACGATATCGACTAATTTCAACGTGCTGACGGTGACGAACCTCTCGCTTGTGACTTCCAACTGGATATCCACCAACATCAACCTGAACATCACCAATAACATCACCGGCCTAACCAACATGCCGGCAGCATGGGACGCCGACCAGATCGGAACGAACAGGCTCTCTATCAATGTCGGGGGTCAGCAGATGGTTCGAGTCGATACCCAGGGGATTACCATGGTCCATGGATCGCTCCAAATGTACGAAGAGGACCTTAACTGTAACGTCAGGCTCTATGACGGGACGCGGCTGGCGCCTTCCTTGACGTTCCTTGGGCATCCCAATGACTGGGGTTTTTATGACCGGGGTTATGGCGGGTATTCCGTTGGGGCCTGGTCAGTTGGGGGCGTTGAAGTTGGAGTTATGCATGCCAACGGCCTCACGCTGATGTCTACGAATTTCGCGTTCAATGGAACACACGTGGGCAATCTATCAGGGTGCTGGGGTTATTCGGAACCCATCTTCAACACCTGGAAAACAAACATGCAGTTCTCCATATTGACCCTGTCAAACATGACCATCACGCCGGGCAGTCTTACTACGCTGGATCGGACTGGCACGACGCGCGGTTCATGGAATTACAATGGCCTTGGAATCCGAGATGCCGGCGGAATTGAACGGGTAGCCCTGGCGAGTGATATCAGGACGAAGAATCAAACGGGCCTTACGCTGACCATGACAGACACCGGCTACAAAACGTATGATCCTGCGTCGGGAATGATGATATTCAGCATGGGTGCTGGCTATAGTGGCGATACAACGTTTTACTGTCAGGACGTTGCGGGCTATCTGCTTTACGTTATTCAGCCGATGCAGGGGTTGCAACTGTATGATCCCAGCCTTCGTTTCCTGCGAACCCGAATTTCCTACAACTATTTGAACATGCTGGGGAATACCTCCAGCACGGTTTTTAGAGTCGATGCCAGCTCAGCGGGCATGGAGACAATCACCCTACAAGCTGACAGTACTGTCACGAATAAAACCCTCTATTTTACCGCGGCAAACGGGGTGCTCGCTTCCATTTCGGCCGTTTCCGGAAGGGGAGTCTTCAGTAGTCTGGCTCTGACCAACTCTGGAACGGTTTCGTTTTATGGAGCATCGGGCGTCCTTTTCACCACGCTGACCATGAGTAACGGAATGATTCAGGCCTGGGGGCGCAATATCTACTCAACAAACTGGCCTTCCGGAAACAGCACGAATCTCGGCATTGGAGGCCGGACAAATATCTATCAACTTCAGAACGGCACGATCACGAACATCATCATCCTATAGGAGGTCTCATGATATATCCTCTCACAATCCCGATCCCGGCAAACCTGCATTATGACTCACTGCGCATTGAGAATATCCAATACGACGGCACGCAGTACACGGCCGAGGTTTTTGGCATGGTAAATGGCGAACCCATGCCGCTCATCTACCGCTCGATTTCCGGCGTTTTGCATCGGGTTAGCCAGTACACAATAACCGATCTGGAGATCAATGAGGTACTGGCTTCCCATCCCGAGATACTGTCCACGGAACGAATCAAGGCCGCCATGCTACTGGCGGTTCAGCGTTTACAGGAGGCGGCGGCGTCCTAATGCAGCACTCCTGGCTCATCCTATGTCTGGCGGTCGGTGGATGCGTAACCACGGCGCTGCCCCCGCGCTGGCAGATCGGCGTTCCCCAGGCGAATGCGGCCGATAAGTACGCTGCCGTGATCATCCGGAGCGACAATCCGGAGAACTCCTACACGATTACGGCCTGCGCCATCACCAATAACTCGTACATTTCTCCAAGTGACCCAGCCTACGTTGATATTGCCACTAATCGCTGGCCGTCGCGCCGGGTTAACATCGATCTCTCGTTGGATGGGGGTGTTACATGGCCAAGGCGGATTGGATATATGGTGAATTTCGATTCCGCGCGCGTGCGTTGCGACCTGGCGTGGAGTCCTCCGCTTGATTTCAGCCTGTTGACTACGAATGCCTATGTCAGGGCCACCTTGCCGGATGGCCTGGACTGGCCGCAACGGTCCCCGGCAAAGCCGTATGACCTGCCGATAGGCACGGTTCCGATGGCCGGACCCTTCACCATTGGCGGGGCCGTCATCACCTATCCGTCGGGGGGCGTTCTGTGGCAGGGTAATCAGGTGAATCTACAGTGGACACAGGTTGGATCCGGTCCCGTGATGTCCCTGTATTGGTTGACCCAGACGGATGCAGGCATGGATATTACCCATTGGATCACCACCATCAGCAACGCGGTCCACGGAGCCAACAGCCATGTGATTTCACTAAATGTCCCTGTGGCGGATCAGTTGGAATTGGTCCTGGTCTCCGCCTCTGATCCCCGGATCCACGGATACAGCCATCCCTTTACGGTGGACCCGTGAACGATCTGGGGAAAATAGTGGAGAACGGGTCCGGTTATGTTTTATGCCGAAAGGCTGAGAAACTCCTCGTTTTCCTAATGTCCAATCCCAATAAAATTCACTCACGGGCTGAACTCGAAACGGCGTGTTTGTTAAAGGCCACGAGTCGTTGCTGCGACACATATATTAGTTACATCCGGGCAGCGCTAGGTGTCGAAAAATCGATCAATATTGTGGTTCAGCGTACTGTTGGATACGGGTGGTTTGGAGCGCCGGTGAATCTGGTTCCTGTTGTATCCGAACATAAACGACAGCGCTCTAATATTGGAACAACGAAATATGCCGTGATGACTCAAGCCGATGTTGGAAAACGTCTTGGGATCAGCACGCAAGAGGTAAGCCGAATCGAATCACGAGCGCTGAAAAAACTGAGAGCAAAACCGGAACTCCTAAAGACCTGGCGCGAAATGTTATTACAGCGTTCCCGTCTATCCTATGACCCTTTTCACGAGATTTGGCTGTTTTCCGTTGCGGATGAACTTTCCATCTATCACCGAAGTAAAGAGGAACCGGTCGAAACGTGAGTCCCCATGCCCACCTTCTCATTTAAACCTTTCGCCGAAGCCCTCCAGCGCCTCCAGGGACAATCCCTTCTCCCCACTTCCGGAGGCACCTACGATCTCTCCCAGCTCCCCGCCGATGTGCGTGAACGCGCCTTCTTCTCCGCCCGCGTCGTCAATGCCGATATCCTCCAGCAGGCCTATGACCTGATCTCCCGCGGCGTGGGTGGCGGATCCCGCGATGATGCCGGGAACTACGTACCCGGCTCCTCCGTCAATCTCGCCACCTTCCGACTGGAGATGAAGGATTACCTGAAATCAATCTCCTACCAGCCCGAGGCCGGCGAGGAAGGTACCCTGAAGGATCTCACCAGTGACAAGCGTCTGCAGGTCATCTATAAGACCAATGTCGAGATGGCGCAGGGCTATGGCGCCTACATCCAGCAGCAGAATCCCGATTCCCTGGATGCCTATCCCGCCCAGGAACTCTACCGCCTGGAGGATCGCAAAGAGCGCCGCCCCTGGGGCCAGCGCTGGAATGACGCCATCCGGGAACTGGGAATGGATAACACGTCTGCCATGCCCGTAGCAGATTCCTACGCCGACGAGGGGATGTTCGCCCTGGTGAATGATCCCATCTGGATCACCATCAGCCGGTTCGGCCTACCATACCCTCCCTTTGACTTCGGTTCCGGAATGTGGGTTCGCGATATCTCCCGCCTGGAAGCCCAGGAAATGGGCCTCCTCGCCCCAGGCGACCCCGCTCCCGATCCGGACATCAAAGGCTTTAACGATGGCATGCAAGCCCTCGTAATCGATCTTGCACCCGTTCTGCAAGATGCCCTATCCGCCTTCGGCCGCATCGTGGATGGGGTCTTTCACATTTCAAATCGCGGAACATCGGAAGGGGCGATCAAAGGATGGGAAACACGTCGCGGAATCGGGGAGATAGGGGATCATAAGTCCCTCGGACTTCCATTGGCCATTCATCTTGTCCCTGATGCACCGCTTCCGAAATCTGATCCTCAGAAAGCCCGCCAGCGCCTCGAAGAAGGTTTCAAGGCAAAAGATGTCTTTGGAAATGACGTGTCGTTTCATCGAGGAATCCTTGATCACTGGCACTTGGATTCTAGCGGAAGGCCGAAAACGGATGCTGACATCTCCGGACGTCTGGCAAGTCTTGATCAAGGGGTTCAGTCTATAAAAACACCCCACGAAGTGTGGGAGCGTAATACAACGCGGACCTATATTCAGGCCTACGGGGATAATGAAAAAAAGAGAATCCTCAGCGGATTTGTTGCCAAAGACGGAAAAGTCGAAAGCTATTTCTCGACGATTAAGGGGAAAAAGGCAGATAAAATGAGAAAGGGAAAACTGCTTTATGTGCGCCCGTAGTAAGCCCGAGTGGGAGGGATGGCCATCCCAGGGCATCTGCTCGGATATTGCTGCCATCCAGCATCCGTCTCGACAACACAATAATACTCTTTCCATCCCTTGGGACAATCCCTTTCTTTATTCATCATTCATAACTCATCATTCATAATTTCCCATGCCCCTCACCATTTCCATCTCCGGTTCCGCCCCCGACCAGATCGATTCCCTCCGATCCGATCTCTCCGCGCCTGGCTCAAAGGATGCGGCCGGCCGGAGGGTTCAAAAATTGCTGAAGGATTATTTAAGGCAACTCGATACCTCCCGCCCCAACAAAATCGGGGGGAAACGCTCCCATTATTACGCCGATACTTCCCGGAACGTCTCCTATGAGACAACGGATGATGGGGCAGAGGTTCACGTCCACCAGATCGGGCTCGCGCTCCATTACTACGGAGGAACAATCAGACCGACTGGCGGCCGCCGATTCCTGACCATTCCCGTGGATCCGGAAGCCTACGGTCGACGGGCCGGGGAATTCGACAATCTGGAGATCGCCTGGGGCCGAACCCAGGGCGGAAAACCACGGCCCATCGGCCTGGTCACGAAAACCGACTGGTCCTATCAGACGAAGAAAAACCGGAAAACGGGCGTCAAGGAAGTCACCGGCGCTACCTGGTCAGCCGGGAAATGGATGTTTGCCCTGGTTTACAGCGCCACCATTCAGGCGGACAAATCCATACTCCCGGAAGATTCCACAATCCAGAATGCCGCCCTTTCCGCCATCACCGACTACATCATCTCAAAACAAAGAGGCCCCATATGAGCGCTGACTCCGAACTGCTGATCAAAATCAAGACGATCCTCGAAAGTCAGGGCGTTGATGCAGCCAAGAAAGCCTTGGATGATTAAACCCAAAAAACGAACGCCCAAAAACAGGCCGATGCTGCAGGAAATCAGCAACGCGACCAGTCCACCGAGAACATGCGGAAAGCGGAACATGCCGCCAGGAGTCTGCATGAGGCCCTTCGCAGTGGGGTTGGTCCATTCAGGGCCGTCATGTATGCCACGGAACAACT
>Ga0118677_10016560_pt1 | contig 10073 bp, 7 predicted proteins | sample AliMusrvi5mmetaG_FD_86154 | JGI IMG/M metagenome (GOLD analysis project Ga0118677, IMG submission 86154)
GTTCGTTTCTCGTTATTCTTGCCGGGTAACGACTGGCCATCGCCCGCACATAATCATCCGACATTGCCTTGCCGCGGCGCAACATCTCCATCATGACATGGAAATACTCATGATGGAAGGTGTCTGTGCCGGCTGTTCCCACACGAACAGATGTCCGGTCCACTTTCCGGGTCCCTTTCCTTGCTCGCAGGCCCGCCAACCAGATAACTGCGTCTTCGGTCGACGATGTGAAAGAGGTGTTTCCGCGCAGCAAATATACCTCGAAATATTCTTTCTTTTCCTTTTTCGGTAATCCCGCGAACCAGCCGTCGGGTTTCCCAATATGTTTATCGAACTCAATGCAGATTTGCTTTTTCGTGGGGGCGTATTTGGGTGACCGTGTGACACGGATTCGGAATGTCGGCAGTTTCTCGCCAAGGCGTGTTTCGACAATCATATTGTCATGGTCGATGACTTTGATTTTCGCGGTGGGCAACAGTCTTTTGAGGTTCTCCCGGGTGAATTCGAAGGTGTCCCATATTGCCATTGGTTGCGTAGAAACTCCCAGTGCCTGAAGTCTGGCCTGTGCTTCCACATGCCCCTTTCGGGCTGCGTTCCTGTAATTATTGATTGCATAATGGCGGTCCCCTGGTACGGCGATTCCATTCTCGAACAGCGCCCCCAGTTCATAATCAGCATCAACATCGCCTTTGTCCGCGGCTGCACGCAACCAACGGAGGGCCTCGCTTCCATTCTTTTTAACACCGCGCCCATCCCGGCACATGAGGCCGTAGTGCAACTGGCCGCGTTGGCAGTCTTGTTTGGCGGACTTGCGATACCATGCGGCTGCTTTTTTATCGTCCTGTTTACAGCCGCGTCCATTCTGAAGCATCCATCCCAGGTTGTTCTGTCCGGATGCTTTGTTCTGGTCCGCAGCCAAGCGAAACCATTTAACGGCCTTTTTGTCGTCTTGCGGTACACTCTGGGCATGGGCGTACATCCATCCCAAATGGTTTTGCGCGGCCGCATGGCCCTGATTGGCCGCTTTCAAATACCAGCCGTAGGCCGTTTTGAAGTCCGGCGGCGTGCCTGATTCATACGCGTAACCGGTCTTGATTTCCACCAGCCGCTGAACGGCCTTCTCTGCCATCGGGTCGCCGAGAAGTTCCGCCACCTTCCGGTCGAGTTCCTGTTGTGCCTTGCCGCGCGACCGTTCGAAGTCCCGGTCCCCGGCACCGCTCACCGTGGCCGGCCGAACACCTTCGATCTCGACATCGAGGTTGATTTGCTTGATCTTCCCCTCAACGCGAAACCGACCATACCACCAGTTCGAGCCCTTCTTGATTTCCAAACCCATGACACACCTCCATGCAATTCCGTTCAACCTGATGCAACGAAAACAGAGGCAGTATACCCCGTGTGCACGGTTTGTGCACGGAAAAAGGGGGTCAAAACGAAGATTTCCAACAAATATGGTCAATTTAACGCAGGCTCATAACCTGAAGGTCGTTGGTTCAAATCCAACCCCCGCTACCATCTGGAAAGGGTCTGAAAACAATTTCAGGCCCTTTTTTATTGGTCTTTATTCATAATATTGGCAGAGGTAATATCCGATCTGTTTGTGTGTCACGCAGGCGCATTTCTCGGGCACCGCAACGGAGAAACAGATTGATGGACGCGACTAAGTATCATCCGCGGCGCATCGAGCGCGAAATCACCAGCCGCGAGCAGTTAGTAGAGGTCGTGCGACACTGCCGCTACATGACTCTGGCCATGTGCCGCCACGACGAGCCGTATCAGGTGGCGCTCAACTACGGTTTTGACGAGGCGACGAGCAGCTTCTATGTTCACTGCGCGAAGCAGGGTCGCAAACTCGATTTTCTGCGCGCCAACCCGCGCGTCTGGGGGATGATCATCGACGATCTCGGGTATGTGAAGGGGAAGTGCAGCCACCACTACCGAGCCGTGATGGTCGAGGGGCGCGCGGAGTTCGTAGACGAGGCCGCGCAGAAGCGCCGTGCGCTTGAGATCATGATCGACCAGGCGGAGCGCACCGACGCCGTAGAGATGAAGGCCGGATTGGCGGGAAAGACTGCGGAGGTCGTAATCCTGCGTATCGTGGCCACAGCCATGAGCGGCAAGGCCAGCCCGCCGTTCGCGCCGCCAGCGGCCAGCGCGGTCTGAGGCGGCGCGCGCGATACGGGAAGAAACGCATGAAACTGGTAGCATTGTTTTCAGACGGCATGGTTCTGCAGCGGGAGATTCCGATTCCGGTCTGGGGCTGGGATACGGCAGGTGCGACCGTAACCGTGGAACTGGCCGGGAACACGGCGCGCGCGATCGCTGGCCCGGACGGCTATTGGAAAGCAATTCTACCTGCCTTGCCGGCGGGTGGGCCGCATGTGCTGGTTGTGCGGGGATCGCAGCAGGCCGAAGTGCGCGACGTGCTGGTCGGCGAGGTCTGGCTTTGTTCCGGCCAGTCCAACATGGAATGGCCGCTGTCCATGTGTGCGAATGGCAAGGCGGAAGCAGCGGCGGCTGATTTTCCGCAGATCCGGCTCTTCACCGTGACCAAGCAGGCCGCCCGCGTCCCGGCGCGCGACGTCTCCAGTACATGGTTTGTCTGCACACCCGAATGCGCTGCGGAATTTTCTGGAGTTGGTTACTTCTTCGGCCGGGAGCTTCACCGCCGTCTGGGTGTGCCAATCGGGCTGATCCACACCTCTTGGGGCGGCACGCCCGGCCAGGCTTGGACCAGTCGCGAGGCGGTGGAATCTGACCCGGCCCTGCGCGGCTACGCCGAGGAACTCCACAAGCTTCTCCAAGAGTCGCCGGAGCAGATTCGGGTGCGATGCCAGCGGCTGCGCGCCGACTTTCTTCGGCAACTGCCGCAGGACAAGGGCAACCGCAGCCATGCGGAAGGGTGGAACACCTGCGCCCATGACGATTCCGGCTGGCCGACCATGCGCCTGCCAAATTACTGGGCGAGCGCCGGCCATCCGACCAACGGCGTCTTCTGGTTCCGGCTTGCCGTGGATGTGCCGCCGGCGTGGGCGGGACGCCCGTTGCAACTGGAACTGGGCGCGATCGACAAAAGCGACGAAACCTATTTCAACGGGCAGCGCGTGGGCGGATTGTCTTGGATGGAAGATGCGGCCGCCTGGTTTACGCCGCGCGTCTACAACGTGCCCGGCGCGCTGGTCAACGGCGGCCGCAACGTCATTGCCGTGCGCGTCGTAAGCAACTACACCGGCGGCGGTCTGCCCGGTCCGGCGGGCGTCATGAAGTTGCGCGTTGCCGACGATCCCGGCACCGCGCCGATTTCACTGGCTGGTGCCTGGCGCTATTGCATGGAGCAGGATTTCGGCCGCATCACGAAACCTGTGCAGCCGGCCCTGCCTGTCCTGCAGGAACTGCCCTCCATGCTGTTCAACGCCATGATCGCGCCGCTCGTACCCTACGCTTTGCGCGGCGTCATCTGGTATCAGGGAGAATCCAACGTTCACGATGCCCGGCAATACCGCACGCTATTTCCGGTCATGATCCGCGACTGGCGCCGGCGTTGGGAACAGGGCGATTTCCCTTTTTATTTCGTGCAACTCGCCAACTATGCCGCTGATCCGGCGACTGCGACAGCCATCGAAAGCCGCTGGGCGGAACTGCGCGAGGCGCAGGCCGAGACACGCCACCTGCCCAACACGGGCATGGCGGTGACCATCGACATTGGCGAGGCTGGCGACATTCATCCGCGCAACAAGCTGGACGTCGGCCTGCGCTTGGCGCGGCTGGCGCTGGCGCAGATTCACGGGCAACCGGTTACCTGCCGGGGCCCCCGCTTTCGTGCCGCGCAGCGCGAGGAGGGCGCGCTGCGGGTCCGGTTTGACCATGCCGAGGGATTGCGTAGTCAATGCGCGGCCATCGCGGGCTTCATGGTGGCTGGCGAGGACCGGATCTTCCATCCAGCCGAGGCGCGGATTGACGGGATGACCGTCGTGCTGACTAGTGCGCGGGTGCCGGCGCCGGTGGCTGCGCGCTACGGCTGGGCCGATGCGCCCGTGTGTACGTTGCAGAATGGCGACGGCTTGCCAGCCGAGCCGTTCCGGACTGATGTGTGGCCGATGGACCCGGGGCAACCGGTGTAATGTCCGCTTCTCCTGTCGTGCGGATCAGCGCAGGACACCATCAGAATACCAGCACCGGGCCGCAGAGCAGCGACAAATCCTTCGAGGTATACTGCCGCAGGTATTCGACGCGCGCCTGAAAGCCGAGATCGCGTGTGACAAAGGCCAGCAGGCGCGTCCGGAAGACCTGGTAGACCTGATCCTTTGCAGGATTGTCCTGGAGGTAATACTGCACCATGACGTGCAGCATGCGCCAGTCCCAGCGCGCTAGGATACCGTACACGCTGGTGTCCCATGCGTCCGAGCCGTAGGTGGTGCGCACGGCCAGATGTGCATAGCCGACGTACGGATTAAACGTCACATGCCAGTCTGAAATGCGGAACAGTGGTCCGGCGCGAGCCAGCGGCTCATGGATCCGGAGGGAGATGCCCGGCATTTCAATCTGGTGCCAGGTGTAGCTGCCGCCCACGCACCATGTGAGCTGCGCCTGCGGATCGCCAGACACGGACCCGGCGAGGATGTCGCCCCAGGCCTTGCAGTTGTTCGGGTCGGTGTAGAAGAAAATATTATTGAGATTAATCTGCGGCCCGGAGTACGAGCATTGAAGGCCGTACTCGCCGGCCGTGTCCTTGTGGACCTCGGAGCGGCCGGTGAAAGGGTTGAAGGCGGAATACTCGTTGCGGTCGAAACCGGCTGCTGGAGCGATGGCGAACAAGCTGTCTGTCGGCCGGCTCGGCGCCGCGCAGGAGGTGGCGGCATCGTCGTCCGCGCGCGTGACGATTGCCGTTGCCATCACCAGCGCAAGTGCGGCGATCCGCGAAAAATTAGATGGCCCGCGGGTCTGGAAACTCATCCCAGCACTATGCAAAAAAAGCAAATTCGGACAAAGAGAAACCGCACACAGAACCGTGCCGTGCGCCGTTCGGGTTGTCACGATGCGGCAGCTTGCGTAAGCTGTCAAGCAGTCGATGGCGGCACTCGCGGCAGGGCAGGCAAGGAGTCGGGTTCAGATTGCGGTTGCGTTTGCGGCCCGATTTCTGGGATTGTGGCGCCGTCCGGATGTTATGACCGTTGAACCCCTTGGGAGTTTTCATGCCTCTTTCCGTCGGTATCGTCGGCCTGCCCAATGTCGGAAAGTCCACGCTGTTCAACGCGCTGACCCGCGCGCAGCACGCGGCCGTGGCCAATTACCCCTTCTGCACCATCGAGCCAAACAAGGCCACGGTGCCGGTGCCGGACGGGCGCTTGGAAGAGGTGGCGGCGGTCTGCAAGCCGGCGCAGATCATTCACGCCACGGTGGACTTTTATGACATTGCCGGGCTGGTGCGTGGTGCCAGCAAGGGCGAGGGGCTGGGCAACAAGTTTCTGGCCAACATCCGCGAGGCGAGCGCGCTGCTGCACGTCGTGCGCTGCTTTGAGGACGGAGACGTCGTGCATGTGGAGGGATCGACCGATCCGCTGCGCGACATCGGAATCATCGAGACCGAACTGCTGCTGGCCGATCTGCAGGCGCTGGAGAAACGTATCGAGCGCGTGGGGAAACAGGCGCGTGCTGACAAGGAACTGCGCCGGGAAGTCGATGCCATGGAGTTGCTGCGGCAGCACCTGGACGCCGGCCAGTCGGCCAGCACTTTTCCGCGTGCCGAAGCAGATCCCATCCTGCCGGCGCTGGCGGACCTGCAGCTCCTGACCGACAAGCGCATGATTTTTTGCGCCAATGTCGGGGAGAAGGACATCACCACCGGCAACGCACAGGTCGAGCAGGTGCGCGCGCATGCGGCGAAGACGGGCGCCGATGTGGTGACGATCTCAGCCCGCATGGAGGCGGACATGGCCGGGCTTTCGGAGGGCGAGCGCGCCGAGTTTCTCAGCTCCTACGGATTGCAGGAGAGTGGGCTGGACCAGACCGTTCGCATGGCCTATCACACTCTGGGGCTGGTGAGCTTCTTCACCGGTGGCCCGCAGGAGGCGCGCGCTTGGACATTCCGGCGTGGCTGGCGTGCGCCCCGGGCAGCCGGCGTGATCCATACCGATTTTGAGAAGGGGTTCATCCGGGCGGAGGTGATCGCCTTCAACGACTACATCCGCCTGGGCGGTGAGGCGGCTTGCCGGGCGGCCGGCGTGCTGCGCGTGGAGGGCAAGGAATATGTGGTCCAGGATGGCGATGTGATGCATTTTCTGTTCAATGTATGAACGGTTTCTCTGCGTATCTGCTTGCCACGCAACGCAAAAACGTGACACACTGTTCTGCCTTTGTATAAGGTGGAGTCTGCCTTGCATGCAACCCTCATAACGCGGCCGGCCTTTCGAAAGGCCTTTACGCTGGTGGAACTGCTGGTCGTGATCGTGATCATCGGAGTTTTGGCTTCGGTGGTCATGAGCAAGTACTCGCAGGTCCGTGAAAACGGATGGTCCTCGCAGTGCAAGTCGCATCTCAGGAATCTCTATCAGGCAGTGGTCAATTATTCGACGGATACGAAGAATCCATATGCTTATCGTAACGGGTTTGCGGGCGATTGGATTTACCCTCGTGCGGAACAAAATTATCCGGCCAACCCAAATGTTTCCACAACAAACAATGCCTGGGTCGCTACGGCTAATGGCCAATGGTGGGGGGCGCCGGGACAAGCGAACATTATGAGCGGTTCGCTCTGGAACTATACCGGGCAAGACATCAACAGCTATTGCTGCCCGAAATTTCGCTACCTGGCGCCTGCCGGACATTCTGACGTTGTGAGGAGTTACGTCATGAATGCGTTTTTTGGATGTCAGGCTACCAATTCTGGCGGCGTCGCGGGGAGCACTCTCCAGCAGAACAATATCGAAGCGAGTCGTTTGCTCCTTTTTGCCGATATGAACCCTTCTCAGTATTACGGCAACAACGCAACCTACCCGATCTGCAATTCCTGGGCCGGTGGCGGCAACGACGATGCCAAGCTACTCGCAACTTCGCCTGTGGGGACCCCTCCTGTCAACACGGGGGAATCGATCGGGTATATTCACGCCATGTCCGGCGGATATTTCGGGCACGTCGTGTTTGCGGACGGGCATGTCGAGGCGGTCGGGTTGGTGCAGTCCGACGGCTCCTTGCGCAACCGCACCTACGATGCCTGTAATGGCCAGTACTAACCGCCGGTATCATCAGGGAGCAGAGACGAACGATGTCAGTCAGCGCGAAGAATAAGCACAAGAAGCCGGTGGTTTCCAAGACAACGGCGGTGCGTACAGCTCAGCACAAGAAACCGGGAACGCCGATTCCCCGCCGAAAAATGCCGGTTGCCGCAACTTTGAAGCCCAAAAGTAAGGACGAGAAGCCCCCGGCAAAGCCGTCCAAACCTGCGGATCCTGTCAAGCCCGTGAAACCGGCGGGCGCTTCCAAGCCTGCGGTTTCGACGAAGCCGCTCCACGGTGTTGTGCCGGCGACGAATGTGCAAGCCCAGCCCGCAGCCGGCAAAGACCGTCCCAAACACCTGCCCGGAAAACCTTCCGGCCGGGGTGGCATCGGGACGGACGGCGAGATGGACGAACTCGAGGAGTTCTCGCCGGACGAACCGGTCAACATTGGCGCCGAGCACGACGACACGTACGCACCGGTTTCGGAAGACGCCGAGGATTTTGCCGAAGGCGCTTCTGCCGAACCAGCCGCCGAGTTTGAGGCTGCCGAGCCGGATCTGACCATGGACGCGGATCGGCTCGCTGCCAAGGCGAAGCGCGATGAGCGCAACGAGCGCATGAAGACGCTCATCCGCATGGCTGAGACGCAGGGCTACCTGACCTACGAGGACATCAACGAACACCTGCCTGAGTCGGTCATCAAGGACACGGACATCGAATCCTATCTGGCCATCCTGCGTGGCATGGAGATCGAGATCATCGATGCGGCCGACGCCGACAAGTTCCGCGCCGAGCATGAACAGGACGAGCAGCGCATCCGCGGCAGCCGGCTGGACTTCTTCGACGATCCCATCCGCATGTACCTGCACCAGATGGGGCAGGTGCCGCTGCTGACGCGCGAACAGGAGGTCGAGATCTGCAAGCGGATCGAGGTCTCCGAGCTGCGCGTCCGCGAGCGCATCAACCAGTTTGCCTTCACGCCGCGTCTCTATCTCGACCTGATCGAGAAAATCGAGAACGGTTCAGAGCGCTTCGACCGCGTGGTCACCGACAAGTTCGTGGACAGCCGCGACGCCTACCTGACGGGGCTGCCCAAGCTGAAGCGCGCGCTGAAGGCCGTCCAGGAGAAGATGCACAAGCTCGGCACGGCGAAGCCCGCCGCGCGCCCGAGCCCGGCGCGCGAGAAGGCGGCGCTGAAGGCGCGCGAGAAACTGCGCCACGAGCTGCTCAAGGTGTTCAACGAGCTGAGCCTGAAACAGAAGATTGTCGAGGCGCTGAGCGCGGAGGCCGACGAGAAGATCTTCAAGCCGTATCGCCAGCACCTCCAGGAGCGCGCCCGGCTGCAGAAGCAGCGGCCCAGCAAGAAGCGGGACCACCAGCTGCGCGACAACCAGGCGCGCCTGAAGACGATGGGGCAGGGATTCGGCATGGCGCCGGAGGAATTCATGCGCCTGTTCGAGGAACTGCGCGAGGCGATGCGCTCCGGACAGAAGGCCCGCACCGAAATGGTGGAGGCCAATCTGCGTCTGGTGATCAGCATTGTCAAAAAATACATGAACCGCGGCCTTTCGTTCCTCGACCTGATCCAGGAGGGGAATACGGGCCTCATGAAGGCCGTGGAGAAGTTCGAGTACCGGCGTGGCTACAAATTCAGCACGTACGCCACCTGGTGGATCCGGCAGGCGGCGACGCGCGCGATCGCAGACCAGGCGCGCACGATCCGCATTCCCGTCCACATGATCGAGACGATCAACAAGCTCCTGCGCGTGCAGAAGAAGCTGGTGCAGGAGCTCGGACGGGAGCCGACGCCGGAAGAAGCCGCCGAGGAGATGGACATTCCGGTCGAGCGCGTGCGCGCTGTCTACCGCATGGCTCAGCAGCCCATTTCGCTGCAGAGCCCCGTGGGCGACGGCGATGACGCGCACTTTGGCGACTTCATCGAGGACAAGACGGCGGAAAATCCATCGGAGATGACCGCCTACAGCATGCTGAAGGAGCGGCTGCAGGAAGTGCTGACGACCTTGACCGATCGCGAACGGCAGGTGCTGGACTTCCGGTTTGGCCTGACCGACGGCTATTCGCGGACACTGGAAGAGGTCGGCAAGCAGTTCAACGTGACGCGCGAACGCATCCGCCAGATCGAGGCCAAGGCGCTGCGGAAACTGCGTCACCCCACGCGGCTGCGCAAACTGGAGGGGTTCCTCGAAACGCGCTGAGGCGGAGCCTGCGTGTCCGGACCCGTTTTGTCCGGATCGTACCCGCCAGCCGGCGGTCCACCGCCGGTCACCCGATGCGCGCGCCGCCAGCCGCGGCTAACCTGAGACGACAACCATGTAAGGGAGGTATTCCTTGGAAAAGGTGTTGCAAGCAATCACGGAGTTTTTCATCAACAATGAAGGCGCGCGGGCCTGGTCGGCCTTGGCCGGCCTGATCGTCGGTCTGATCTGCGGCCGCTGGCTGCGCTGGCGTCCGCGCCGGCGGGCCGGGTCCGGCGGCGGTGGCGGCGACTGCATCGAGATCTACGTCGGCAACCTGAGCTACGAGATGACCGATACCCAGCTTCGCCGGGAATTCGAACGCTATGGCGCCGTGAAGTCGGCCCGCGTCATCGAGAACCGGTTTAACCACAAGTCCAAGGGGTTTGGCTTTGTCGAGATGCCGAACCGCCCCGAGGCCGAGGCTGCCATCAAGGGCTTGCATGACAAGGACCACATGGGCCGCAAGCTGCGCGTCAACGAGGCCAAGAACAAGTCGCGCGAATGATTTTGCCGTAAGCAAAAGCATTTCTGACGCCTCGGTCGTCCGGCCGGGGCGTTTTTCTTTCCCGACGCCGCATTTTTCACTGTTCACTGTTCACTG
>Ga0118677_10016561_pt1 | contig 10073 bp, 8 predicted proteins | sample AliMusrvi5mmetaG_FD_86154 | JGI IMG/M metagenome (GOLD analysis project Ga0118677, IMG submission 86154)
TAAAAATATGAATTTATCGATTTAATTTAGTACCGGCAGATTTGCCGAACATTTTTAATGCCTACGTAAGATATTATTTCAACAGAGGATATATTTGAATTCAGCAGAATTTAACGTATACCTGCACATAAAAATAATTACCATGAAAAGCTATCTTGCAGCTTTATTTCTTTTTGTAACTATCCCGGCATTTGCATTGCGGGATCATTGGCTTGATTCAGATTATCAGGGTACTGATATTTCTTATACAACCGGTCGATTTACAAGAGGTGATTACGCTCACGATACATTTAAGCCTTCTCCGCACCCACATCAACTGCCAGCTGCTGAGGCGGATGAGTGGATATTGCAGCCAGAGAAATTGCCTGCGGATCTCAAGACATCGGCAGACTGGGTTTTTGATTATGATGACCATCGCACACAAGCGATGATTTTGATTGACCATGGACACATTGTCTATGAACGCAATGTGGATCCTGAGGGTGAATTTAACTCCTGGTCAATGAGTAAATCTATTACTAGCTTGTTAGTGGGTAAGGCACTTTGCCAAGGTGACATTAAATCGTTAGACGATACTGCGGGGAAGTATGCCCCTGAAATTAAGGATTCGGTATACGGTAAGGCGACTCTTCGGGAGTTATTGACCATGAAGTCTGGTAGCCCAACCTTGGGAGATAACAAGGGCATATCGGGTACAGGTACACAAGTAGGTGATCACTGGGAAATATCTCGTGGCATGATCGGGTTAACCAAATTTATTAATGATCGTAGCCAAGATCCTGGCCCCAAGAACCATCTTTATGATAATTTGAATATTGATACCTTATCGCTCGTAATGGATCATCTAAAAGGTACGCACACCTATATGCAGGAGTTTCTAAATGAAGCCGGCGTTGAAAAAGAAAGTCATTGGATTAAAGATAGGGATGGGCATATTAATGCAGCGTATGGTTATGGCGCCTCATTGAAGGATTGGGGGCACATCGCACAATACAGTTTAGATATTCTCCAGGGACGCACTAATGACAAATGTATGCAGCGGTATATGGTGGCAGCTGTGCAACCTTACACCCAGCCTAAAGACTTGGATGAGACGCTAATTTACAGATTTTATGGGTATGGATTTGGTATGTGGACCCATCCCTTCACCCAAAATGGCTATGCGTGGATGGGCATGTATGGTCAAAAGGTATGGGTTAATCCTAAGCATGACTTAATACTGATTATTTTTAGAAATCGTAACAATACAAAGTTTGGCGAATACATAGGAAATTTTTGGGTTCAGTGGCGTGCGACACATGAACCCCGTCCAGAGGATATTGCTAGCGGAAAATATACTAAAGGCAATGTCAATGTAGACTTTGTAGAGGCTCCAAAGGATTCAAAAACTAAAACAAAGTAATTCTGGCATGAGAGAAGGTGAGGTTATCGCTTTTTTAAAATAAACTCGGCCGCATCTTTTACCAACTCATCTTCCTTTTGATTAAAGCCATGATAGGCAAGGGCCCAGCATACGTTTCCAGTATTTGCACCCCCATCTATTGTGATGAATTCAGCTTGCGTACCTATGGGTCTCGATTTAATAAGGCTCTCAGACGCCGAAATGGGCGTAGTTCTACAGGTGTCTTGTATGTGATGAATAGCTAAAACTGGAAGTTTCGAATTGTTTCTTAGTATCGCCGTCTGTTCTGTCCCGGCAACAATAAATCCCGCAATCACATTACTCCCGCTAAAACGATTTACAAACTCTGTAACACTAACGGTGCCATTACTGTGCCCAAATAACCACACCGGGACATTGAACTTATTTCTATAGTAAGTAACCACGCTAAGCAATCTATTTTGATAATCATCCGTTAAGCGTCCGCCACCTCTAATACTTAAGTCATCAGAAGAATCCACCAATACAGAATCTATTCCATATTGAGCCCAAAGACCCTGAGATCTGACAAAAGTGTGATTACTGCGAGCGGAGCCATTATCAAAAATGCCCACCTTACCATCACCACCCATTAGCAAAATCACTAGAGCTTTAGGATGATCAACCGCTAGAATTGAGGTCTTTGTCGGATCCCCACTTTGATAAGGAATGTTGATTATCTCAGCGCAAGCTATGAGACTTGCGAATGTCAACCCCATTAGAACGAATGCCTTAATAATTTTCATAATCACAATCGTAAACGAGGCCTAATAAAAAATCTATCTGGGATTAACTTGAAGGTTTGCTGTTATCCAAAAAAGATTGTGTGCTTGAAAGCTTAATACCCAGGTTTTAATGAGAAATGCCAGTAATGTACAAAAGACAGAATAAGCTAAAACCACTTAAAAAGTCACTGTCATCTTTGGGTCGGAAAGAGCCTAATTTCTCCAATTGATTCAGATGGCTCAAATCGGCCAATAAGGGACTATTCGCAAGATTCCAGAAGGACTGCAAATGAAGTAAAAATGCTGATGACTGAAAACTAGCGCATAAGCCTAGGAATTAAAGGCGGTAGCCAATACCCCGCTATCTACATGCCAAGAAAGCCTCTGTATCAAGCACAACTTTTTTATAGAAATTTAAGCCGAGCGACGCAATTGTAGTGATTCTGTTATCCGCAAGTTTTATACCCATGTGCTCATTTGGGACTGGATAATCTCTCCCTCTGTTAACAATTAAAACAGGTTTTAATTCGGCGGGATTGAATTGAATTAATAGGTCGCCATCTCCTTCAAACTCAACTTTGCCATCGGCAACCATTAGGCGCTTAATACGAACTGGTCCTTCGTTCCCTGCGCCAATGGAAATTGATCCAGGATCCTTTTTTACGATTTCTTCCACAGTATGTTCATGAGCTCCTCTAGCATTAATTAAATATGCCAACACAGGATCTATTTTTCTATATTTTTCATACTTGCCCTTCCAGCCATTCCACTTTGGACTGCGCTTAAAGTGGGATTCACATTTGTACCAAACTCGCTCTAGTCTAGAAAGAAATTCCTTCCAATGTTCTTCGACCTCCTCAAGCGACTGACTCCGGTTTAATCTATCAAGTATCTGAGTGCATCGATCAAGTTCGGCATGAATTTGGGGTGATGATTGCATAGAAAATGGCTATTTAATGGTAGAGCTCTCGATTTAGAGGCCAGCCAACATCCTTAATTTTGATCCACTCGCTTATAAATACCAATATCGAAGTATTACCTTCTAATATACTCAATAAATATAACAATAATTAATTTAAAAAGGTATTGGTGAAGACATATACCTCAGGGTATCACTTCGATTTACTAAACTTTGTGGCTCAAAACCTGCCCGAGCAGGCAATGGTGCATCTGCCCGAGATTGATGCATTCATCAAAGTTTCACTCAATATCCTGCAGCGCGGTTTGCCCACTAATCCTAGCAACAAACTACTTAATAGTTTCCCAATCGATTCAGCTGCCAGCAGTATTGATCTTAATAATTTGATCGCCAATACCATGCCACCTCTTTGGCATGGAGTGATTAAGGGTTTTGATGAGGCGGGAATTAACCCCGCTCGCATTTTCTATGACGCTCTAGTGCCTCAATATGCTGGTGTTGGCGCCAATTGGTTGCTGCAACCAGAGGCCAATGTTAGTGATATTCTTGGTGAGCAGGTTCCATCCCATTACGCTCAGCAGGTTGATTTTTATATCCCATCAGCAAAGGCTATTGTTGAGATTGATGGATTTCACCATGGAGAGGCTGTTCAGCAGCTCAGGGATGTAGACCGAGACAGGCTTTTTGAACAACGTGGCATTAAAACTTTTCGAATTCCTTCCGGCGATATTGGGATCGGTAAGGATTATTCAAAGGCATTGATAGATGTTCTTGAAATCATCAAGTCTCAATTTCAGAGGGCAAGACTTTATAGCCAAATAACTCCCAATGAATATAAGTGCATTCAGCTAACCGCCGCATTTAGGGTTCAAGTAGCAATCTTGGAGTTAATTCAAAGAGGGGCGCTACAGATTGATTCACAAATTTGGTCAATTTGTGTTTTTTCAGATGACGCCTCTGGTTTTCTGGAGATTGCAGTTGATGATCTGCTGGAATTCCTTGACGATTTAGCGCCGCTATATGGGGTTGAATTTGTTAGGCCTCAGCTAAATTTAGTTTTTCTTAAAGAGGATTACGATATTTTTTTGGCTTCAGAGGCCATAAAAATTGATATCAGCGTTTCTAAATATTGGACTGATGAAAACTTTGCCAATAAGAAGGTTATTTACCTAAGAAGCTCCTACATCACTCAAATCCCAACTAAATCAAGAAATTGGGTTCCCGTAAATACTTTTCAAGTGGAGTCAGCGTCCCCGATAGAGTTTCATCTCGTTAAGGAAAGAGATGAGGAAAAGTTTTCTAAAGTTCTTAGCAGGTTATTTGTAGATATAGATAGATTTCGAGAGGGGCAATGGCCCATTATTTCGAATTACCTATCGAGAAATAAGACTATTGGGATCCTACCTACGGGGCATGGAAAATCTGTCTGTTATCAATTTCCAGCACTTTTACAGCCGGGGATTACTCTAGTTATATCGCCACTGAAGTCGCTGATGCGAGATCAGCTTCAGGAATTGAATTCCAGAGGCATAGCTAGGGTGGAAAGTGTAACTGGCGATGATAGCGCAGAAGAAAAAGAAAGAAAGTTCCGAAACTTTGGAAATGGCGCTTACCAAATATTTTTAGTTTCACCAGAGAGATTGCAGCGCGATGAATTTAGAACTTATTGCAAGAGTTTAAATATCGTCAACGTTATTGTCGATGAGGTTCACTGTTTGTCTGAATGGGGCCATGATTTCCGTCTGGCATATTTAAATTTAGCAAATGCGTTAAAGAATTTCTGCCCCAATGCCGTCTTCTTGGGGCTAACTGCCACAGCCTCTAAGAATGTGCTGACGGATATTCAGCATGAATTTCAGGTGGGCGATGAAAATGTTTTTTATCGCCTGGACCTCACCAGAAAAAACTTACATTTCGCAGTTATTCAGAAAAAAGGCGTTCCAGATAAAAATATTATTGATGTTCTAGATTCAATATATCGCGGACATGGAAATGAAGTGCCATCTGGAATTATTTTTACTCCTCATGTAAATGGGCGGCTGGGCTGCTACGACATATACCAGTCGTTAAAGAATGAAACTGGTTATTCAGTTGAATACTTTTCGGGATCTAAGCCAAAGGCAGTTTCATTAGATGGCAGAGAATTCGAAGAATACAAGAGAAATGTGCAAGACAAATTCAAGGCCGGGGATATAAAGATTCTTTGTGCAACAAAAGCATTTGGGATGGGCGTGAATAAGAGGGATGTTCGATTCACTATCCATCTTGGCTTGCCAGCATCAACAGAAGCTTTCTATCAAGAGGCAGGAAGAGCGGGCCGCGATGGGGGTGAGGCAGATTGCCTGGTGATTAGTAATAGGCAGGTGAATTTGAGTGAGGGTTTACAAGAAGCATTTGAACCATTAATTAGGCCGGGAAAGCTTAAGAAAATAGTTGAGGCCGCACCAGATTCAGATTTGAAAACGCAGCTTTGGTTGATTACAAACGATATACAAACCCTGAAAGAGCAACTCGCTTTTTTGAAAAAACTGTATGAGTTTGTGATTGAGTCAAAGTCAGATGAGATATTGGTCGATACGAAAATATTCTCTGGGGAGAAGCCCGCCAAAGTCCAGCTTGGAATTTATAGGTTGCAACAATTGGGCATATTGACCGATTGGATTGTTAAAGACTTTATTGCAGGGGTTTATATCGTTCAAAGAGCTGCCAAATATAGTATTGAGCATATAGAGGAAACATTGCTTGAGCTATTTAGGGGTTACTCCGGGAAGCAGGAGATACGGGGTCTAAAAGATATATTTGTTGGTGAAGAAGCCTTGATTGAAAATGTATTTTCCCAGGAAAATAGCCGGCTGGAAATTTGCATCGCTTCACTTTTGTACTGGAATCACAGGCATTTCAATTACGCTCGTCGACAGTCGTTGTTAAATGTATACAAGCTTTGTTCAAATTTTGATGAAAGCAAGCCGGAAGATTTCCGGGTGGCATTAGAGGGTTGTTTCCAAATTGACAATAGAACTAACTGGCTCAATAGGTTTGTTGATGGCGGCATTGAGCTTGCGCCAGACTGGAAGAAACTTTTCTTCAATGCTATCGAGGATGGTGATGGTATACCGGGATTGACTGCCAAAGCTAATAAGGAGCATTTAATTGCCCTAAAGGCGATGATAAATAGGTTACTTGAAAGTTACGAATCAAATACGGCGTTAGATGTCATGAGTGTTGTTGTGAAGGCAGCCCTTGGTGAGTACGAGCCTTACGATAGCGGTAAGAGGCTTTTAACCCAATTGAGTCGCAGGACAAATTCATGGCAGGAGAGGTCGGATTTAATTGATTTTGTATTGGACGTAGGTCGTGATGTTCCGGATGAGGTGAAGAAAAAAATAACTCAAGATCTCATATCTGTTGACTCATCACGGTATTTTGCAAAAAAAATATATGATTCTTGGCCAATAGAATTTACAGAAACCGTATATTTAGACAAGTATGTTTCCGATATAAGAAGCGTCATGAAAGGCATGTCATATGGATACCAATAGAGCTGAAAAAGTGCTGACTGAATTTGAGCGCGAAGTAAAAAATATTGTGCAAATATCTGCTTTGATAAAGTCGGTAGAGCAACTTAACCAGGGGCTTTCTACGGTCGTTACAGAGCAAAATGAAAGCTCAAGGCGCCTTGATGGGGCGGCAGAGAAATTGATTCCCTTGGCCGGCGAAATCATAAGCACAATCGAAAGCAATGAAAGTGCTCTGAGGAACGGGCTGTCTTCAGTAGTCGAAGGCCTTAAAAATGGCTTGGCAGAGCATCTATCCGCATTGCAGGCCCAGTCAGCGGTGCTAGAGCAACTGCTGAAAGCAGAATTGCATCTAGCATTAACCCGCTATGAAACGTTTGTCAGGGGGGAGTTAATTTCAATTAAGGAAAGAATTGAATTAAATTCAAAAGATACCCAACAAAAAAATTCCGAAGGTTTTCGTGAGGTGGCTGAACTAATTGCCATCACTACCGCTAACTTAAACAAGAAAATAAGCTTTCTTTTAATTCTCGCCGTAGTTAGTATTCTTCCGATTGGATATCTCTTATATTTTGCTCTTCATTAACAGGTCACTCTTCTGGAATGTTGTGACCCACATCCCGTAATGCTTTGTCCCAGTTTCGAATCATTGCGCGTAGCGTTCTCCAAACAAAAGTCTCGATCCTTATCCCGCCCTACCGCAGCTTTTGCAAGAAAGAGATCAAGCACATCAAGGCAGTGCCCCACTCGACCATTGGTATTGTTATTTTGCACGCGATGAACACGCGCCATCCAATCTTTTGGTAGTATCGCAGTAGCCCCGTAAACGGCTGGAGCGAGTCTTACTTTAATGTGAGCTTTCCAGATTGCCCTGCGGGGTTTTCTTTTTATGAGGTTTGATTCCCTAGTCATGCACTGTCGTTTCATGACTCAAATAGGATTGGCTAACTGCTGCCCTTCATATTCTTTTCAATAAGCGATCTTAGTTCTTGCAAGGAGTCTTTATTTGGCAGTTTATGAATCATCCGATGACAGTTTGAGCAAATAACAATCAGGTCGGAAAGATTTGTTTCTCTGGCCTCATCACCTTCCGCAAGAGGTATTAGGTGATGAACCTCACAAAAGTTCTTTCCTAATTCCCCATAAATCTTTCCAAAGTCAAAATCACAAATTGAACACGTTATTTTTCCGAAAGATTGAAGTACCTGCTCCTTCTTTCTTTTAATAATTGCACCGTTACGTTCCCTGCGAAAGTGTTGAACAAGTCGCTTCCGCCCTTCTTGGCCAACTGGAAAATCATCAACATCTGGAAAGTCTGCTGCGGAGTCCTTAAGGAGGTCAGGCCAGATATTTTGTTTAACTTCGCACTGCTGAAAAATTAACTGATAAATTACCGTTGCTTGGTCTCGCGTAATTGGAAAAACGGTTCCGGCCGCACCACTCTTTAAGAAGCTACATTCCTTAAGTTCCTCTTTTAGCCTAAGATCATCAATGGTCACTTGGTAATCCAGGGGGCTAGATAGGTATCGAATTTGAAACAATCGATGGCCATTTTTATCGTGGCCTTCATTGGGATTGATCAGTTCTGCAAAACCAACCATACGACGTGCGGGTGACGACTCCCAGCAAAATATTCTGTCCCCCTTGGTCCAGCTACGTGGAGGTTTACCGGTATGCCAGGTAGCCTCCTCGCCTGGGATAAGTATTAGATTCCATTGATTTTCACGGGGATTGCCCTTCATCACCCAATATGAAGGCACTCCATCAGATTCGGTAACCCGTGGTAGCGGGTACTTCTGCGGTTTCCAGTTCTCAATGATTGGAAACAATGATTTAGGTAAAACGGTTAAAACATAGGGGCGAATATGGTTAGAGCTAAGCGAAGTACCATTACGTAACTTGATGCTGCTCAATTTATAGGTGGATGATAGTTTTGTTAACTTGGAGAAATTGACGGTTGTAGTATTTTCAGCTTTATCAATGTGTATATCGTCGATTTGTGCAATCCACTCCACCCCAATAATGTTGCTGGCACTGGCAAGCAATAGAGCCATCTTTTCATTATTGGCAAGCAATTTGAAATCAGCGCTGGCAGTAGCCCAAATCTTTTTTTCGACCAATTGGCCATTCCCGTCATTGAGGTAAGCATCACTTATATTCTGCTGGGGAATAATCGTGTATACGGCTTTAGATTGAAATAGTTCTGAGGTCATATTTAGGGGTATTTATTGAGTCATTCATCTTCTCAGGTTTACCCAATTACAGCAATCTCGATCTATTTAGATCTGGTGGGTCGAGTAGTCAACATTGTGAATTAACGCCCCATCATTTTTAATTGGCACCGCTCAATTCTTTATTAATTTTAATATCATATTCTTTAAGCCAATTCTGCCCTATTATTTGAATATGAACAAAGAAGAATTTGCTGAGATCGTTAATGGTGCGCTTAAGGCAGTAATCACTCAAGGCGCTAGTCTGGAATTATTGAGCGCCTTAAAAGAGGGTTTGCAGGACGCAATGACTCTATATGCACCATCTTCCGATGTTGCCGCTCAGTTCACTATTGGTGCTTTTTCAAAAACCTTTGAAGACATGATTAAGGTTAAAGGCATTCCGGTTCGAAGCATCGCCACGGTGGGCGGCGAAAACACTGGCGAATTGCGCGGGATTGGAATGGATGGAGTTTTTGACAAACTAGAGCCTAACATTCGCTCGATTTATAAACGGCTAATTGATGACGTAAAAGCTGATGCAATCAGCGAAAGAGTAAATGAAATTGACGCTCGAATTGAAGAGTTTATTGAATGGGCAAACCTTGATGAAGGCGCAAGAAAAGAAGGGTTGGCTGACATACGAAGCGTCCTGAAATCAATTAATAAATGGGAAAAGGGCTTCTATGCTGACCGAGCCCTGGATTTAATTAATAAAGTTGAAATAATTGCGAAGATTGAGAATGGCGCCGTTGCAGCAAGGTGGAGCTATAGTGCCTATCCAGGTGAATGCGGGCATGAGGCTCTTAATGACCAGCATTTCCTTATACGAGATTGTTGGGCTATTAGCCAGGATCTAATCAATCCCACAAATGCTAAATTTTTTGATGAAGCCCCCAAACAAAAAGAAGAATGGGGCTGCAAATGTAGGTTTGTATTTGAGTTCCGTATTGACCAGCTTCCAGAATCGATGCTTGCCAAGAAAGGTAAAGAATCTTTGGTTGAGGGAAAACAAAGAGTCGAGTCAATTTTAAAGAAGATGGAGCAAAGCTGCCCAGAGAACGAAGCCCTAGTTAAAGGCTTTAGAGAGAGGCATTTAATTAAGCTACGAACCAACGAAGAAAATACAACCCCACAAGAAAATAATCCTTCCAGTTTCTTTGGCAAAGTAATGCGTTTTTTATCATCAAGGTGAATAAATCACGCAGATGTGCCTGATGGTGAAGTTAACTATAAAAGTAATAATAGCTATAAAAATACTAATACACTATTAAGGATATGAGC
>Ga0118677_10016564_pt1 | contig 10072 bp, 6 predicted proteins | sample AliMusrvi5mmetaG_FD_86154 | JGI IMG/M metagenome (GOLD analysis project Ga0118677, IMG submission 86154)
TTCCAGCGGCGAGAGTACCCTCGGTTTCGGCATTGAATTGGCTTTTTCCGTTGCACCTTGCCCCGGTCCGGGTTCACCCCCAGACACTTCACCACTTCCGCCTGCTAACTCAACATCGGTCATCGGACCCAACACCTTCGAACCGGGGCACAGCGTTGTCATGCCGCATCAAAAGCAGATTCGCCGAATGTGTCAACAACATAATGATCGACATTATAAATTTGTGTCAACAACATAATGACCGACATTATAAATTAGTGGGCATAAATTCGGTCGGCGGATTTTTCAGTGCTTGTTTTCCACTGTGATCCGGCGGAAGAATCTCCGCCGGGTGCAGATGTAATTTCGACCTGCCACCCGTGCTCGTCCAACGAGTCCCTATTTGTCACATGGAAACACCACCCTTCTCCGAACTCGGCCTTCCCGCCTGCCTGCTTGAGGCGATTGAAACCCTAGGTTACGAGCGCCCCTCCCCAATCCAGGCGATGAGCATTCCGCCCGCGTTGAAGGGACGAGATATTGTCGGGTTGTCGGAAACGGGATCCGGGAAAACCGCCGCCTTCGCCCTGCCGGCGCTCGCGCTGCTTGAAGTTGATTCGCTCCATCCCCAAGTCCTGATCCTGTGCCCGACCCGCGAACTCGCCGTGCAGGTTTGCGAGGATGTTCACCGCCTCGGCGCGAAACTCGCGGGTCTTCATGCGACCCCGGTGTATGGCGGAGCCCCGATGGATCGCCAACTGCGTGCCCTCCGTGCCGGGGCGCAGTTGATCGTCGGCACCCCCGGCCGACTGCTGGACCACTTGCGCCGCGGTAGTTTTGACGCCTCCCGGATCAAGCTGGCGATTCTGGATGAAGCCGATCGCATGTTGGACATGGGTTTCCGCGATGAAATGGACGAGTTGCTGGCCGCCCTACCGGCGGATCGCCAGACGCTGTTCTTCTCAGCCACGATGAACCCCGGCGTTTCCCGCCTGATCCAACGGTTTGGGAAGAGCCCGGAAATCATCGAGGTACAACAGAAATCCCGGACCGTTTCCACGGTCGATCAATCCTACTTTGAAGTCCGCCAGCGGTCGAAAGTCGAGGTGCTCTCGCGCATTCTCGACATGAGTCCACCGCGCCTCGCCCTGATTTTCTGCAACACCAAGCGCTCGGTGGACGAATGCACGGAAGACCTCGTCAACCGTGGTTATGCTGCCGACCGGTTGCACGGCGACATGACGCAACAAATGCGCGAGCGTGTCCTCAAGCGTTTTCGTGAAGGGTCCGTTGAGTTGCTCGTCGCCACCGATGTGGCCGCCCGCGGACTGGATATCGATGAGATCGACATTGTTTTCAACTATGACCTTCCCACCGACCCCGAGGACTATGTTCACCGCATTGGGCGCACCGGGCGGGCCGGTCGCTCGGGCCGGGCGGTGAGCTTTGTTTTTGGCCGGGAAATATACCGGATTCAATCCATCGAGCGCTATACCCGCTCGTTGATTCGTCGCGAGCGCATTCCGTCACAGGAACAAGTCGAGGGCCGCCGCGCCGATCTGATTTTTGATTCATTGAAAGAGCGGCTCGAATCCGGGAAATTCGATGCCTATCAGGACAACATCGACCGCCTTCTGGAGCAAGGGCACACCCCGACCGACATCGCCGGGGCGCTGGTCACCTTGCTGCGCGAGTCGAGCGGTCGCGAAGGCTCCTTCATCGAGGAGGACCGGGAGCCGGAACGCCGGGAGCCGCGAGACGTGAAAGGACCGAAAAGGCTCAAGGATGCCGCTGCCCCGCGCGAGGGCGGAGCGAAGGCTCGTCTGGAACGTGCCGGTTCGCGGGCTTCCCACAGCGCCGGGCACGGCATGGCGAGTCTGTTCCTCTCATTGGGAAAAACCCATGGCGTCATGGCAAAGGAGATTGTCGGGATGTTGTATCGTGAAGTCGGCCTGCCCGACGGCTGCCTGGGGAAGATCACTTTGTTTCCGAAGCATTCGTTGGTTGATGTTCCGGAAGAATTCGTCCAGCAAGTCATCGAGCGCACTCGCAACGCCCGCTTGCGTGGCCGCCCCTTCCGCATCGACCGCGACCGCGGGCCGCTCGAGCGCACTTGACTTCTCCTGCGCCAAACCTTCCGCCCGCCTCTCACCCAGGTCCCGGGCCCCGGCGTGCGCCAATATTTTCTTGTCAGTCGGAAAAATTCATGATTTCACACAAAAAGTCGCGACGGCAGCGCTTGCGACCCGAAACGCAAGAGAAGACCACCCATATTCCACCCACCTCACATGATCGAAGTTGAAAGCCTAACCAAACAGTTCGGAACCAAAACTGCCGTGGACCATCTTTCGTTCGCGGTGAACAAAGGCGAAGTCCTTGGATTTCTGGGTCCCAACGGTGCCGGAAAATCCACCACGATGCGGATGATCACCGGGTTTTTCCCTCCCACTTCCGGCGACGCCAAAGTGTGCGGGATATCCATTGTGGACCAACCGGCCAAAGCGAAAACCAAAATCGGTTACCTGCCTGAATCCGCGCCGCTCTACCGGGACATGACCGTGCTGGGATTTCTCCGCTTCTGTGCGGCGATTCGCGGGCTCTCCGGCCGCGCGAAAAAGGACGCCGTGGAACGTGCCATCGAAACCTGTTCCCTCGCCTCGGTCGCAAAGCAGTCCATCGACACCCTTTCCAAAGGGTATCGCCATCGCACGTGCCTGGCCCAGGCGCTGTTGCATGATCCCGAAGTGCTGATCCTTGACGAACCGACCGACGGACTCGACCCCAACCAGAAGCATGAAGTCCGCCAACTCATCAAGCGGCTTGGCCAGACCAAAGCGATCCTGTTCTCCACTCACATTCTTGAGGAAGTCGAGGCCGCCTGCACCCGCGCCGTCATTGTCGATCGCGGAATCATCGTTGCCGATGGCACTCCTGCGGAACTCCTCGCCCAATCCGGCAGCGGGTCGCTCACCGACCTGTTCCGCACCGTCACCACGCGCGACACCGAATCCGCCGCGTGAGAAGAGACACAAGACTTCAAGACCCAAGAGAAGACTCCGCAATTCCCACACAATCTTCAATTCACCACCCCAATCCTCGATGTCCTCCCTAACCATTTACAAACGCGAACTCAGCAGCTACTTCGCCCAGCCCACCGCCTACGCGATCATCGTGATCTTCCTGCTGCTCTCAATGGGCCTCGCCTTCAGCTTTGGCAACTTCATGCGAGTGGGGGATTCCTCGCTGGAGTGGACATTTTTCTTCTGGCATCCATGGATCTTCATGCTGCTGGCCCCGGCCGTCGGCATGAAACTCTGGGCCGACGAACAACGCACCGGCACCATCGAACTGCTTGGCACCTTTCCGGTTTCAACCGGCAGTGCCATCATCGGGAAATTCGTTGCCGCCGCCAGCGTCTGGTTGGTCGCCCTTGCCTTCACCTTTCCCATCATCATCACGGTGAACTACCTCGGCAAGCCCGACAACGGCGCGATTCTGGCCGGCTACATTGGTAGCTTTCTGGTGTGCTGCACGTTCCTTGCCATCACCATGCTCGTCTCGGCCTGCACGCGCGACCAGGTCGTCTGCCTGATTGTCTCGGTGTTGATTTGCGTGACGATGGTGCTGTGTGGCTATGACGATTTCACCCGCGAGCTTGGCAAGGCGGTGTCCCCCTCGGCTGTTGAGGCGGTTGTCTCCTTCGGCGTTTGGAATCACTTCAGCTCACTCAACCGCGGCCTGTTCCGGTTGCAGGATCTGGTCTGGTTCGGTTCCATCATTCTGGTCTCGCTGCTGGGTACCAGTGCCATCCTCTCGGCAAAGCGCTCGTGATTCTAACGAAAATTCAACCCCCCGGATCCAACATTATGGCCCACAAACCAACCCACCCCGTTACCCGCGCTGCCTTTGGCGTCGGCGCGCTGGTCGCCATCGCCGTCCTCGCCAACTGGCTCGTCTCGCTCAGTCCGGTCGGCAGCCGCGGCAAGGACTTCACCGAGAACAAGGTCCACACGCTCTCGGCAGGCACCCGTGCGATTGTCTCGGAACTGGACACCCCGGTCGTGATTCGCTACTACGCATCTCGTAATACCCCGTACATGCCGGAGGCCCTCAAGCTGCACATGCGCCGCGTCGATGAATTGCTCAAGGAGTATGGTTCGTTGTCCAAGGAGGGCAAACTGCGCATTGATGAACTCGATCCGTTGCCGGACACCGATGCCGAGGACTCGGCCAATCTCGACGGCATCAACGGCCAGCGCATGGACGACCAGAACCTCTACTTCGGTATTGCCGTCTCCTGTCTGGACCGCACCAGCGTCATTCCATTCCTGGATCCGAATGACGAGACTATGTTGGAATACCATATTTCCAAGGCCATTGCCGAGGTTTCCACACCTAGCAAGCCGGTCATCGGAGTCATGTCCGCCCTGGAACTTTCTGGCGGGCCGGCGCAGATGCCCGGCCAGCGCCCCACTCAGCCGTGGGTCTTCTATCAGCAATTGAAACAGGCCTTCCAAGTCAAGGACATCGGGATGACGCCAACCGCGATTGATCCGAAGGAAATCAAGGTTCTGCTGCTATTCCACCCCGCCGGGATCACGCCGGAGGCCGAGTTTGCGGTGGACCAATATCTGTTGGGCGGTGGCACAGTGGTCGCCTGCCTCGATGCCTTTTCAGTGGCTGCGCAGCGGACCGGTGGCGGCAATCCCATGATGGGTGGCGGCGGCGGCGTGCCCACGAGTTCAACGCTCCCCACCCTGCTTGGCGCCTGGGGAATGAGCTTCGAGTCGGCCCAGGTGCTGGCCGATCCGACATACCTAACCGCCATGAGGACGCAAACCGGAGCCACCGATGCGGTGGCCATTCTAACCCTGCCGCAAAAGGCGATGCCACAGAAGGACAACATCATCACCAAGGATTTGGAATCCATCATGCTGTTGCTGCCGGGCGCCTTCACTCAAATCGGTGGCGCAGACGCGGGTGTCGCTGTCAATACCCTCGTGCGCTCCTCGCTTCAAGCCGGATTGGTTGATTCCATGCGGGCCTCGCAATTGGATCCTTCCTTAGCTACCTCGCTCAAGCCCAAAGGCATTGCATACGATCTCATCACCCACCTGTCGGGCACTTTCAAAACCGCTTTCCCCAACGGCAAGCCGGGTGAAGCCCCGGCGGCACCCAAGAAGGAGGAGGACGCCAAAAAGCCAATTGGCCAGTTGCCTGCCGAAGTGAAGAAGGAAGACGACAAGCCCAAATGGCTCAAGGAAGGTGCCTCACCCGGCAATGTGTTCCTGATTGCCGATACCGACGCCTTTTACGATCCGTTCGCATACCGGGTTCAGAACTTCGGCGGCATGCAAATGGCGTCCCCCGTGAATGGCAACGCTTCGCTGCTTTTCAACCTGCTAGACCAAGCCACCGGTTCGAAGCATCTGATCGGTTCGCGTTCGCGGGCGGCGGTGCGTCGTCCGTTCACGGTGATCCAGGAAATGGAAGCGAACTTCAACAAGGAGGCTGGCGCTGAACTCGCCAATTATGAAGCCAAACAAAAGGAAGTGCAGCAGAAACTCAGCGACCTTCAGGCGCAAAAGTCCCAAGGCTCGGATCTTCATCTCTCGCCCGAGCAAGAGGCCGAGATTCGCAAACTCCGCCAGGAAAAAGTGGAAACCTCCCGCTTGATCCGGGAAAAGGAAAAGGATCTGCGCCGTCAAAAAGACAAACTCGCGGGCAACATCACCCTTCTCAACGTCGCCGTCATGCCAGCCTTCGTCATTTTGTTCGGTTTGGCCCTCCTTATCAAACGCCGCTCAGCCACCCGTGCCCGTTGAGTTGGAATCTCAAGTAGCAAGTTGCATATCTCAGAGTTCAAATTTCAAGTTTTCAAACTCCTCCCTCCATGAACAAACGCCAAGTGATCATTCTGTGGATCATCGCCCTCGCCCTCGGCGGCGGTGTCGCCTTCATCAAGTGCGGCCAGAAACAAGCCAACGTGAGCAGCACCGCTCGCGCCGCCGGGCAAAAGTTGTTGGAATCCTTTCCCGCAACCGAGGTGGCCGCGATCGATATCCAAGGCATCGGCAACACCACCAACCTCGTCAGGAAAGACGGCAAATGGGTGGTCTCCCAGCGCGACGACTATCCCGCCAATGTCACCACGGTGAATGAATTCATCCGCACGCTTGAAGAACTCAAGGTGACACAGGGCATTCAGGCCGGTCCCTCGTTCGCCCCTCGCTTCGGTCTTGATGAATCCGCCACGATTGCCGAGAAACGCGGTGTCACCGCCACGTTCAAGAATGCCGCAGGCGAGGAACTCGCCAAGGTTGCCATCGACCGCCGGGCGGCAGCCGAAAATCCCGCATCGCCCTTTGGCGGCGCCCCCAACGGCCGCTTCATTCGCAACTACAAGGACAGTACCGGCATTTATCGCGTCAACGAGGCGTTCGCTGCGCTCAGTGAGGATCCCAAACGCTGGCTCGCCGACGGCTTCATTCAGGTCGAAAAAATCAAATCCATCGCCGTGACCCAGCCTGACAAGGACGAGGTGGCCTGGAAGCTCACCCGCGACACCGAGGACGGCCCGTTCACACTCGTCGGTGCCGCCGCCGGAGAAACTCTCGACACTGCCGCCACCGACCCGCTCAAGACCTTGTTTTCCTACGCCCGGTTTGACGACGTGATCCCGGCAGCCAAGATCGCCGAGCGCATCCAGCCGACCGCCAAGCGCGTGGCCACCATCGAGACGGTCGAAGGTTTCACCTACACCCTCACTTTCACTCCGCTCAAGCCCGGCACGCCGCCGCCCGCCCCGAACCCGGCCAACCCGACGCCCCCATCCACCGACAACTTTGCACTTACGGTTACCGTTGCGGCGGAACTTCCCAAGGAGCGCAAGAAACCCGATGGCGAAAAGCCCGAAGACGCCAAGACCAAGGACACCGCCTTTACCGAACGCCTCAAGACGCTCACCGAACGACTCGCAAAGGAAAAGGCCCTTGCCGGCCGCACTTTTGAGGTCAGCAAGTTCACGGTGGATGCATTGCTCAAGGAGCGTTCCGCCCTGATCAAGAAGGACGCCCCGGCCACCACGCCGCCTGCTGCTGGCACGCCCCAACCTGCCAAGCCACCCACTCCGACCGCGACCCGACCCATCGAGGCTGTCACCCCTCCGATAGCCATCCCGCCGATGCCCGAGGCGGCCAAGCCACCCGCCGAAGCCCAAGCACCTGCGGAAACCAAGGCACCTGCGGAAACCAAGGCACCTGTGGAAACCAAGGCGCCCGCCGAAGCCAAGGAAGCCAAGGACCAAGCGCCAGAGCCACCCAAATAGGGGTGGAGGAGCCTGGTTTCCAATGGGGAACGACGAAAATCGTCACCTATCCCGCTCACTGCGCCTACGTACGGGCACAATCGCGCCGTCAACAATATAATGACTGGCAGTTTATTTGCCCCACCCATTTCGGCAACGATCACAATCGCGCCGTCAACAACATAATGACTGGCAATTTATTGTTGAGCGGATTGGGATTGGAAAACCGGCGGCGGGGGGCTTAGATCGCGGGGCGATGCCGAAAATCCGAGTGCTTTCAGATGTATTGGCCAGTCAGGTGGCAGCCGGGGAGGTGGTGGAACGCCCCGCCTCGGTGGTCAAGGAGTTGGTGGAGAACAGCATCGACGCCGGGGCCGGCGAGATTCGCGTGGATGCGGATCGGGGAGGCTCGGCGCTGATCCGGGTGAGTGATGATGGCTGTGGGATGTCACGCGAGGACGCGCTGCTTGCGCTGGAACGTCACGCGACAAGCAAGCTGCGAAACGCCGGGGATTTGGCGGCGATCCGGACCTTGGGTTTTCGCGGTGAAGCGGTGCCGAGCATTGCCAGCGTGTCGAGGTTTCGGATGGTGACGCGGGAGGCGGAGGCGATGGCGGGGACGGAGATTGTGGTGGAAGGGGGGAAACTGCGCGATGTGAGAGAGGCGGGTTGCGCGCCGGGCACGGTGATCGAAGCCAAGGCGCTGTTTTTCAACATGCCGGCACGCCGCAAGTTCATGCGGGCGGAATCGACCGAGGCGGCGCATGTGGAACATCAGTTGAGGTTGCACGCGCTGGGCGCGCCCAGGATTCGCTTCCGCTTGCGGCGGGATGACCGGGAGGTGTTTGATTTGGCGCCGGTGGAGCGGGCGGTGGATCGGGTGCGGCAGCTACTCGGAACCGAACTATCCAGGGAGTTGATCGCGCTTCCCGTCACCCACGGCAACGGCATTGCGGTGGAGGGATTCGTGCTGCCCGCCGCCCACGCCCGCAAAGGCCGGCGACATCAATTCGTGATATTGAACGGTCGACCGGTGGAGGATGCCGTCATCTCAAGGGCCTTGGCCGAGGGGTTCCGCGGGGCCTTGGCCGACGGGATGTTTCCCGCCGCCTGGCTGTGGATCGAACTGGAACCCTCGCTGGTGGATGTGAATGTCCACCCGGCGAAACGCGAGGTGCGATTCCACCGACCGATCGAGGTGCGCGAAGCGATCCTGTCCGCCGTGCAGGCCGGGTTGAAACCTCCGGTACCACGACCGGTCACGCGAATCGTGCCAGTTGCCGGCGACGGTCACAGACCGCCGCTACAAGACGACGGTCACCGACCGCCGCTACAGACCCGGCCATGGCAAAGCCGGGTGCAACCGGCGCTTCCGCTTGCTTCGGGCGCTGCTGCGATGCCAGCCGAAGCTGCGGCAGCTGGCAAGTCGGAATCCGCGGGTGCCGATTCCGAGCCGGAGGCGAAATCCAGCACCATGATCGAGCGCGGGCCGCCCTTCCGGGTGATGGGCATGTTGCAGCATCGGTTTGTGGTGATGGAAAGCGAGGATGGCTTGGTGGTGTTCGACCCGAAGGCGGCAAGGGAACGGATTTTCTATGAGAAACTGCTGAAGCAGCGTGCCGGGATTCTTGAAACACAAAGCTTGCTGGTTCCGGTGTTGCTGGAGTTGGATCCGCGGGACTTGGATCTGGTGTTGCGGGAGCGGATGGCCCTGGCGGAGGCGGGTCTCGAGGTGGAGGCGTTTGGCGGCAACACCTTGCAAGTGCGATGCCTGCCTGCCTGCCTGCCGGTGGATGATCCGCGGCCGTTTCTGGGTGCCTTGATGGACGAGTTGCTCCACGACGCCGCGCCCGGCGTGCGTTTTGCCTTTGAGCGGATGGCACGCTTGTTAGCAAAACGGGCGGCGGCACTGGCGGCGCCGAAACTCGCGGAAATCGACTCCTTGCTGGCGGAGTTGTTCGCCTGCGATCTGCCCTATTGCACTGCGGATGGCCGGCCGACGCTGAGTGAGTTTGGGATGGGCGAACTCGAACGGCGGTTTGCATCTGGCAAAGCGTGAGGCCAAGACCGGGTCAATCCGCCATATAGAGAATGCGTCCGCAATTTTCGCACTGGGCAAGTTCCTGTCCGGCCTGAGCCTTGATCGCGGTGGAGGCAATCACTTTCATGTGGCAACCGCCGCAGCGGCTCTCGGCCATCGGGGCCACGGCGAGGCCGAGTTTGGTGCGCATGAGGCGTTCATAGAGCGGGAGGGCGGAGCCGGGAACCCGGGCTGCGAGGGTGGCGCGTTCGGCGGCAACCGCGCTTTGCTCGTCCTGCATTCGCTGTTGGCGTTGGGCAATGGACTCGAGATCCTCCGCGATGAGCTTCTGGGTATGGGCGAGTGCGGCTTTGGCGGCTTTGTGAATTTCCCGGCACTTGTCCACTCCCTCCATGGCCTGCAACTCGAGGGTTTCCAAGCCGTCGATTTCCTTTTCGTAGCGCACGATTTCGTGGCTGAAAGCTTGGTATTCGTCGTTCTTGCGAGTCTCGAATTGCTGGACCTTGAGGCGCTTGATGGTGGTGCGGCGGGTTTCCGTGTCGAGTTCGATTTTTTTCACCTTGAGTTCCGCGGCGAGCAGGGCGTCGTGGGCTTTGGTCACGGCGGATTCATCGCCGGCGAGTTTGGTTTTGGCCCTGGCCTCATCGAGCGGCAGTTTTTCAAGGTCCTTGGCCAGCGCCAGCAGGCGGCGTTCACGATCTTGGAGAATCAACAGGGCGCGAACTTCGTCAAGCATGGATATGGCT
>Ga0118677_10016566_pt1 | contig 10069 bp, 9 predicted proteins | sample AliMusrvi5mmetaG_FD_86154 | JGI IMG/M metagenome (GOLD analysis project Ga0118677, IMG submission 86154)
GCCCAGTATTCTGCAATCGTGAAGAGCCTGAAGGGTCAGGGCGAGGTGGGTATAGCGGGTGCCAGTATCATCGGGGAGGTCTGGAACCAGGATCCCCGTCTAACCTCGGCGCAGCGGCTCCAGCGGGTCCGGGGTCAACTGGCGGGCAACCGCGACCTGGCTGAAGTCTCCGGGGCAGCCCTGAAGGCCAGCGACCTGGCCGCAGACGAGCAGCGAGTCGAGTTCATGGGTAAGTCGGCAAAGCCGGCCGCCCAGGTTACCGCGATGTTGAACTCATTCCGTAACGCAATTACCGACGAGAACCGACCCCAGGTAAATGCGGCAGTGGCGTCGATCAGCGGAAAGATGCGATCGGGCGATATCGAGGGCGCCCTCAAGGAGGGTAATGACTGGCGTGCGGGTAGTGGGATAATCTCTAAGTCGAGAAATGATGCTATCACGTTACGGCAGCAGCGAGTCGGTGCCGCGATGGACGCCCAGTATAACTCACTGCAGGGCGTCAATACGGCTATGAGTAGGGTGGAGGCGGGTGCCAGCGTAGGCATGTCAGCCGACCAGGTGGTGGCCGAGCAGATGAGGTTCAACGAGGCCCTCACGGAATCGGAGCTTGGCAATACTGGATTAGTCGGGGGAGTATTTGGAGACCTAAGCGCCTTCACGCCAGCCAAAAAAGCAGAATATACCCGGATCATGACGTATGGAACGCCGGCCGAGAAAAAGGCGCTGAAAACCCAGCAGGGCGCCGCGACCGCCGGGCTTGTCGAGGGTACCGCTAGGGCGGAGGCGAGTGGGGCAGTACCGCATGGATTCGGCGAGCTAGTTGCGAGTAGTTTAGCGGGCAACGGACTAGCCCAGCAGGCGGCCTCCGGCGCTCCCCAGTTTGCGGCGTGGAACCAGGCAGCCGATACCGTGGGACTTGGGTTTATGGGCGCCAGTACGACACTGGGCCAGATGGCCCTAAAGGCAGCGGCAACACCCCTTGACGACGTCGGTAAGGACGCTCTAGAACTTAATTACGCCAAAGCCAAAGTATCCGCAGCCCAGGGGGCGATGGCACGAGCCGAAGCCCAAGCAACCAGGACAGCAGCCGGAGAGGGCGATAAGGACTGGCTCGCTAACTTGAAGATAGGCCCGTGGGGCGATAACAGAAGAGACTTAATACAGGTAGCCTATGGGGTCGAGGGGGGAAACTTAACCCATAAGCAGCTCGATGAAGTCAGCCATATGAGCACAGAAGATGTGCGGACCAAGGCGGTTGCACGGCTGTCGAAGCCCGGGGCGTACAATGAACTTGAGAAAGAGGGTGGACTCGCGGCCGCCGGGCGCCTACATAAAGCGACGGAGGGCCAGGCAGGCAAGAAGGGCAAGGAGGCCGGGGGCAGCGGTGGCGGAGACGGCAAGATGCAGTTGACAGGAACACTCAAGATGCTGGATAGCAATGGAAATTCTTCGGGGACTGTGAGCATTGACGCGTTTGGGACCGGGCTGTCGTTGAACGCGGGAGGTTGATCATGTTGATCTTTGGAAACGATAAGCACGCCCGTGGTTGTTACATCGAGCTGTCCAAGCTGGCTGGCGCCACCAGCATGGGCGCAGTATTCTCTGCTGGTGGTGGGGGTGCTGGCGGTGGTGGCATTGGTACCGAGGGTATGGCATCGAGCGCTAATGGCTCCGCGACCGCCCCGTGCTTCATCTCGGCAGTCTCGATCAAACAGGTTGAGAAGTTCAACATCGTGCAGTGTTTCGGAGACCGGAACTACACCTATGCGTTTGGACATGATGCAACAGCCAGCTTGATGGAGATTACCTTCACGTGCTTCCTGGTGGATCCCTCGGGCAACTCGTTCGGTCTGTCGCTTGGGACCCTGATGAAGACATATGCGGCCAGGCGACTCTCGAAGCAACCAGAGCTGGCCACCCTAACGATTGGTTCATGCTCCGTTCAGGGCTTCTGGGTCGGGATGGGGAGCGGTACAATGAACGCCGAGTATAACCTACAGACCTTCACGGCGCAGCTCATCCTGGTCTCGGCACAGGACGGGGCTGGTTCTTCGGAATCCGGCTCGAGTTCGTCGGCTAGCGCATCCAGCGCATCCGGCGCATCCGGGTCTACTTTTCCGGGGCTGGGCTCCAGGAGTTATATGCCAGCGCCGCCCTTTGCGAGTCTACCTGGAACTAATGGCAGTTTTAGTCTCAGGGGTACTGCTCCAATTTCAAGTCTTTACGGAAACCAGGGATTAGCTGGAACGGGTGGAAACTTTAGACTTTTCCTGTAGGGGGTCATCGTGGTCAATCATGCTAGAACAGTTTTATTGAATGAGCCCGCCAGGGTACTGGCAGGGCTCTCTACGATCTATGTACCACAAGACTTTAAGCCCGTCGAGATCCCGGATGTTTTTGCGACACTCTATGGGTTCATTTTCCCCGACACATTCTCACTTGCCGACAAGATCGTCCGGGTAGACCAGATCATGCAACTTCTGGACTCCGGCGAACTTGTTCCTTTCGTACTAAGTATGGATTCACGGGTCACGTATGGAGCCGAACCCGCAGCTACCCTCACGGCGATCATTACAGGCTCCGCGTCGGATGGAACTCTTGCTGCCATTCTTGAACTGGTCGACCATGCCCCCGCGGTGGCCAGTATCAGTTCAGCTCTATTTTCATTGCCAAGCCAGCAGACCACCATGGATTCGCTGCGCCTGCTCTGGTCACCCCAGCAGGAAGGCACTATCCGGTTCGGAGCCTTGATACTGGCCCTGATTTATCAACTTGACGCCCTTAGGAGTTAGCGATGCCGGCCGTGCCCTCCAACGATGTCTCGGTCTTCAGAAATGTTACTATCACGGTAACAGGTAATGGGCTTATCTGGAAACCTCCGGTTAGTTCCCTGGTTATTGAACTACGGGAATCCGGAATTCCTCGCATTTTGGCTCGGGTAGATCCGTCCCACCAGCAGGATGCTAGCGATCAGCAGGCTACAATCGCCACCATGGCATCGCTGGCGAAGTGGCTAAAGATCTCCCAAGGGTTAGCCGCTAATCCAGCAACTAGGGTCGACATCTCGCTTACCGTTACAAGTAAGAATGAAACCCAGAAGCTGGCGCTGAGAGGCTGGCTGATGCCCGGCGCCGGCATGACCGCATCGGCTTCAGGGAAGTTGGCGCTCGAGCTGGAGTTCCAACACCCGGTAGGTATCCTGGATCGCTCCTGTGCCGCACTGGGCAATATTATTGGGACTACCCCGTGGCTACAAGACAGCTACACAGACCCCGTCGATGGCTTTGCTCAGGCGTGCGTCATATACGGACAGATTCCGCGATCTGCCCCGGTAGATACTAGCTCACCATCCCAGTGTGCTGGAATCATGCCCGACAGTGCCACCCTGCAGGCCACCATCGATAAAGCCAGCAAGCAACTCCAGACTCGTGGCATCGATATCAACACCACCCTCCAGTACGTTACTAGCTGGACAAATAATTATCCTGATTACTCCTATCTACCGTTCTCAAAATCATGTTTATCGGCCGAGACAATCCAGAGTTGCATCAAGCTCAGCGTGACCCAATATACCATGATCGTTGACCAGCGTAGTGTTTGGTCGGTTCTATCGGATCAGCTCCTACCTGATTTTCAGTTATGTATCATGCCAACCTACTGGCTGCAGCGCCTGATGGTTGTTCCGATATCTCCCTGGGCTAAACCCTGCATAGTGGTCTACGAGGACGAAATTTCCGATATTGCATTTCCGGGCGTCGATGCAGCACCCATCGGAGGTACCCGGGTAACATGGGACACCTCGGGGGCCGGCAAAGGCCTATCGTTCTGGGCTACAGCAGAAACCGACCAGCGGGCGCAGACTACCTCGGTTCTGTATCTGGCTAACTCCAAGGCCGACTCGACCAACGAGCGACCCATTGGTCGAATTGAGAATTTCCCACTACCGCCCTGGTACACCAATACGCTCAACGGCGCTGTTTCCGCGACACTGTCTGACAGCTCAGTCCCGCAGGGCGCTGACCCTCACTTTTTATTCCTAGATCCCAGCCAGCTTCCCCCTCAGCAAGCTGATCCCGAAAGCAGTTCAACTGGCACCCCGGGGTTGGCTGTAGGGTTCGTAGAGTCGGCCTTCGGGATCGCGTACCAGTTATTTCTGACGCGGTATCGGTCCCAGGTCGAAGCAAGCCTCAGTACCTGTCTTAGAATTACGTCTCCAAAGAGCCTATGGGACGACGGATACGTTATTCCAGGCTGTGTCATCGATGTAAGGATTCGTGCTAGCAACGAGGTCCTGTTCAGGATGTATCTGACTCGCATTACCCACACGATCAACTGTGAGACCCGCCAGGCCTATACCCAGTGGGTGGGCGCCTATTGCCGGCCCGCCGAGGGTGTCATTGTGGATGGTAATCCAATCATCAAGGAAACTCAGTACAATCCCATGTACCTACCGGGTTGAGGAGCATTTATGGCCAACACAGCTGAATATGACCAGTGGTACCAGGATCCCAGTCCGGCGAACCTAGCCAAGGTGCTGGGCAGCATGGCTCCGATCATCAACTCGGAGATACAGCGATTCCCCGGTCCCAAGCCCTTGCTGAGGAGCAAGGCCAGGGAGCTCGCCATCAAAGCGGTTCGTACGTATGACCCTAACAGCCAGGCCCAGCTGCACAGCTGGGTCGTTACCCAGATGCAGCCCCTGGCCCGATATGGCCAGCAGATGCGGCCCCTTCACGCCCCCGAGGTGGCGATCCGCCAGGCCGCCGAGCTCTCCCGTCACCAAAAGGAGTTGTCGGATTCCCTTGGCCACGACCCCACCGACGAGGAGCTTGCCGATAGAGTTGGGATCCCGGTCAAGCGGATCCGAGCGGTTCGTCAGTTAGTCAAGCCCTCAATGTCCGAGAGCGCCCTACAGACCATGGGCTACACCGAAGAGGGCGCTGCGCTCCCGGGTGTATCCACCACGAACCAGTTGCCTATCGTGGAGGAAGCAGTGTATGATTCTCTTGGTCCCCGGGATCGCAGCATTTTTGATCTCAAGACGGGTAGAAACGGTCATGTAGCCCTGCAGAACCAGGAAATCGCAAAACGGCTAGGGGTCACGCCGGCTCTAGTCAGCCAGCGTAGCCAGATGATCGCCCAGCAGATTCAGGAACTTCACCAAAGGAATATCCTATAATGTTCCAGTCCGCCATAGATTACTTGACCGCCTACCGAAAAGCTCGGTTGGACAGCCTCCAGAATGTCAAGCCGATGCGTTGGTTCTCGTCTGAGTCCTCGGATCTAACTTCAATGATCGAGAACTTTGAGAGTGCCGACGAGGACGCAGCCTGGGAGCAACTCGATCAGGGTTTACAGCAACTGGGCCAGAAACAGGGCTATGAGGAGTACCAGGCAGTTAGAATCAAGATCGCATTTCTGGCTGGGTGTCGGCACGATATCCGAGGGCAGTTTGCAGTGGGTGCGGATCACGATTCAAAGACTGCTTGTGACTTCGATCGGCATGCATTTATGGATGCGAACCACGCCCGGCGTAACACTAACCAGTTGGCCATCATGGTAGCCGGTAAGGCCTCGACGGGGACACCCGCGTGAGTACTCCAACGACAACTAGTTACCAGAACCGCCAGGTTGATCTGGAGTTGCTCCAGTCGATCGTTGCGCCATCAGCGGATGCCCAGCAGGTTACAATCAGTAACTTGAACCAGACGGCCCGAGCAGTAACGGGAATCGAGAAAACCATCCAGCGCTACGCCCAGTTGCTGCTTACGACCCAGGATGACATCTATTTTGCCAAGACCTTGGGCGGCTATCTTCTATCGAGCATCATGCGGGGCGGCGTCGGAGACCAGGGGGCGCTGACTCATCTATTCTGCGTAGCTTCGGCCAATGCGATCAAGACAATGTCGTCCGACGACGCCGACACTACCTCGTATGGCAGCCAACCAACCGACGAGCAGATCGCTTCAGCGGAACTGATCTCACTCGACTTGAGCCCCGCAACTTTGACGATATCGCTCTCCGTCCAGATCACCACGGCGGCCGGAAGCTCCTATACATTCGTGGTTCCGATTAGCACAGCGGGGTAACCATGGCACAGACCCTCCAGGGACTCTCACAGAGTCAGTATGACGCATCCGAGCTGCTCGTAATTGACCAGCTCCGCACCAGCTATCCCGGTCTGGACTTACGACTTGGTACAACACTCCGAGAGCTGTTGGTCAGGCCAGAGGCTTCGGTATCAGCCCAGCGGTCCGCCAACGTGGACGAGCTCCAGGCAACCATGTCGCTGTCCGTGATGGCTACCAATGGGACTGCGTCGGCTGCCGACGTTAATGCGATCCTGTCAAACTTCAATATGGCACTGGCTGCGGGCGACCTGGCGACTGGCACTGTCATGATTAAGGTCGCAACCAGCCGGATCTACAATGTCGGCGCAGGTTCTATCTTCGCGACCATGGCGGGACTCCAGTACCAGGTTCCGGCCGCCATTGTGGTTGCCCCCATCCCGGTAGCTGGTCAGCTTCCGCTTTTCGCAGCACCGGATGGCACCTTCTACTTCCTCGCCCCAGTGGTCGCCACCGTATCGGGCTCAGTCTACAATATCCAACAAGGTACCGCCCTCACGCCGGCTAGCCAACTGTTTAGCTATATCTCGTCGTCGGCCTACGTCACGTTCTCGGGCGGCACCGATAGTGAGACAGTTCAATCGGCAATCAATCGGATCCCAGCTGCCCTTTCCCATAGAGGTCTTGTCAACAAGACCGCGACAGAAGCGCAACTCCGCGATGTGTTCACCGGGTCCGGTGTAACGATCCAGGCGGTCAGTATCCAGGGTTACGGGGATGCCGCTCAGATTCGTGATAAGCATAACGTATTCGGTGTTGCCGTGGGCGGCCGGGTCGATGTGTACTGCCGAACCTTCCAGGACCCCATGGTCTACCTGCTCCAGAAAACCGGGACACGGATCGCCGACGGGACCTACCAGATTGCCATTACGGCCCAGGAGGCCCCGGGGTTCTACGCGATCAGAGCCATCACGGACGTCGCAGGATCCGCCTTGGGTTCGTACCAGTATACCGAGCTGCGGGGTACCGCGGGGCTGGCCAATACCTTTCACGATATCGACCCCAACAATGCCGTGGTTGAGGCCGCCTACACGGTCTGGCAGACCTCTACGATTACGATCACAGGTGTGCCCGATAACGCTACCCAGCATATTTTCAAAGTGGAAGCCTACGGGACACCCGGTATCCAGGCCATCCAGGCCTACATGGACGATCCCGCAGTAAGACCAGTTACGTCGGACTATCTTGTGCGCTGTCCCCTGCTATGCCTGGTCAGCTGTACCGCCCAGGTGTTCTATCCTATCGCCAAGCCGGTCTCGATCACGACCCTCCAGGTTGCCCTGGCCCAGTACATCAACAGCCGCAGTTTTGTTTCCACCTTGACTCGGTCGGAGCTTGTTGCGGTTATGCTGGCCAATGGGGTCACCAAGATCAATCTAGGACTAAACGGCATGACGCTTGACGGGCGGGTCCGCGGCGCTGACGGCACATGGTATACCCTTCGGGGCGACACTCTTGATATTGGTTCAATTACAAACGGCGCCAACCTGCTGGCCCCGGCGACTTGCTGTTTCGCAGCAGAGCAGTCCAGCATCAATATCACGGGGGTTGCGGAATGATATTCCCATCCATACCGGCTACCGAGTACGCCTCCGATGCCGCGACTCTTTTAGAGTGGATGGGTTCATTCTGGACCCAGATCTACCGCGATCGCACTTTTCTCTCAAGCGTGCAAGGGTCTCGGGCTATGCTGTCGGCACAGGTCTACCTGGGCGTCCTGGAGTCTGCTGGACTACTGAACCGCCAGCTGCTACCGGTGCTGCATCGGGAGCGCTGGTACCCGCTGGTGGTCAAGCGATCTCAGGTTAATACAGGAAACGCTGCAGCCCCCACCCTCGGGATGGAACCAGCCCCAGTGCTGGGTCCGCAGACCGGCGCCGGATTTCCCTCCAACCTGGTCTTCAATCTGGGGGGTGACGTTTCCTATACGACTATCGTGACCTACCCGATAGCCCCGACTCCTGTGTCGGTCTTGACCTGCATTGTAGACAATATCCTGGCCCCCAAGGTTATCCTGCAGCACAACCAGGACTTCACCGTACAGGACTCTACGCTGATCATCAGGAAAGAGTACGATCCGTTTGGATCCGACTCGGTCTTTCCTACCAACCAGATACTCACAGACGGCCAGCAAGACCTCGAGGTGGTTCTGTGGGGCTGTGACGTCATGTTTGATCTGAACTACGTTAACAACTATTTAGGCTACTGCGTGGGCATCACAGGGCCCGCCACGGAGCAGTTCAAGCGGGTTGTCAACTCCTCCTGGGATATGGTTACATCGGGGGCACTCCCGGTACTCTTTTCAGCGACCCTGGGGGCCATCTGTCGGGTTCCGGTGGTCCAGCAGAATGGCGAAGTAGTAGAGGCCATCACGGTCGACCAGAATGGCGACCAGCTGGTCATCACGGACCATACAGTGTATCGACTCCCGGACGTTGCAGAGCTTAATCCCAGTGTCGTGGTGGGCGCTGTTCTTCAATTTGGCGACTTTCTCGACGACTCGATCAGAATCTATCAGAACATGCAAGATCCAGCCAAGATACAGGCGATGCCCTATGGAGTAGATCTACGGAGCGATATCCCCGCGGTATCCTTTCCGCCTAGCTTCTTCCGGGCCCCTTTGCAGTTTGGACTCTCCGCGTCCTGGGAGCTGGTCCCAATCTCCTGTGCGGGATTAGACCTAAATGGCAATCCCAAGTTGTGGTTTCCGCTCGGTGGCGACAGTCAGGATGTTACCGCGTTCTGGGCTGACATCTGGTCTCGGGCCGAATCCGCCGGGATCTCTCTTGTTCCTTGTTTTGAGGGGCATCTTGATGATATAGTAGTTTACGAATCGGGTTCTACGGTAGGCTCCGTGGAGCCTCTTGGGTACTTCCTCAAGAATCTGGTTGGAGCCAATACAATCTTGGTTTCGCTCGCTCCCGGGAGGATGTGGCCCACCGCAAGACAGCAGCTTATGCCGGCCTTTGTCGACATGCTGCAAAGGACGCTACCGTCGGCTTCCTGGCTGTTCTGCGTTGAGCGTCGGAGTGCCGAAGAGCAGTACGATCTTGTAGAGAGCACCGCAAACGAGATTGCCGCCAGCTACTGGTTGAAGACCGGGAATAGCTCGGCGGTCGCAGGTGGACCCAGCCCGGTGGGACTGAGATACCAGGATCGGCCAGTAGTTAAGCGTTGGGTCGCACAGTGCAGTTAAGGAGCAACGATGAAGCGTAACGAAGTATTCGGGGCCAACATGATGCAGGGCTGGGTTAAGGGCTTCTGGATCAATCCACTGACCGGAGAGCGGCGGGTCGCCTTTGAACGCCATAATCAGCTGTCGTATGGCTGTAGCGATGCCCTTGCCGGCCTGATGGCAGGAAGAGTAACACTCCTCCCTAAGGCGATTGGATTCATCTATGGAACCGGCGAAGGGGTGATTTACTCGCCCGCGGCATCAACGCCGATCCTCACTAGCCCCGCGGTCCGAGACCAGTCATGGGCCGGACTCCAGGAAGAGCTGTCAGTCGCCAATGCAGGCACATATTGCAACATGGAGATCGCCCAGATCGTCCAGTCCCCCCAGGTGGTCATTGACGCGTCTGGCCCGAGCGGAGCTGTCTACCAGGGCAACAGCGTGATCTTCACGGCCCACACGGTGACGGGCGGAGCTGGTACTTACGCGTTCCCCTTGACCGCCCCCTACGCGGGAGTCCTGGCAACGGGCAACTATCTGTATCACGCGGTCCTGCTTGGCAAGACCCAGGATCTCACGGCCAGGTACCGACCCCTGCTCACCTTCTGGACCCGACCCTTCTTGCAGAGGTAGTCGAGGGTGCCGGTGATGAGCCCCATCCGCTCGGTCCGGCCAGCTTCGACCAGCGCCTCCATGATCTCGGTAGGGGAGAGCGTCACGCCGGCCAACCGGAGTACGGCCACGATGGCATCGGTGCGCCCGAGTT
>Ga0118677_10016568_pt1 | contig 10069 bp, 11 predicted proteins | sample AliMusrvi5mmetaG_FD_86154 | JGI IMG/M metagenome (GOLD analysis project Ga0118677, IMG submission 86154)
ACCTGAAGGAAATCGTGTTGGAACAACCGGAATTCGAAGTCAGGCACTACGTCCGCAAGGCACTGTAGCGCCGGGAACGCAAAGGGCGTTTACCATTCCATCGATGCCGGACGAAAAGGCACCACTGGCGTTAATCCAAAAAACTCACTCAGCAGAGTAAAACGCGCTCAGTCTGTTATTACATCCACCTCCGCCGGCCCCAACGTGGCCAGCTACAACAAGACGTCAACCGCGTGGTTGTAGCTGGCCACGTTGGAGCCGGCGGGGGTGGATGTCGTCAGGAGTATGAGATAAGCGGGTTAATGAACCCAGATTCCGCGATAAACAGGCCGACCTTGAACCGGTTCCTCCGGATCGGCGGAACGCGCCGGTCCGCTCCGTGGCAATAAATCAAGGTTCGCCAGCGTATCCATGTCGAGCCTACCGGTTTTTGAAAGGCCTTCGTCTGCCTGGTAGCGCAGGATGGCGTCCGTCGTGCGGTCGCCGGGAACTCCGTTCAGCAAGCCGCGATAGTAGCCTTTACGGTTAAGTATCATTTGCGCCCGTTTGAGGGTGCTTTGCTGGACTTCACCGGGCGCATTTTCGTACGGGGTTCTCTGGAATATCGCCGGGTAGGGATTATCCGCAGACTCCGACGGAACCGGTGGGGGCGAAGCGGCGGGTTGCTGGTTTTTTAAATCATTGCCGGGGGCGTTTTCCGTGCCCGGCATTTTGGGCTGAATGACCGGTGCAGTCTGCGCGGGAGCCATGGCGTTGCCGTCAAGATTCATTGCCGCCAGGGTTTCGGGGTTGGTCTGGCCGGTCACCTCCAGCCCGTTGCGAATTTGGTAGCGTTTAATGGCGGCGGACGTGTCGTTTCCCGGCTGCCCATCAACCTGCCCGTTGTAAAAACCCTGATCGTTCAGAGCCTGCTGGACGGTGCGAAGTTGATCGTCGGCAAGCGCCCCGGCAACTGCGAAAAGAAACAAAAAAATAAGGGCAACGGCTGATTTCATGGCGTATTGAGATCTCGTAATAAGTCTGACTGAGAATAGCATGATGTTATTCAATTTACAAAATCGAAAGAGGATGACACGGAAGCTTGCTATCGGTTAAAAATAATGAGAAAGGTTGCTTGATGATTCGTCTCCTGCACTTTTCGATTCTTCTCGTGGCGCTTGCTGCAGGCCTTTCATGCATGCACGCGCAGGACTCTTCACCTGCCCCATCATCAACCCCGGAGGACATTCACGCGATGCGCCAGATGATCGAGCAACAGACGCTGAAAATCGAGGCGCTTTCCCAACAGGTCGCCAAACTAAACCAGCAATTGGAAGCGACCCATGTGGTAGCGCCATCACCGTCGCCGTCTGCGACGTCCACACCCCCTGTCCCCCGCGTTGAACCGGCAGTCAAAGCGGAAACGAAACCCGCATCCGAGCCTCCCAGGGCGGAAGCCGTCACTACACCGGGGCTGACCCATGTGGTAGCGCGGGGTGAAACCCTTACTTCCATCGCCAAGCATTACAAAACCAGCGTGGCGGATTTGCTCAAGGCCAACAAAATCGAAGACGACCGCAAACTTCAAATCGGACAGGTTCTTATCATTCCAACCCCCAAAGAGACGGAATCCACAACGACCAAAAAGGAGATCGATTAGCTATGGACGACAACCAGCAGTGCTTTTTGATGAAACACGATGATGGCACCATTTTTGGTCCCATTACGCTCAAACAACTCCATCAGTGGGCGCTGGACGCCATGATTTCACCGCTGGACAAGGTTTCCACCGATGGAACCACCTGGTCCAAGGCTCCGATGCTGCATGAACTGGAAATGGATTACCTGATCGAGGTCAGCACTGATCAGTATTACGGACCGACAACTATCGGCGCCGTGAAAGAGTTTCTAAAACTTCGCGAGATCAACGAGGAAACCCTCATCACCAATTGCAAGGACGGCACCTCGCATGAGGTCCGGCACATTCCATTCCTGCAACTTCCGGACGAGGAAGAGACTCCCGAGCAGCCGGTTCGCACCAGCATTCGCATGAGCCTCCAGCAGCGCATCCGCGATCTTGAGGAAAGCCTTATGGAGGAACGCCGTGCACGCGAAGCCGTTGAGTTGCAGTGCGAAAAACTTGAGGCAAAGATCACGGAGCTTTCCTCAACCACGTATTAAAAACGACCCGCGTCACTCCCTTTCAGGGGAAAAAAACAGGCGCGCATAACAGTAGGCGATCAGTTCACCGGTTACAGACCGGAAGCCATGGCTGTTTTTCCACCACCGGGCCGGATTATAGTTATGATCTTCAATGGCCACGATCCCCACTTTTGTTCCGGGACCGAATGCCTTTTCAAAAAGCAGTCTGGAGCGCCGCGCATGCACTCCCACCGTGAGCAGGTTGATTTCGTTTGCAGTCTTCCCCTCCCGGCGAAGCAGTTCCCTTAGGGCGACGGCAGACGCATAGGTGCGATCCTTGCCGACAGTGGGAGCTGGTGCCTCCTCCACAAATTTCTGTTCCATGCCAATACGTGTCAGAATCGCCGTCCCGAGTTCTGCAAATGTCCGGTACTCGGACAGCGGCGCTCCGGCCTCCATCCCCCCCCCGGTGACATACAACTTGTCGTAGTGATGGCGCTTGAATTCCGTGATTGCCTCCGCAAGCGCGTAGTCAGGCGCCCACCCCTCGATAACCAGCGCTCCACCATCCACTGGATCATTCACCGCAAGAAAGGAATGCACATTTTTAACCGCGAAAAAACCGGTTGCCGACAGCGCCAATACGATCAAAAGCCAGCCACGCAGCGTGGGAACCAGGCATGGCCTGCGATTGAGTAATCCGAAAGAAACCTTCATGGCCCTTTTATACATCGACAGGCTGCGGTTGCCAACCGTGAGGTGGATCGGGCATTCCATGCACGATGGTCCCCATCGCGTGCAGCGCCACTTATAAAATTTAGGCTCGCACTACTCGCGTTTGTTTTCCCATCGTGCATGGAATGCCCGATCCACCTACAAAAATCTATGGATAAACACCGGGGCAGGATTTAGGATCACGCTCTGCCCATGCCACAATTCAGCTACGTCGCGAGAAATTCCGAAGGCAAACTCATCGAAGGGGTTGTCCAAGCCAACGACAGGGCTGCGGCGATTTTCCAGATCGAACAGCAGCAGTGCGTCCCGATTAAAATCGAACCGGTGGCCGAGGAGGGGGGCCCAAAAAAAGGTGCGGCGGCAGACTCAGGCGGCCGCTCTGCGTCGGCCCAGCTGCTTCAAACCCTGCCGCTCACCCAGCAGTTTCTTTTCACTGAACAGCTCGGACATCTTCTCTCGGCGGGCATGACGCTCGACGAAGCGCTGGGCATTCTTGTCCAGCGGCTCAAACAACCGAAGCTGCAAAGCCTCTCGAAATCGTTACACAAGTCGATCATCGACGGACGCAGTCTCTCGCAGGCGCTGCGTGATTTCCCAAAAATCTTTTCCTCGCTTTATGTAAACATGGTGTCCGCCGGAGAAGCCATCGGCACGCTGCCGGAAATCCTGCGCCGCCTCGTGGTGCACCTGGCGGATGTCAAGGCAATGAGGGACCGGGTACAACAGGCGCTGGTGTATCCCGCAGTGCTGGTGGTTGCCGGCATCGGGTTGGTCATTGTATTCATGACAGTAATGGTGCCGAAGCTCACCGGATTTTTCACGCAAACCGGACAGGAACTGCCGCTGCCGACCCGCATCCTGGTGGGAGGGAATCATCTCATTGTCGGCTACTGGTGGCTGGTCGTGGCGGCAGGCGCCAGCTTTTACGCGCTTTGGAAAGTTTATACACGCACCCCGGAGGGACGGAAGTCGTGGGATTATTTCTGTCTGCACATTCCGGGCTACGGACAGGTTCAGCGCGAGCGCTTCAACGCGCAATTCGCCAGAACGCTCGGTACCCTGGTCGAGAATGGCGTCACCCTTTTGAAGGCACTCGAACTGCTCGAAGACATTTCCGGCAACGAATGGATCCGCCAGAAAATGGTCGAGGTCCGCGCCTCCGTCGTGGACGGCGCCGCGCTTTCGAACGCGCTCAGGCAGCACAAACTCTTTCCGGAACTGATGCTCGATATGATGGCCGTGGGCGAGCAAACGGGGCGCTTTGGCGAAACGATGCAGATGATCGCAAACGTCTATGAACGCGAACTGGACAAGCAGATCAAAATCATTTCCGCCCTCATTCCGCCGATCATCATGATCGTCATTGCGTCCGTAGTCGGGCTGGTCGTGTTCGGCATCCTGAGCGCGGTGTTCAACCTCACGGCGGGATTGAAGACGAAAATTCATTAAGGAAGAAAGATCCAGCAAAGCACGCAAATCGTGCTGGATGTCGCTGGTGAAATGAGTTCTAATGTTAAACGCCTGAGACAGTCATACGAATGAACATCCCCTTTCGCCTTATCACCGCCACGACCGCAATCATGCTGGCCTGCCACGTGCAGGTTGCCGCGCAGGATTTGCAGTCACAGCCGGTCCCCTTCACCGCCTATCTGGATTTCAAGGCGCTTGCTACCAGTTCGGGCACGAACGCCGCGCTTCCGATCTGGCTTGAATCCCTGGAATTCGATTCTCCCAAAACGGACGGCGCCGCAGTCCCGGAGAAAAGCACCTTCCGGATGCGATTTCGCCAGCTTGCCGGCATCAACGACGAGCTTCTGATCCGCCTATTTTTCGACGACACCCAGGGTGCATCCCCCGAAATTTCCGCATGGACGGAACTCGGTCAGCGCCTGACGATCCCAAAAAAGCTGGGGGGCGGGCTCGGGCTTCCTGCCTCGGAAACGGTTCTGATCCCGATGACCGGCGTGGACTATATAGAAATTGAGGTTCCCGGCAATGGCTCCAACGTGCGGAGCGCATTTTTGAGCTCGATCCAGAAGACCCAAATTTTTAAGGCGATCGATTTCGAACTGCCATCAACCCTCGCCGATCCTTTTCAGGCTGCACCTGCCGGGAAACCTGCGGCCAATGACGCCTACTTGTACGGCCGCGTGAAGGCGACGCTGGATAACTCGACCGTCCGACTATCATCTACGGACGGCATGAGCAGTGCGATTCAATTTGAACTGGCTACGCGTCCACTGGTCGCGGTGATTACCTTTGAAATTCTTAATGCCGATCTGAATGCGCCGCCGCAGGTGACGGTGAACGATCGTCCGCTGGGCGCGGCTTCGCTCCAGCTTCCCGACTTGGCGGATCCGGCGTTTCAGGGCACCGTGAAGCCGCTTGAAAACGATATGCAGTTTCACTACGCGGGCTGGCTGAAATGCCAAAAAATCGTTCCCGGCTCCAGTCTTCAGGCTGGGATCAACCAGCTTGTGCTCCAACTTGGGGATGCAAAGGGAGCCGCCGCCATCCGTGCCGTCGAAGTGCAGTTAAAATACAACTGGGAAAATCTCGAATACAGCCTGCAACCGTGATTTGCCACCCCGAAGTTTTTATCGTAAACTAACAGAAGCCCATGAAGAGCCTTTCCTTAAAACAACAAAATGCTTTTACCCTCCTGGAAATCATGCTGGTGGTCACCATCATCGCCATGATCCTCGGAGCCGCCATGGTTGCATTCAAGGGCAAGCTCGAATTCGCACAAGGAACGCGCGCCAGTGCCGACATCCAAAGCATTTCCTCCTCGTTGCTGGTTTACCAGGCGAAGAACGGGTTCCTGCCAACCACCGAACAGGGATTGCAGGCGCTTGTTACCCGGCCGGACACCGAACCGCGCCCCCGTCAGTGGACACAGCAATCTGAAAGCGTCCCGCGTGATCCTTGGGGAAACGAATATCACTACGTCAGACCCGGCACACACAATCCGAATGGGTACGATCTCTTCTCAGCCGGCCCCGACGGCATCCCGGGCAATAACGACGACATCGGTAACTGGGAACAAGCCGAGACCAAATAATACTGTTTACAAAGCCGCATGGAAAACTTCCGAGATGGCGGGCGTTTGATTTTGGACGGCTATTGAGACGGTTTGTTGTTAATAATCCTGACTCGCTGGCGGGGTCCCATTCCTGGCTGCCCTGGCATGCCGGGTATTGCATTGGGCAGAACAACCCTTCGTCCCATTCCCGGCGGCGGGATTTGGCCTTGAGGCAGAGGCATTGGAGGCATCGGGACTCCAACCGCCTGCACCTGGGCTTGCATCGCCGCCTGATCAAACTCCAGCACGGCAAACTCCGCGCCTTTTTTGATGGTCACTTTGCTTTTTCCAATCTGCTCCGACCATTCGACGCTCACCAGGGAAATGTCGTCCGCTCCGACTTCCCCGGAAAGTAGCGAAAACTTGGACTGCTGATCCCGCGATGAAATTGAAACAAAATCCGCATTCCCGATTTTTGCAATTCCGGTCACATAAAGATTGGCCGCGTATCCCGGCGTGGCGGCCACAGGTACGACGGGCGTGGCCAGCGCAAAGGGCGATTTCTTGACCATCTGCTCATAACGCGCGGCAGGCAGGGGAACGGGAATGTCGCCTTGAATATCCGCCCGTATCGAAAACCCGCACAAGCTTTGGGCAAGGATCAACCCGCAGGTAATCCAGCAGGACCGAAAACTTTTTTCAATCGGAGGCATACCAGTATCTTCGCTCATTTTTGTCGTTTTCAACATTTTTTCACGGGAGATACCACCTCGCCACCTTGAATTTTCCACGCATCATTGCCGGATCGCCGGGGTCGATTTGCACATTCGCATTTTCGAAAACCAGAAACTGATCGGGCTGCTGAACGGTTCGAAGGAAGGCGATCAGGGCAGGCCAGGAGCTTTTCGTTTCGATGCTGACTGGAACCGTGCGGTAGAACTGCAATTTTTCCGACGCGCCCCAACCCGGATTCTCGATCAGCACCTCGTTGCTTTTCGCGATCTGCTTAATCTGGTCGAGCAATTGGACGCCGGCGCCGCTTTCATTGGCCAGCTTGGGCTGCTTCTGCCGGAGCCAATCGTCGCGCCTTATCCACCGGTCACGATCAACAAAGAGCATCTGTAGAGCCTTGAGTTGCCCCGTCTTGCCGGATAAATCCGCGCGAAATTGCGCCTGTTGTTTTACGAAGTTAGATACCAGCAATGTATTCAAAAGAACAAATGCGACGGCGCCCACGACGAGGGCCAGGTTTTTTTCGGATCGGGTCAGTTGCTTCATAACTTGCCGAAAATTCTGAATTGCGCGTGCTCGTTGGGTAGAATGGCGGGAGGAGCCACCTCAAAATGAAAATCCTTCAATTCAGGGTTGGCCTTGAGCTGTTCGCCGTACTCAACGGCCAGTCCGGCTGTCGGGGCCTCTCCTTCGATGGTGAACTGGCCTATGTTTTGATCGAACTGGGTGATCCGGATACTGTCCGACGGCAGGCTTTTTTGAATCTGGTAAAGCAGTTCCACCGTGTAGCGTGAGGGATCAATCGCGGGGGCAAGGGCATTCCACTTCTCACTCCGCGCCTGGATCGAGGCGACCTCCGGCTGCATCGCGCGCAGTTTGGCGTCCAGCGCCGCCACCTTCCCATTCATCCAAATTAAATAGCCCAGCGCACCTAGAATAATCGCAAGATAGACGGCTCCGGCCGTAATGAGACGCGCCTTGAGGTTGGCCGAGCGCTCGGCGGCGGCGAGCGCCCCCTGCCAGGCCGCCGGAAAGAGATTCATGGCGGGCTCTTCCAGGGGTGCGTCCGGAGCGATGACCTCCACCGGCACCCCGAGTTGAACGCCAAGTTCCTCCCGAATCCCCGCGCACTCCGGGTCGAGACGAACCCTGGTAAACGTCACAGGCACCCCTTCCAACTCGGCCCCCAACAGCACCTGCGGCAGTTCACGGGGCACCTCTTCAATGCCGGTTGCCGCAAGCGTCTGCACAAATCCGATTTTCCCATTTTCGGTGATCACCACGACGCTCTTTTCCTCCTCCTTGTAAACCAGCAAATCAATGCCGGTTTTCGAGCAGGCTGAAGCGAGGTGCATCGCATGCACCGTGATTTTTTCCGGCAAACATCCGGCCGTGCGCAGTGGAGCGGACAGGGCATCAAGATGGGCGGTGTTCAGGGCGACGGCCACCACTACGGACTCGGTTTCCCCGGATTCCACGATGACCACATCGCTGGCGACCTCTTCCACCGGATAAGGCAGGGTTTTTTCAAGCTGCAAACGCATCATTCCGAGCAATTCGTCGGGATTGGTCGAGGGGAGCCTCATGCGTTCAAAAAAAACGGCGCTGACCGGCAGCGCGAGATGCACCCTAGACTGCGGCGGCAACGCCGCAACCGCTTCCGCCATGGACATCACAACACGGGGCTCAAACAAACCCGGTTCGGCTCCGGGCATGGCGAGCTTCCAGCCGGAACCGGAGGGGCTGATCAAAACTGTGTTTTGCGAATGGGTCGGTTTCAGATTTCTTTCCAGTATAAGATGACGGGGGTTCCGCCTGTTTTTCGTGCGACGACTTCCAACTGGCGTTTCACGTCGGCGGAATAGCCCTCGCTCAGAATGTGATACGTTTGATCTCCGGTTGTAACAAGTCCATTATTCTTGAGTGCCTGATATTGCTCCAGGGTCAATCCCAAATAGCTGGCGACCTCTTCGTCATTCTTAAAAACATAGTCGTCCTTTGTGCCGTCGCGGTGATCCGGTCCCTGGCGAATGTTCAAAAACCGGGTGGCGCGCGCATCGCCGATGCCGGGAATGGATTCGAGCACCAGCAGTGACGCCGAGAGCAGATCGACCGGTCCCTGGGTGTAGAGCGTGAAATCATCCTTCCACCCCCCTTTTGATACCAACGGACCGGAGCCGTTCACTTTCCCGACTTCGTCAAGACTTTGAAACGGACGATGCGCGTTTTTGTAGGTCACACTGTCCGCCATGCCGTTGAGATGATGCGTATTGCCGGGCTGAATCCAGTCGAGCATGCTGTCAATGAGCGTCGCGCGTTCGTGCTGGGACAACCCGCGCCTGGTGAGATAGTTTTCCAGCAAAAGCCGCATGTTTGGATTCTGGTCGGCGGCCTGGAGCAGCCAGTTGAGGTTTATTTTCCCCCCCTCGCCCGTCAGCTTGACGTTGTAACCGCGCAACGGACCAAATCTCGCGCTGAGCAACGGGGTCAGCTTTGTCACAAGCGGGTGCAACGCCAGCCACGTGCCCGAATGCGCAAGCGCTCGGGCGTCGAGGCCCGAATTCGCCTGATGAATGATCGTTATGTCCTGCTGAATCGATTTTACCCACGCAAACACCACCGCCGAAAGCAGCAACAGCGCCCAGAGAACAAGCAGCAGCACGGAACCGCGTATCCGGCGTGTGTAAAATTTCGATGGGAACTTCTTCATGCTCAGTCGTGATAATTCAGAATTGGATCCGCCAAAAACGCCAAATTGCGCTAAATAAGAGGGGAATAATTGAACCGTTGGCTTTAGGGGAAATTCGCGGTTTGGTGAGCGTTGTATTCTATCTTTTGCTTCATTATTTTAGCGTTTTTGGCGGACAATGTCTTGAATAAATGCGGTTCAGGAGTTCTGCGGCGTGATGAGGGGCAGATTAAAAATCTGTTCGTAGGGCTGGTCGTCGCCCGCCCGCCAGATCCGTACGCGGACAAGATTCGGGCGCGCACCCTGATCGGTCCATTTTTCAAGCCAGGCATTCAGGCGCACGTCAAAATAGCGAATTTCCATCGCCTTGACGTCCTTCATTAGAGTGAACCAGTTTTCATCCTTGCTGCTGCCGTCAGCAAGGATGCGACGCACGCCGAGGTCGGATACGGCGGGATTTCTGGTTTGCTTGAGGGCCAGGGTCACATTGTAATCCCCGGTGGCATGAATCGTGAACAGGCCGGGACCGGCACTGCACACCCACATCATCTCGTCGCCCGGCAGGTTGTTGAATTTGTGCGTCTCGCCGAGCAGCGCCCCCTGCTGCGCCGGGGGAAGATCATTCAACTGATCCTGGATTGTTTTCATCAGCGCCCGCATCGAAACATCCCGCGCCGACAGCTCTGTGGAAAACTGAAGCGCCCGCAGGTTCGCCGCGACAAATCGAAATATTCCGAACGCCACCAGCGCCGTGATGGCCACCGCCAGCA
>Ga0118677_10016569_pt1 | contig 10069 bp, 9 predicted proteins | sample AliMusrvi5mmetaG_FD_86154 | JGI IMG/M metagenome (GOLD analysis project Ga0118677, IMG submission 86154)
CCTGTATAGTTTTTGAGGAGACTTCCACCTTCGGGATAAGAATGTACCCCGTGTCGCGTATAAAACTTGATAAAGAAATAAAAAAAGTTTTGACACCTTACGGAAAGATCAGGGTGAAGGCAGGGAGACTTAATGGCAGGATAATGAGTGTTTCTCCCGAATATGCTGACTGCAAAAATTTGTCCTATAAAATAAATGTGCCTGTCAAAACGATACTTTCTTCAGTCTGTCTTTCTGCGGATAAAAATAAATAATATTATTGTTTGGATGGAGTTGTTGAAAGTGAATAGATTGGTTTCTTTGAAAAATAAAAATTCCCGGCTAATGATCCGGGAACCAAAAGCTGGGAATATAATATTGTTTGTGTAAAGAGAAATTCCTGACTTAACCAGGGAAATCATTGAAATGCTTTAATTATGTTGTTCTTTCTGGTTTGAAATTTAAGCTTCAATCATTTCATCCCGTCGGGATTAAGATGTTTATTGTTAATATTTTGCTGTAATCAGGACATCCCTACGGAACTGAAGTAGCGGATTAACGCATATCGATGACTTCGACTTTGGGATAGCTGCTTTTGTTAAAGACAAACTCGGAATCGGAGATGGGTTGGTCGGTAATGAAACGTTCGATGTTGTAGGTAAAGACGCCACCATTCTTATCGAATACTTGCATACTCTTGACTTGTTTGGCTTCTTTATCGAGGATTAGATTGACCTTGGAAAATTTCTTGCGTCCTTTGAGTGGTGACATTTCTATAATCAATTGGTTTCCTTTTTCGGAAATGAGTTTTGACTTATAGTTGTTCCCATAGGATGTCATAAATTTTGTAGGGGTGAATGAATCTTCATCACCGGTAACATCACTGATCTGAACTTCGTTGGCATCTTTTTGATAGGTCCATGCTGTTTTACCGTCACAGAAAATCTGTTGTTCGCTGATGTTGAGTTTATACTTGTCACCCTTGGCTAAAAGTGATCCCTTGAAGTTTTCATTGATCTTCTGAGCCTTGTTGACCATGGTGTAAGTAAATTCAAGCTTCATGGTTTTATAAGCTTTCATTTTTGCCGTTACTTCATCGAGTAAGGTTGTAGCCTTCTTCTCAGCCGACTGGGCTTTCAATAACATTGGTAAAAAAGTGATAACTGCCATTACCAGCACAACAGTTAATGATTTTAGAAATTTGATTTTCATTATTTATAGATTGTTTTAAGTTCAGAAGTTGTTTTCGTGACGTTTACTTTCTTTCATGTGTAAGTCCTTCAAAAATTGTTCCAAAGCCATCTCACCGATTACTTTAACTTCGCGGGCTTTAGACCCTTCGAATGGACCGACTATTCCTGCTGATTCGAGTTGGTCGATGATCCGTCCGGCTCGGTTGTAACCCAGCTTCAGTTTTCTCTGTAAGAGTGAAGTGGAACCTTGTTGGGTCTGTACGATGATGCGGGCTGCATCTTCGAACAGGTCATCACGTTCATTGGGATCCATATCGGCAACAGGTTCACTGGCCTCATCATAAAACTCAGGCAACAGAAATTCAGTAGGTGCCCGTTGATCTCCAATGAAAGATGTGATGCGATCTATTTCAGGTAGATCGATAAAGGCACACTGCAGACGGATCAGGTCGCTTCCTGTTGAAAGGAGCATATCGCCACGTCCGATAAGTTGATCCGCACCTGAAGAGTCAAGAATAGTTCGTGAGTCGATTTTTGAAATAACACGGAAAGCTATTCGGGCCGGGAAGTTGGCTTTGATAGATCCTGTGATGATATTTACGGAAGGTCGTTGCGTTGCTATGATCAGGTGGATACCAATGGCACGTGCCAGCTGAGCCAATCGGGTCAAAGGAATCTCTACTTCTTTTCCTGCAGTCATGATGAGATCGGCAAACTCGTCGATAACGACTACAATGTAAGGTAGGAACCTGTGTCCGTGCAATGGATTCAGCTTACGGGCTTTGAATTTCTCGTTGTACTCCTTGATATTTCTAACCTGGGCATCTTTCATCAGATCATAACGGTTGTCCATCTCGATACACAATGAATTTAGGGTACGAACAACAACACGGGTATCGGTAATGATGGCTTCTTCGCAGTCGGGTAACTTGGCAAGGAAATGGCGTTCAATCTTTGAAAAGAGGGTCAGCTCTACTTTCTTTGGATCGATCATCACGAACTTGAGTTCGGATGGATGTTTCTTGTAAAGCAAAGAGGTGATGATGGCATTCAAACCAACGGACTTTCCTTGACCGGTTGCACCTGCCATCAGAATGTGAGGCATACGGGTGAGATCGGCAATGAAGGCTTCGTTGGCAATGTTTTTTCCCATCCCGAATGGCAATTCATAGTTCGAATTCTGATAAACATCAGAACCAATGATGGATTTCATTGAGACGATATCGGGTTTCTGGTTGGGGACTTCAATACCGATGGTTCCTTTTCCGGGGATAGGGGCAATGATACGGATACCCAGAGCCGAAAGACTAAGGGCAATATCGTCTTCGAGATTTTTTATCTTGGAAATACGGACTCCTGGAGCCGGTATGATTTCGTAAAGTGTGACTGCCGGGCCTACAGTGGCTTTGATTTTTTCAATTTCGATGGCATAATTACGCAAGGTATCAACAATGCGTTGACTGTTGGCTTCTATCTCTTCGCGTTGAACTTTGCTTCGACCACCATAATCATTCATCAGGTCGATGGGTGGAAACTGGTAATCTGAAAGTTCGAGGGTCGGATCAAATGGTTCATCAACGGTAAAATGATCACGTACCGGAGCCGGTTTTTTAAACTCGGGCTTTGGAGTAGCAACAGTTGGATTTTCAATAGTCAACTCGACAACACGGTCTGAATTGGATTGAGAGGTCTCTTTTTTCTCATTCCCATTGTGGATATAAGGGATGTTGTTCAGATCGATCTCATAGTCGGGGGCCTTGGTCTGAGTATTCTTTTTTAAGACGGGAGGTTCGTATTCGTCGTCAGGAATATCTTCGTCAAGTTCTTCAGGTTCTTCATCGCTGATAGAGAACTCTGCTGTGTTGTATTTATCTTCTTTGAGGTTATTGCGGTTGGATGTGTTTTTTCCATTGATATTAGAAAGGATTTCTCCGGTTTCGGGATCAACGATGATATTTTTATTCTTACGTCTGTTTTTATCGAGGTAAATATTGATGTTGTAGACCAGAATAAGAAAGCTCATCAAAGTAAAGAACAACAGAATTCCTAAACCGGGTTTGCCAATGATTCCCTGGAGCCAGATAGCAGATTGATATCCGACTGTTCCACCCAGAATAAGAAGATCTGAAAATGTTTGAAAGACAAAACCTAAGGTAGTAGATGTCCATAGTAGTCCAAAAACGGAATACCAGAAAACAGGCATCAACGGAAATTTCTTGTATTTTAATAGTTTTAATCCCAATGAAATGGAAAACAAACTAAACAAAACCGAGGATATTCCAAACCATTGCTTCACCATTACATCACTCAGGAATGCTCCAAGACCTCCCATCCAGTTATGTACGAGGTCTGTTGGCTTAGGAAAAGTATGTTGACTGATGATGGCATCGTCAGTTGTAAAACTAAAATAGTTGATGACATTACTGATAATAGACATACCAAGATAGATCCCAAAAAGGATGAAAAACATTCCAACTATTTTTTGGAACCGTTCATCTTTATAAAAAACATTTTTTGAAACGGACTTAGTAGATGCTTTAGCTTTAGGCTTCGGAGTAGTCTTGGGCTGGGCAAGTTCGTTTTTTAAAGTGTTTTTTTTGAGAGTATTGCTATTGTTGGTATTTGCCATTAACCGGTTCTTTTTTGAACTTACAAAGGTAATAATTTCTTGTCGAAATCATTCGCCCTTCTTAAAATGCACGGGATTAAAGATATTAACAAATCATAAAAACAAAACAACCTCCCTATAGAGGAGGTTGTTCATATTTTTTTGAAATGGGTTTATTATTGGCCACCACCACCAAACATGTTGCGCAGTTCGTCTGCAGTAACTTGTTTGTAGTCTGAACTAATAGCAAACTCAGTTGCAGGAATGGTTTCTTTCTTGATGCTACGGCAAACCATTTTGAATGACATTGGTCCCTGGCTCATAGTATATTCCAAAGGAAAACCTGTTAAACCTGGGAAAGTATTTGCAAAAGCAAATTTTGTCATGTCAATATCATCGGTATAATAAACCTCTGTAGTGGCATCAGCGCCATTTACTTTTGTGGTTACAATTGCTTTTTTGCAAGTGAAACCGGCAATAACTTTAGTATCGGTTGTAGGTTTGATGCCAACAACTTCCATTGTTTTAGCCCTCTGTTCTTTTACCTGTGCAGCGGTCATTTTGATAACGAATTTCTGTCCCATTACGTTCATCATTGAAGATGATTCCTGTGTGGTTGCATCGTAGATAGACTTTTGTTCCATCATACCGAAGTTCATCACCATCGATTGTTTGTCGGTTGCAAGTTTGAAAGTTGCTTCGGTTGGCATCATAGATTTTGCCTGTTCCGGAACGTCTCCTTCTACTTTAACATCAAATACCACTGTCCCGGTGAAAGGTGCTTTTTGTGCCTTTGCTATAGGCGTGAGGACTACTAATGCCATTAGAAGCATTGTAAAGCCTGTCAATAATTTTTTCATGTTTTTGTTTTTTTGATATTTCAAATATAGATAATTATTTAACACTTCTGAACATGCGACTCCATCTTATTTTTCCGCCAAAGAACGACTTGTTCTTGTCGAGTGAGAGCCAAACATAAGAGGCCTTACCGACAACATGGTCAATGGGTACAAATCCCCAGTAACGTGAGTCTGCTGAATTGTGACGGTTATCTCCCATCATCCAGTAATAGTCCAACTTAAAGGTATAAGTCTTGGCTTCTTTGTCGTTGATGAAAATCTTATCTCCCTTGATGTCGAGTTTATTATTTTCATAATTAAAGATGATGCGTTGATAGAGACAAATGTTGTTCCTGTTAATATGAATTGTTACACCTGCCTTGGGAATCCAAATTGGACCATAGTTATCGACGTTCCATTTGAATGTAGTGTCATAAGGGAAAACATCACGTGAAGGGGTGGTTCTTGGAGTGACTTCTTTTTCGACCATCTGAACAAAAGGAAATTGTTTCATCTTATCGGCTGTGCTTTTTTGCAGCGTCATCAGGAATGTTCCTTCTTCACCCTCGGGTAGAATGTCTTCGGTTATATCCAGATCACTAAGCAGTTTACTGTTGAAACGACTACCATCTGTTCTCACACGGTAAGTGGATTGAGAATGTTCAGGTGTTTTCTGTACTTGACCTTTGATATAAACTTGTTCATCTTTGATTGTAAGTGTATCTCCGGGTAAACCAATGCAACGTTTGATGTAGTTCTCACGTTTGTCTACAGGGCGGTACATGATTGTTCCAAATGTTTCAGGTTCAGAGTTTACACGTTTCCATCCGTATTCACGTACAAGACGGTAGTAACTGTCATCCTGAATTTTCAGGGCAACCGTATCCCCATCAGGATAGTTGAATACAACAACATCTCCATGTTTTATGGTTTCAAAACCGGGAAAACGATAGAATGGTAGTTTAATCCACTCTAAAAAAGATGGGGTGTATTGGGTAAGAGGAAGTGTATGATGTACAAAAGGGAATGCGATTGGTGTGTTGGGCACTTTAGGGCCATATGCTATTTTGCTTACTAAAAGGAAATCACCAACGAGTAATGATTTCTCCATGGAAGAAGTAGGAATGGTGTACATTTCAAAAATGAACATACGGATAATACTGGCTGCAATGACTGCAAACAATATTGCATCGATCCATTCTCTGGTAGGAGTTTTCTTGACTTTGGGACGTTCACTTAAAGCAATGTATTTTTCATCGGCTGAGAATCCAAGCCAGGGAAGATAGATGAATGGGAATATGACAGCGATAACCTGCTCTCCAAGGCCAAACTTTCCAAATGTTTTAACCAATTCTACAACCATGAGCATTACCATGAACACGTTGATGAAAGGAATGATTAAAAAGACAAACCACCAGTTTGGTTTCTCAATCATCTTGAGCCAAATGTAGTAGTTGTAAACAGGTACTGCCGAAAACCATCCCTGATGGCCGGCCTTTTCATAATTCTTCCATGCTAAAACAGGAAAAAACAGAAAAATGATAATTAACAGAAGGTTTAAACTCATTGTCTTGTCAGGTTCGTTATGGTGTTATTGTATTTATACGAATTAGGTGTTCACTTTATTGCATTGACTATATTAATCTTTGACGTCAATCAGCTCTACAGGTTACAGATTTAATAAATCCTTCATTGTAAAGACTCCTTTTTTGTCCTTGATCCATTCGGCAGCAATGACAGCGCCAAGGGCAAAACCACGTCGTCCTTTTGCGGTGTGAGTTATTTCAATGGCATCGATGGCTGATTCCCAGCAAACGGTGTGAATGCCTGCAACATTACGTTCACGGATTGGCCGGATATAAAGCTCTTGCTTTAGTGCAGGCAAATCAATAGTCCAATTGGTCTTCAGGTGATTATTGGCAAGAATATCTTCAGCGAGGGTAATGGCTGTTCCACTTGGAGCATCTGCTTTGTAAATATGGTGAGTTTCCTCCATCACAACATCATACTCACGGTGGTTGTTCATCAGCTGCGCAAGTTTCTTGTTAACAGCCATGAAGAGGTTGACACCAATGCTATAGTTGGTAGCATAAAAAAAGGCGCCGTTTTTCTCGAGACATAAACTGGTAATGGATTCCAAAGCGCCATACCAACCTGTAGTTCCACACACAAGTGGGATGCCGGTTTCGAGTGTTTTTTGAATGTTGGTTAATGCAACAGAGGGATGTGAAAATTCGATTGCAACATCGGCAGATTCTACTAATCCAAGTCTTTCAGACCATTCTGTTTCATTGTCAATTGTTACAACAACCTGATGTCCACGTTCAAGAGCGACCTGCTCTATTTCATGACCCATCTTTCCATATCCGATGATTGCAAGTTTCATAATGTGATGCTAAATTTGAAAAGAAAACACAAATATAGTAAATCCCTTAAAATGAAAAGCAAAGAGATACACCAGTTGCTCCGGGGGTTAGTTTTGAGGGTTGTTGAATGAAAGGTTTGATATTGAAACTCAGGTCTTTGCTGACGTCAAAATTAAAAAACTGGGCGTCTACCTGGGCATCAATTGCAACTAAAATATACAATGCACCGGATACAATATAGGTCAATTCAAGATTTCGACGATAATAATCCCTTCCTGATTGCAACAAAGTTGCGTTACGGTTATATCGTGTGACGTAATCATTTGGGGGAGATAAGTTTTCTGTTCCAGGCGTAGTGACAAAATTATAAGCTACTCTGAATTTGTTGTATTCAGAACTGTTTTGTTTAAAGAAATAGACCAAGGTTCCAAAACCTCCATAAACGATGGGTAGTTTCCAGTATTTATGATTGTATATCTGTCCCAAACCAGGGAAGATAAGTGAAAGATAGGTTGCTCTGCGAGGGGAATGTTTTTTGATGACCAGGGTATCGGCAACTTTTTTGGAAAGCTTGTATTTTAAGGGAAGTGTCAGACTGTCAACTTTGGCTGTAGATTTTCCTTTAAGTTTAACGGTGTCGGCTTTCACAGCAGTTTTGACCGGCAGTTTAAGGCTGTCGGCTTTGGGTTTGACCTGACCATAAGCCGATTGGATAAGGAAAAACCCTATCAAAATAATGAGCGAAGCTTTTGTGGAAAACAAAGCTTCGCATGATTTACTGAAACAATTTAATAAGGTTTTGATCATTTAAGTTTATTCAGCGGCTTCACCCAACTTGGTTAAAATCCTGTTCAACTCATTGTCATTCTTAAAGGAGATTACAATTGAACCTTTCCCTTTTTCATTGCGATTAAGATCAACTTTTGTGCCGAATAAATAGGACAACTTATTTTTTGATGCCTTGAGGGGTTCAGGAAGTTCAATTGTTTTGACGGCTTTTGGTTCGGGCTGTTTATTCAGATTGCGGACAATCTCTTCAGTATCACGAACCGAAAGATCTTTAGTGATAATATTTCTGCTTATTGCAATTTGTGTCAGTGGATCTTCTATCGAGATTAATGCACGTGCATGACCCATACTGATTTGTCCATCACGAATGATGACCTGTACTTCGGGAGCCAGTTTCAGCAGGCGGATGAAATTGGAAATGGTTGCCCTGTTCTTTCCAACACGTTCGCTGAGTTGTTCCTGTGTCAGGTTGCACTCATCCAACAATCGTTGGAAACTGATGGCAACTTCTATAGAATTCAGTTGTTCGCGTTGAATGTTTTCGACCAATGCCATTTCGAGCATTTGCTGATCGTTGGCTACACGAATGTAAGCAGGGATTTCTTTCAAACCGGCCATTTTGGAAGCACGTAAACGACGTTCTCCGGAAATAAGCTGGTATTTGTCATAACCAATCTTGCGAACGGTAATGGGTTGAATGATACCCTGTTCTTTGATAGAATGGGACAATTCTTTCAGTCGGTCTTCTTCAAACTGATCACGGGGCTGAAAAGGATTGGTTTCAATTAAATCGAGGGGTATGTTTGCAATGGCACCAACGACAAACTCTCCGGAAATATCCTTGGAGGTAATATCGGTCTCAGGACTTTCAAGAATGGCACTTAAGCCACGACCAAGTGCTCTTTTCTTATTGGAGTTCATCATTAGGCTTTAATTTTTTTATCTGAATCATTGATTTTTGTCATCTCGTTATTCTGGAGTATTTCACGGGCCAGGTTCAGATAATTGACAGCACCCGTACTGTTTACATCGTGCATGATAATTGATTCACCAAAACTGGGCGCTTCACCCAATTTTGTGTTGCGGTTGATGATGGTGTCGAATACCATTTGCTGGAAATGGGTCTTCACTTCATCGACAACCTGATTAGCTAAACGTAGACGGGGATCGTACATCGTCAGAACTATTCCCTCTATCTCGAGCTCTGTATTTAAACGTGACTGAACAATCTTAATGGTATTGAGTAGTTTACCTAATCCTTCGAGCGCAAAATATTCACACTGAACGGGAACAATTACAGAGTTGGCTGCTGTCAATGCATTCACTGTAATTAATCCAAGAGATGGTGAACAATCGATAAGAATGAAGTCGTAGTCATCTTTGATTTTGGCTATAACTCTCCGCATCATTTTTTCACGGTTAGGTAAACCGATCATTTCGATCTCGGCACCTACCAGGTCGATATGCGCCGGCAGTAGATCCAGATTTGGAGTGTTGGTCTTTAAAACAATATTGTGTGGATCGATATCATCGATGATACATTCATAAACACTGGTCTTGATATTTTTAGGATCAAAACCAACTCCTGAAGTTGCATTAGCCTGTGGATCTGCATCAATGAGCAACGTCTTGAACTCAAGAATAGCGAATGCTGCAGCGAGATTGATAGCAGAAGTGGTCTTGCCCACTCCACCTTTTTGATTTGCAATTGCAATGACCTTTGCCATGATTCTTTTGATTTAGAGGAGTTTGAAAAGATTATGACAATTTTCCAACTGCCATTTACCTGTTTACAAAAGTACTATATTAGGTCAAACTTTAAAGAGTATTACATTAAAAAATTGAAGATTGTTTTTAACATTTAAATAATGTCGGATGACGTCGAACGATTTAAATGATTTTTAGCAAATGTCAAGAGTTTACAGTAAGGTCTTCAAATGTGACATCAACTTGTTGTTCTTCTAAAATATTTTCTTCTCTTAGAGGAGGGATCTGACCCGATTCTACAAATTCAATAACATCACTTAATCCATTGGCGAATTTTTCGAAGTCTTGCTGATACAGGAAAATTTTGTGCTTTTCATATGAAAATTTACCTGAAGCTGAGTCAAAACGTCGTTTGCTTTCGGTGATGGTAATAAAAAGATCATCGTTTGAAGTAGCTTTCACATCAAAAAAATAGGTCCGTTTTCCGGCTTTAACTGATCTGGAAAAAACACCGTCATGGTGATCCTTTGAACTACACTCTTCCATCTGTATTTATTTATTTAAATGACTATTTAGTAGATTATATTG
>Ga0118677_10016570_pt1 | contig 10069 bp, 7 predicted proteins | sample AliMusrvi5mmetaG_FD_86154 | JGI IMG/M metagenome (GOLD analysis project Ga0118677, IMG submission 86154)
CTTCCAGACTCCCAGCAGTGGCGGACTATTTTCTGAAAGAATGTCGGCCCGCGCCGTCACCCGTGTGTCCAATCCGACCTGCCTTTGCAATTCCCCCAGCGCCAAAATCATCGACATCCGGGCGTTGGCCCGTGCGGTGGCCATCGCCTCGCCCTGTGCCGACTCCCGCAGCGAAATGCCCGAAAGCGACAACAGACCGATCACGAGCAGCGTCAGCAATACCATCAGGGCGAGAGTGATGATCAAGGCAAAACCAGGTCGTGTGCGGCGTCTCATGCCTGGGCAAATGTAAATACAAACGCTCATGCACCAATGGAGCAGACCTTCATAAGTTCGTCAACTCCAACCTGAGAACCAGCAAAAGATACTGAGTTTCCAGCCACTGCTGTGGCAATCGAAGCGGCGACACCGCAGTGGCGACCTTCAGAACTCAGGGATCGACCTCCCGAGGAACAGCCCCCGGGAACGCCGAGCCCCAGCTCGGCAAAAACCCGCTTTTACAGGCAACGTTCGTCAATTTTCCACACCCTCTGCCAGCGTCGGGTTCGGGTGCTCAAAAGCGCCACGGGGTCGAGCAAGTTCTCTTGAAATTGCGGTCAAGCTCAGGAGCCGTCCAAGAATCATTGATTATTTCCAGCGGTAATGGCCGGTGAGCGGGTAACTGAGAAGAGAATCTTCCTCGAGGGCACCGCCACCAATATTATGAATCACCATGGGGTGACCATCGGCAGTCTTGTGATCGCTCACGATCATCACATGCGGCAGACTCGACGCCACGTTGCAGGTGACGATGTCGCCGGGATGGAAGGCCGAGGCATCGCCGGGCTTGGGCAGCGGCAATTGGCAACCCCGGCGTTTAAGATAGGCACGCAGATTGGGGACTCGGCGGTGATCGATGCTGGAGTCGGTACGGGTCATGCCCCAGAGTTTTGGATAATCCGAGAAATGGCTGCGCATATCCTCGTGGACCAATTTCTGGAGATCCTCAGCTAAAGCATCACGCAAGGCCCGAATGAGCACGTCAGAACACACGCCGCGATCCAGCGGCACGTCACCGTTGGGGTAAGCCATACTCACATAGGCGGGATCGTAAGTGACCGTGACGCCGACCTGTTTGTGGGCTGCCGCGATGATTTTATCTCCGGGTTCGGCATGAAGGGACAGCAGTGAGGCGAGCAGAATGGCTAGCAGTTTCATGGGCATGTGGGTGATTTCGACTGTGTTGGAGAGACCAATGTTATCAAAGGGCTCACGACCGGAGCCTCATGGCTCGGAGCGAGTGATTTCCAAGATTTGGCAGGCGTTTCCAGTGATGGTGAAACGGACGTTGCAGCCGCACAAATTGGCACCAAAAATACGGGCGGCATCAGCGGTTTGGGTGGCGGGGCGAGGATCGAGCGCAAGGGCCTCGCACAGCACGGCCTGGGCGCGTGCCGGCAATTGGTCAAACGCCTCGCGGGCATCCTCGTGGATAATCACGGATAGAAGCGGTAGGGATTCGCTGGCAAAGCCGGCCGTGGCATCCAATGGGCATTCCGCATAAGGCAGATAGGGTTTGATGTCGAAGACGGGCGTGCCATCGATCAAGTCCAAGCCGCCCAGACGCACGACCGGTGCTGCCGGCCCCTCGCGATCAATCCCCTCCAGGCGCACCAGAGAAAGGCCGAGGCCGTTGGGCCGGAACGGCGAACGAGTGGCAAACACACCGAGGCGTTGGTTGCCACCCAGTCGAGGCGGACGCACCGTCGGATGCCACCCATGGCCGAGGGTTTGGTGGAAACCGAAGATGAGCCAGATGTGGGAAAATCCGTCGATTCCGCGCAGGGTCTCGTCGCTGCGATAGAGGTCGTTCAAAACCAGTGTGCCCCAAGCACTGGGGCAGAGACCCGGCTGGCGCGGAGCGGCGAATTTGCCGCCGAAGCATGAGTGGATCACACCGATGGGTTCGATCGTCATGGTACGGGTAACGCATACGGGCCGCCGGAGAATGTCCGGCGGCCCGCTGGGATCAGGTCAAATCAGGGGGGGGTACCGTGGCCGGTTTTCAGCGGGTCTTGAAATAGGTGCTGCCGCGCAGCACCGCACCCTCGCGCCGACTATGGATGGTTAGAGAATCCAATTCGGCCATGGCGTCGAGCAGTTTAGTGCGCATTTCCTTGCTGGCCGTGAATTGTGCGAGTTGCGGGGTATCCTCGCCAAACATGGCCGGGGCATTTTCATCCGCCAGTTTCATGGTTTCGGCGACGCACTCCTGCATGGCTTTGAAATTCATTTTGAGGTACATGCCGTTGCGGCCCGCGCCGCCCTTGTCGGCCTCGGCGAGGAGTTCGAGAGCCCGGTTCTTGGAGGTGGAGGCGGCAAACCACTTGTCGCCAACCGTCACCGACGGAACAAAATCATCGCTGAGGAAGGGCAGCGACATGAACCAAGTCGTGTAGCCGGCCTTTTCCGAACTCATCGGCTTTTGCATCGGGATTTCCTGGCCAGCAACTTCGCTGATCTTGGTCAGCAACTTGGTGCAGGCCTCGTTCATCTTCGTCCATGAGGAGGCCAGCTTGGCGCGGTCGGTCACTGGCGTAATGATCGTGGCACGTGGGAAGCGGCCTTTATCGACCAGCAATTTTGGCACACCCGGGATGGCCGGCACGGTGCCTTTGAGGTCAACAATGAGAGCGTGTTCCTGACCGAGGCCATCGGACATATCGCCTTTGATGGCATCCCAGAGGGCAACGGCATCACCACGGAATTTTTCGTTGAACAGGGTGGCCCCTTCCTTGAATTGCTTCATCGGCCCCTCTTCGACCGGCATTTCCGAGACTTTCATTGCCATCGCATAGGCGGTCTCCACCAACGCCTCACCATAAGCGCGGGCTTTCACGTCATAAGCGGCATCGGCCGTCCAGTTGACAAACATTGCCACATCGGCGGCATCGCCCAGATGGCTCAGTTTGGCCGGGGTTTTCCAGTTGACGGCACCGGTATCAGGGCCACCGAAGGATTCCACTTTGAGCCCTTGATCGAAAAATGCCACCATGCCCAGCGCTTCCATGCCGGCGAGTTTGCGCAACGCGGTTTCGCGCTCAGCCACCACTTGCAGCAAGGCCTGTAAATCGCGAGTGTCGCCCGCGCCGTCTTCACCGGCAAGGCCGTCACGCAGGCCGTTGGTGTAGGTGGACAGCCCGCTTTGCATCTGAGTGATGGCTTTGGCGATGCTATCGTTGCCGACGATAAGTGCGGCGAGTTCTTTGGATGCGTAGGCATCGGAGAATGCCAGGGCGTTGCCGCTGGTGAGGGCCTTGGCGGGTTCGCTCACGAGATTGCAATCCGTTTCGGCGGAGCCGATGAAAATGACGACGTATTCGCCGAGGGTAGCAGAGGCGAGCACGAGGTTTTTCTTGGCGATCACGGCAATGAGCTTGTCGCCGGTTTCGGCACCAATGGCTTCGTCCATGGAATCACGGTCCTTGGCCATTTGCTCGGATAGCTTGGTACCCAGAAGTTTGAAGCCGCTGAATTTGGCACCGGCTTTTTCAAAGTCCACGGTTTCCACCATTTCGCCTGCCTGGCCCATGTTGCCCAAGGTCTCGGTGACTGAGGCCGCAACAGCCGCTTGCCTGTCCTTGGTGGTGCGGAACGCCACATAAATGGGAGGCATGTTAGAGCGCTCCAACCAACCCAAGCCGCCCTCGGTATCGTGGATCATGTCTTTTGCGAGTTCCTCACCGAAGCGGTTGCCCATGGCGCTGGACATGCCTGAGAGATCGCCGGCCTTGACGGCTGCCACATACGCCTTGGCCAGCGTGCGCATTTGAAAATAGTTCAGGCGGTTGCCGAGAGTGACCAGATTGCCGAGTTGCTCGCCGGCTGATTTACCAACGGCGAACGTCACCTCGAGGCCGAGCATATCGCCCGGTGTGATGGTACTGGGGGCTTCCCCATCCTCTCCAGCCGCTCCAGGCGGGACAAGATTCATCGGTGGTTCAGCGGCGGCATCTCCGGCGGCATCTCCGGCGGCATCTGTGGCTGCAGCACCGGCGGCGGCACCGAGCAGCGCTCCGGTGCCGGTGGCGGGCTTGGCCTTTTCCTGTTCACCTTCCGGGATTGCGAAATCCTCATCCATGGGCTTGGCGTTATCCATCCCCTCTCCAGGCATCATCTGCGGTTGCATGCCCCTGCCCATCAATCCTCCAACTCCCTGCTCGACGATCTTCCAAAGCTTCATGTTTTTGGCCCGCTCACCGATTTTGCTGCCGTTGTAGATCGAAATCACCGATTCGGTGTCCTGTGGCAAATATCGCACGAAACCAAGCTTCACCGCTCGCTCCTCGGCACTCAGCGCTTTGCCTTCCACAGCCACCGGTGTGGCTGGAACCGCCGGTTTGGCCGGATCGGCCGGTGTCGCCGGATCGGCCGGAGTTGCCGGGCTGGCCGGAGCCGCCGGTGTGGTTTCCGTTGAGTTCGCCCCAGTTGGCGCGGTAGCAGCCCCCGCCTTGGTCGATTCCTCGTTTTTCTTACAGGCTCCGAACGTGAATATCACCGCCGGAATGAACACCCAAAACAATCGCGTTTTCATAGAGGCTTGAAAACTAGCCACGACCCTACCCGCAAGCAAGCACAATCACATTGGCAACTTCACACAGATGGCGGCCGACGGAATTTCTTAACAGGGTTTGAATTTCCGGGGTTGCGCATCGGGTTGCTTCGGGGCATGCTGAGGCTTCGACGCAACCTCATGGCCGCCAGACCCCCCACGCCCGCTCGCAGCGATTTATTCCCGTTCGACCTCGTCCGCCCGCAACTCGAGCGCGTCGAAGTGGCCATTCGCGAACAGATCCTCGCCTTTGATCCCGCTGTAGAGCCTTACGTCGATTACGTCTGCAACACCTCAGGCAAGCGCATCCGCCCCGCCTTGGCCATCCTCGTCGGCGGGGCCACTGGCGGCGTCACTGACCAGCACCTGAAGATTGGCGTCATCCTTGAGCTCATCCACATGGCAACCCTCGTGCATGACGACATCATGGATGGGGCGACCACTCGCCGGATGGTGCCAACAGCCAATGCCAAATGGGGCAATGCGCTCTCAGTTTTGCTAGGGGACGCGTTATTTTCGCATGCGCTGACGCTGGCGACGGATTTCAACAGCATTGATATTTGCCGCAAGGTCGGCAATTCCGCCCGCGAAGTCTGCCAAGGAGAAATTATCCAGACCCAGCGCCGCTTCGATCTGTCGCTGTCCAAGGAGGATTATTTCCGCATCATCGAAATGAAAACCGGCGTCCTCTTCGCCGCCGCCACCGGCCTAGCAGCCAACCTTTCCGGCGTCGATGCCGCCACTGAAGCCAAGCTCTATAACTACGGCATGAAGCTCGGCACAGCCTATCAAATTTACGACGACTGTCTGGATCTGGTGGGTGCCGAGGAGGTCGTAGGCAAGACGCTGCGCACGGATCTGGCCAAGGGCAAACTCACCCTGCCCATCCTCAATTTGCTCGAAACGGCTTCCGAAGCCCAACGCACGAAACTCAACAAACGCATCCTCGAGCAGCAGCCGCTCGACCTGCCAGTGCTCGTCGGCATCGCCGAATACGAGGGCTCCATCGAAAGCGCCGTGGATACTGCGCTGGCCTTGTTGGAAGAAAGCCGGCGCGACCTCGAGACGCTTGATTCCTCGATTCACTCCGACGCGCTGACCCAGATTACCTGGTTTCTTGCCGGTCTGCTCGACAAGTGCCGCCGTTAGACTCCCGAATGTCAGAGGGCAGGGAAATTTGCCGCCACCATCCTTCCTTGCAATCCGGCTTGCCGGAGGCCCGGCTGACGGGCATGCTGCGGCGCAAGGCACACATGGCGACCCGATCCGAATCGATGGCATGGCTGGCGCGGCGTGACGGCACGGTCGTTATTGGCCACGGCCCGTTTGAGGCGGCGGCGGAGATGCCGGCGGCCGCCACGGCGTTTTACGTCGGAGGATTTGCCTTGGGTGAGGCGCGGCCGTGGCAGGTTCCTGCGGCTCTCGAAGTCATTGGCTGCGACGAGTTTGCAGCGCGGTATGCCGCGGTGCCCCCCCCACATTGCCAGTGGCAATCGCTGGAAGGCGCGCCATTTTCTGCGGTGTTTCAAGAGGTAATGACGGCGATTCATGGCGGGCTGTTTGAAAAAACCGTCCCAGTGGTCACGGAAATGGGGATTTGTGAAAGTCCCGCCGCCGCCATCATCGCTGCCATGGCTCGTCAGACGGCACCGCTGCACTCGTTTGGGTGGTCACTAGGCAGAAGCGGATTCGCCGGTGCCACGCCCGAATTGCTTATTTCATTGGATGGCTTGTGTCTCGAAACGATGGCTCTGGCAGGCACCGCCCGCCGCGATGATCGCGATGTGTTCGCTGTGGACGAGAAGGAAATCCGCGAACACGAATACGTCGCCCAATCCCTGGTCGCAAAACTCACCGACTGGGGACGCCTCCAACGCCGCCCCCGCGAAATCCTCGACCTCGGCAGCATCGTCCATTTCCTGACCCTGCTGCGCCTCGATCTCCACCAATCCCAAAGCCCGGAGACACTCGTCAAACGCCTCCATCCGACGCCGGCGCTCGGCCCACTGCCCCGCACCGCTGAAACCCTCGCCCTGTTATCAGAGTGGCGGACCCGACTCGGATGCCCATCCGAATTCGGAGCCCCTTTCGGCGTCTGGCACGGCGGCCGCTTCGAGGCTGTCGTCGCCATCCGCGGCATCTGGTGGGATCACCACCAACTTTTCCTGCCTGCCGGTTGCGGCATCATTGAAGCCAGCCGCCTCGTCAACGAATGGCGCGAGCTGCGCCTCAAACGCGAGGCCGTCAAGGCCGGGCTCCTCGGGCGACCGGGGGGAAAATAGCTGAGCAAAGGCGGTGTCGCACTTCGCTTGCCACCGCAGCCCATCCCTGGGCGGTCCTGGCACGGGCGGTTAGAACTCGCAATTTCCCGGCGTCCTTGCGAACGGGATCACGTCACGGATATTGGCCATGCCGGTGACAAACATCAGCATGCGCTCAAAGCCCATGCCGAAGCCCGCGTGGGGTACGCTGCCGTACTTGCGCAAATCCGCGTACCAGCCGTAGGCCTCTGGATTGAGCCCGTGCTTGGCAAAGTTAGCTAACAAAACATCGAGACGCTCCTCACGCTGGCTGCCGCCGACAATTTCACCGATGCCTGGCACCAGCACGTCCATGGCAGTGACGGTTTTGTCGTCGTCGTTGAGGCGCATATAGAACGGTTTGATTTCCTTCGGATAGTTGAAGACGGTGACGGGTTTTTTGCAATGTTCCTCGGTCAGCCAACGTTCGTGCTCGCTTTGCAGGTTGAGGCCGTAAGCCACCGGATAATCGAAGGATTTGCCGCTGGCTTCTAGCAACTTCACCGCTTCAGTGTAGCTGATGCGTTCGAACGGTCGGCTCGCCACAAATTCCAGGCGCTCGCGCAGACCCTTGTCCACGAACTTTTCGAAAATTGCCAGATCCCCCTCATGGTTTTCCAGCGCCTCTCTAACCAGGTACTTGACCAGCGCCTCGGCCAACTCCATGTCGCCGGCCAAATCGCAAAATGCCACCTCCGGTTCGATCATCCAGAACTCCGCAGCATGACGCGAGGTGTTAGAATTTTCCGCGCGGAAGGTCGGGCCGAAGGTATAGATGTTGGACAGGGCACAGGCGAAGGTCTCCCCTTCGAGCTGGCCACTCACCGTCAGATAGGCGCGTTTGCCGAAAAAATCTTCGGCGTCGAGTGCGATTTTATCGTCTGGCAGGGTGGTGACGCGGAACATTTCGCCGGCACCCTCGCAGTCGCTGGCGGTGATGATCGGGGTATGAACGCAAATAAAATCGCGTTCTTGGAAGAACCGGTGGACGGCGAAGGCGAGGCGGCTGCGCATGCGGAACACGGCGCCGTACAGATTGGTGCGGGGCCGCAGGTGGGCGATGGAGCGCAAAAACTCGGTGCTGTGTCCCTTTTTTTGCAACGGATAATCCTCCGGTGCCTCGCCTAGCAATTTGAGCGATGTCGCCTGCATCTCCCAACGCTGGCCGGCGGCGGGCGAAGGAATGAGGTTGCCGCACACTTCCACCGAGGCCCCGGTGCTCATTTTAGTGATCGCCTCATAGCCGGGGATAGCGGCGTCGGCGACGATTTGGAGGTTGCCGAGGCAGGTGCCGTCGTTGAGTTCGATGAAGGAAAACGCCTTGGAGTCGCGGCGGGTACGGATCCAGCCGGCCACTTGGAGATTGTCACAGGGTTCGTCGCGTTGCAGGACGTGCTTGAGCAATGTGCGCATGCCCATCAGTAGAGCCACTCCGCCCGCACTTGTCAAAACTCACCGCAAAAAGATTGCCTCAATCCTGAGTCACCCGCACCCGTAGGTATCGCCGCGGCTGGGAACTTAGCGTCACGCTGTCCTTGATGGTGACGAGCGTGCGGTCCGCCTGGCTGACGGCACTAATGACCTGGGGTTGGCTGAAGCCCGGATCAGCGGCCGAACTCCACAGCGGCGTCCAGCTGCCTGCGAGTTGATTGTTAGCCTCGACCACGTAGGTCAAGCCACTGGTAAATTTCCGCAGGGGAAACGTCACAGTCATGCATTGGGCGCCCGGGGCACCGGCGGTCTTGCCTGCCACCGGCAGCGGTGCCTGGCTGGAAACCGCCGGATTGCCCATGAACGCGTACTCCTGCAAATTTGTCAGAGTGTCGCCATCGGGATTCTGGCCTATCGCGTTTCGGCCACCGGGGAAGGTCGTCCGAGACGCCCAGTTGGTGTAGGTGTCGGTGGCAGTCAGGGTTAGGCTAAAGCTATTATCCACGGTATTGCCGGCGCTGTCGGTGGCCCGCACGACGACGGTTGCCACTCCGGTTTGGGCGGTTAGGGGCACCAAGTTGAGGGTGGCGGGGCTTTGGATCGAGGCGGTGACGAGCGTTGGATTATTGTTGGAAACCACGGAGTAAGTGAGGGTGGCAATCTCGCCAGCCTGACCGGCGGGCAGCGGGGCGAGCGCGGCGGTCGGGAAGAGGATGAATTCGGTCGTGCTGAGACTGCCCGCGACGTGGGTATAGTAAAGAGGCAGCTCGGTGTAGATCCCGCCGTAATTGAAGATTGGGAAGACCCCTGGATTGCCAAAGGTCTGGGCGTTGGCAAAAGTGCCTTTGGTCACCCGTCCGAAGACGGTGAAGCCGCCGTTCTGCGGATCGAGGATGGTGGAATTGGCCCCCAGGCTCACAAACCACTGGCTGGTGGCGCTATTGGGATCACCGCCAAGTTTGGCCATCGAAACGGTCCCGAGCGTGTTGGAAACCCCGAATTCATTCACAATCGGCGGATACGTCGGTACTGAAACGATGATGCCATTCACGATCCGTGATGCTCCTCCCTGAATCACAAATCCCGTCACACTGCGGTGAATGAACGAGTTTGTATAACTGCCATCCGCCACATACCTGAGAAAATTCGTCCGCGTCACTGGCGTGCGATTGCTGAACATGGCCATATCCATCACGATCGGCACGCCGCCGGAGTAGAATTGCGATGTGAACCTCACGACTTGATCGTCGATGGCTTCCGTTCCAAAGACGTTGTTGAGGTTGAGCGCCACCGGCTGTGTCGGAATACTAAACAAATCGGCGATCGGCTTGTTGAGCACCGGCAGCAATTTAGTGCCGGCGTCAGCAACGGATACCATTCCCGGGATTGCCAGCAATACCAGCAGCCTGGGGCGGAGGAGGGCTAGAGAAAACATGGGGACGGAGGAATGGAGTGGCTTGGCGCGGAAGCAACGACACCCCGCCTGTTTTGTCAAGCCAGAGTAGAGCCTGGATGTGGGCGGAACACCCACACTCCTTGAGGTCCCGCCAGCGCCATGTTCAAATAGAGGTAGGAATGGGGCATTACTGCCCCACCCCTCCCTCAGAACCGGACAGGCGGATTTCCCGCATCCGGCTCGCCAGTCGATGAGTGCCCGCATGTCAGGCTTGCGCCTTTCACTTCGTGGGACTCGCGGCTGAGTCGTGGGTGATCGTGATCAGGAAGACCAACCCCCGCTCAGCGAACC
>Ga0118677_10016572_pt1 | contig 10068 bp, 6 predicted proteins | sample AliMusrvi5mmetaG_FD_86154 | JGI IMG/M metagenome (GOLD analysis project Ga0118677, IMG submission 86154)
GTATGTTGTGGTGTTAATTATAACACCAGAATAGAATAACAGGACGGCAATAGGATAAAAATCTCACATTCTGGTTTCCGGATGTGATTTGTTCTGCCGGTTATAAAAAAGTTGGTAAAAAGGAGTGGAATGGGAATTTTAACTGGAAAAGTGGCTGTGGTGACAGGGGGTTCGCGCGGACTGGGCCTGGGAATCGCCCGGGCTTATGCTGCGGAAGGGGCGGCGGTGGTGGTGGCTTCCCGTTCACAAAAATCGGTGGACGAGGCGGTTAAACAGCTTCAGGCCCCGGGCGCAAAGGCCGCCGGGATGGCGGTGGATGTGGCTGACCTGGCCCAGGTACAGGCCCTGGCGCGCCATGCCGTCGAACAATTTGGCCGGATCGATATCTGGGTCAACAATGCCGGCACGGCCGGTCCGTACGGCCCCACCCTGGGTTTTACCCCGGAAGCGTTTTACCAGGTCGTGCAGACCAATATTACCGGCACGTATAACGGCTCGCGCACGGCGCTGCATTATTTCTTGAAGCAAAAATCGGGCAAGTTGATTAATATGCTCGGGGCCGGGCACGAAAAACCCCTGCCTTACCAGAATGCCTACGGGTCGTCCAAAATGTGGATCCAGGCTTTTACGCTTGCCCTGGCGGGAGAATGCAAGGGGCAGGGGGTGGATGTGCTCGCTTTTAACCCCGGGATGGTGCTGACCGAGCTCTTGACCGACGTGGAGGTCATCCAGGGCTCGGAGGAGCGTTTAAAAATCTTTCCAAGAATTGTGCGCATCCTGGCCAAACCGCCCGAAAACCCGGCTGCCCGGGCCGTGTGGCTGGCATCATCTGCAAGCGATGGAAAAAACGGCATGCTATTAAGTAATTATTCGCCCCTGCTGTTTTTTACCGGCGCCGTGCGCGAGTGGCTGCGCCCGAAAAAGGCCGGTGAGGATGCTGAGACGGTTAAGATGCGCGTCATTCCGCCCGCCGACGATTACACCCTTTAAGAAAGCCCTGCCAGCCTGACCTGCCGGGCAGCGTCGATAAAAAAGACCGCACCCCCTTTTCTTATGCAGCAAAGAGGATGCGGTCTTTTATTGGTATAATTTTATGGTTCGGGAAGTTCCTTTCCGCATCCAATCCATCCGCGGGGTTTAGATGAAAAAATTTGTGCTTCCAGGCTGGACCATCCCCATTGCGCTTTTCCTGCTCTGCTGCTTAAGCTTTGGACTATTGATTCCCTGGCTTGGGTTTTATTGGGACGATTGGAATTTTATTTATTCATACCACGTATTTGGCCCGGGCGGCTTTGGCGCATTCATGGCCTCCGACCGGCCCGCCTCGCAGTACTTTTTCGCGGCGCTTACGGCTTTATTAAAAGAAGCCCCGCTGGGGTACCAGCTTTTCACCCTCACCCTGCGCGGGCTGACAGCGGCCGCGCTGTGGTGGCTGGTTGGCAATATCTGGCCGGGCCGGCAAGGACGCCTGATCTGGGTCCCGTTTCTTTTTGTCGTTTACCCCGGTTTTATCGAGCAGCCCATCTCGCTGACTTACAGCAACCATTGGTTTGGGTACCTGTGTTTCATGCTCTCTTTGAGCCTGATGGTGCTGGCCCTGCGCCGGCCAAAGCAGTACTGGCTTTTCACCGCCCTGGCCGTCCTGCTGCAAATTTCGGTATTTCAAATTGATTACCATTACGGGCTGGAATTCATGCGCCCGTTGATCATCTGGTATATATTAAGCGAGAACATACCCTCCAGGATGCGGCGCCTGGGTTCGTCTGGCCTGCGCTGGCTGCCCTACCTGCCCGTGACCTTTTTTTACGTTTACTGGCGCAGCGTGCTGTTTAAGTCCTACCTTTATGAGCCCGGCATGGTCAGCCAGAAACTGGAGAAGCCGCTCAGCGCCGCCCTGGGGCTGGCGCAAAGCGTGTTCCAGGACTTTTTTAAGACCAGCCTGGCCGCCTGGACCCCGGTTTTTGACCGCCTGAGCTCGATCCGTTTTGAAACGGCGACAGACTGGTTTTACTGGGGCGTGGTGTTGGTGTCAGCCGCCGCGGCGGGTTTGTATCTTTTTTCACAGAGGGGCAGCGGCCCGGACCTGGCGCAAGACACCGCCGGAATCTCCCCTGCGCCGCAGGCAGCCTGGCTGGGGGTGTGGGCGATGCTGGTGGCGGGCATCCCGTTTGTGATCAGCCTCTTTCCGCACAACCTGCTCTTCCCCTATGAGCGCTACACCCTGCCCTTCATGCTGGGCGTGAGCTTCCTCCTGGGCGGGTTGATCGAGCTGCTGCTGCGCACGCAGCGCCAGAAAGTGGTGATTACCGCCCTGCTGATCAGTTTCGCGGTGGGCGCCCATTTTGAAACAGCCAACACCTTCCGGCGCGAATGGGAAAACCAGGGCAACTTTTTCTGGCAGCTCAGCTGGCGCGCCCCGGCCATCCGTCCCGGCACGCTGCTGCTGACCTACGACCTGCCTTTCCAGTACGACACGGACTATTCCCTGACAGCCCCGCTGAACTGGATGTATGCCCCCCAACAGGCCGGCCCGGACCTGCCCTACCTGCTCTTTTTTATCAAAAACCGCCTGGGCGGCGGCCTGGATTCGGCCCGCCCCAATATCGCGGTGAACAAGGACCTGCGCTCGTTCACCTTCAGCGGGTCCACCAACCAGACCCTGCTTTTTTTCTACTCGCCTCCCGGCTGCCTGCGCATCCTCGACCCGTCCCGGCCGGAGGAATGGGTTAACCTGCCCCAGAGCCTGGTAGACGCCAGTTCCCTGGCGCGGCCGGAACTGGTGGAAAGCTCCAGCGCGGCCACGGCGCGCCCGCCCGCAAATTTCTTCAACGCCGAACCGGCGCACCAGTGGTGTTACGATTTTGAAAAGGCCGACCTGGCGCGCCAGGGAGAGGACTGGGCGAAAGTTGCCAGCCTGGGCGACGCGGCGCTGAAACTGCCGCTGCAGGCCCAGGAACCGGTCGAATATTTTGCTTTTATCGAAGGTTACGCGCGCAGCGCCAGGCTGGAGCAGGCCGAAGCACTGAGCCAGACGGCGGCGGCCAAATCCGGCCTGTTAAAGCCCAACCTGTGCGCCCTGTGGCACCGCCTCGGAAAAACAGCGGACCTCCAGCCCGCCGCGGCCCGCCAGCAGCTGAAACTGGGCTGCAGGCTGAATTAGGGACAGCTTAAGGGGTAAATGCGGTCTTACCGCTTCAGCGGCATAACATTACCACGGGAAATCCCAACGGAGCAAAACTTTTTGATTAAAACTGCGTAGATCATAATGTAAACAAGAAAGTGAAAGGAATAGATTATGTCTGCGATGCAAACGACTGTGCATAAAAATCCCGCTTTTCTCACCCAGGTGATCTGGTATTTCCTGGTGGGCGTGTGGCTGGGCGAAATCTGGACCGCGGTGGCCTGGGTGCTGATGGCATCCGTGATCGGCCTGCCCTTCGGGGTGATGATGCTCAACCGGCTGCCCTGGGCGATTGCCCTGCGCGAGCCACAGGGCCGGGTGCGTTTCGCGCAAGGCGCAGTCCCGGTTAAGCAGGTGAATTTGCTGCTGCGCGGGCTGTATTTTATCCTGGTGGGCTGGTGGTTAAGCGCCCTGTGGATGCAGGCGGCTTACGCGCTCTGCGCCACGCTGATCGGCCTGCCGCTCGGGTTCTGGATGTTTGACCGCGTGCCGGCGCTGCTCTCGCTGCACCGCGACTGACGCCCGCCCACGGATTTAAAAAGCGGCCCATCTTGAGTGCAAATTTTACGCCGGCTCAACAGGCGCGGCGGAATCGGGCAGGGGCGCCGCGCGCGGTTCCTGGATCAGCCAGAATCCCAGCACCCCCGAAAGCAGCACCACCGTGCCACAGGCGATCAAGACCTGGCTCAACCCGATGATTCCGCCCAGGGTGGCCGCCAGGCCGAGAGAGGTGAGGCTGGAAAAGGTGGTCACCATGTTAAAGGCGGCTCCCACCCGGCCGCGCATGGCGTCCGGCGAGGAGAGCTGCTGAATGGTGTTCATCCCGGCCTGGATCGGCAGCAGGCCCAGTCCAATTCCAAATGAAGAAAATAACAGGATCGGGAAGGTCGGCGCCAGCCCGATGCCGGCGATGAAAAAGCCGGCCAGGAGGATACTGCCGGCAGTCAGATTTTTGTACTTGAAACGCGCCACCAGCGGACCGATCATCAGCCCGCTGACGACCATGCCCGCGCCCTGGGCCGAATCGACCATGCCGATGCCTTCAGCGCCCACGTGGAATGCTTTCTGCAGGTAGGGAATCCAGACGGCATTTAACCCGCCTGCCCCGAGCATGGCCAGGAAGGTGCAGGTCAGGACACCCACCAGGATGCGGCTGTTGAGGATAAAGGCGATTCCCTGGCGCAAATCGAGCCATGACTGCGTTAAACTGGCCGGGTTTTGCTCGGCGCGCGGAGAGAGCCTGATTTTTCCGATCAAGAGGATGGATGCGGCCGATACCAGGTAGCCAAAAGAATTAACCAGGAAGGCCGCGCGCTCGCCCCACAGGCCGATGGCAAAACCAGCCAGGGCCGGCCCGGCCAGCAGCCCCACGATAAAAATGAGCTGCATGAGCGTGTTGGCCTGGAGCAGGTCTTTTTCGTCCTCGACAATCTGGGGCAGAAGCGCATTGCGCGCCGGGAAGAAGAACTGGCTGGCGCAGGAGACGAGGAAGCCCACCAGATAAAACACCCAGACCTGCTCGGCAGATTGGATCGTGAGCAGGGCCAGCACCAGCACCGCGCGCAGCAGGTCGGAAATGACCATCACCCGGCGGCGGTCGATGCGGTCCACCAGCACCCCGGCGATCGGGGCGAGCAGCAGGGCCGGGACCGCGTTGATGATAAAGGACAGGCCCACCATCCCGGCTGAACCGGTGAGGCGGTTGATCGTGATCGGAATGGCGAGCCAGTTAAAATAATCGCCGATAAACGAGACCAGCTGGCCCAGCCACAGGGCGGTGAAGCTGCGCTTGCGGAAGAGGCGCAGGTAGGTTGAAAAATAATTCCCGGCAGCGGGGTTCATCCGCGCTCCTGTATCAGAGGCGCGGTTTTATTCACCCGGCGCGCCGCCCAGCCCCTGGCGCACTTCCAGCAGGCGTTTTGCCGCGGCCTGGGACATAAACTGCCAGTCCATGCCGACTGTGGCCACCTGGCAGCCCAACCCCAGCACTTTCAACGCGTTGCTGACGCTGTCGTCGGCCGGGTAGCCGATGGGGATGTGGTGGCGCGCGCCCGCGGCGATGATGCGCTTGAGGGCCAGCATAAATTCGGGGTGCTCAAACTGCCCGAGGATGCCCATGGAAAGGGTCAGGTCGGCCGGGCCAATCAAGACCCCGTCGATTCCCGGGACGGAAAAAATATCGTCGAGGCGCTCAAGGGCGTGGATATCCTCGATCTGGATCCAGGCGTGGAGGCGCTGGTTAACATCCGCGAGGTAATCGGGGGTGTTCTTTAGAAAATTGGAGGCCGCGCGCGGGAAATAACCGCGGATGCCGTCCGGCGGGTAGCGCACCAGGGCCACGGCCTGGCGCGCTTCGTCTGCGCTGGTCACGTTGGGAAAAAGGATGCCTTCCGCCCCGCAGTCGAGCGCCCATTTGACCCAGCTGCGCTCGTGCCAGGTGACGCGCACCAGCGGGCAGGTGTTCTGGCCGCGAAAGAGGAGCATCATGTTCTGCAGGGTTTCCAGGTTAATTGCCGCATGTTCCATATCGACCAGCAGGAAATCAAACCCGGCTTCAATCATCAGGGTATTCATCACCGGGTCGCTGGATGAGAGCCAGGCTCCCAGCACTTTTTCACCCCGGTCCAGTTTCTGCCGCAGCCGGCGGCCCTGGTATTCTGGCATAGACACCTCACTTTTCAGGAAAATTTAAGCGTCACAATTTCAAACGGGCGCGCTTTAATGCGGTAGAACCCGTCCGCAGCCGCGGATAGGATCTGGATGGGAGTTTCATCCAGGCGCACCTGGCGGCAGGAGAGCAGCGGCAGGTTGCAGCGCAGGCTGATTTCACCGCCGCGTTCCCAGTGGTAGCCGCGCACCACCAACCCACTGCCGTCTTCCGCCATCTTGATACAGGTCAGGCTGAACTGCCCGTTGATATCAACCAGGCTGGCAGAAGCCGGGCCGCTTCCCGCGTGGAGCGGGGTCAGGGACGCGCGCAGGGGCAGGTCAAAGGCTTCGGCCTGCGGATAACCGTTTTCCCAGGTGCCGCTGTGCGCCACGACGGCGTATTCAAAGCTGTATTTCCCGGGCATCTGCGCGCCGGGGGTATGAACAAACGGCCCGGCGTGCCCCTTGCGCGTGGAAAAATCGTCGCGCGAGAGCCAGCCCACACAGCGCAGCAGGGTCAGGCAAAATTCGCTCCTGTTTTCGCCTGCCGGACGCGCTTCCACTTCGGGCAGGCCGCGGCTGGCGAGGGTCAGGGCGCGGGCCCCGTCGCTCAGGGTGGCGAAAAGGCGCATGGGCACTTCCGGGCGGGGCTGTTCGACCCAGGTCGAATCAAATTTTGGGCTCTCCAGGGAACGTTCGACCACTTCAAAATGGCCGCCGTAATGAGCGCTGGCGGCGCTGAAGGGGGCTGGAAAATGGACCCGCAGGCGGTGGTCAGAGGCCTGGTTGTCAACCGTGGTCAGGATTTCAAGCCGCGCCACTCCGCGGGTCAGCACGGCGCGTGTGCTGACCGGTATGGAACAGGTTTCGCTGCTGCGGGACTGGCGGTCACCCCCCAGGGCGGCCGGCAGGGTCAGAACCAGGTCAATTTCAAGCACTTCCTGCACGGCACCGCGCGAGACGCGCATGGAACAGATTTCGGGGGAAACCAGGCGGTCCTGCAGGGGCGGGCAGTAGTTGTATTCGTCGCCGCAGTCGCCGCCGTCGACAAAACGGTTCAGGCCGGCATAGACCTGCCCGCTGCGCCTGTCCACCAGGGTAAGCGTGCCGTTTTTGAGGTCGGCCTCGACGCTGAAAAATTCGTTTTCAATCCTAAATGCAGATGCAGCCTGCAGGCGGGTGAACACGCGCCGCACCGGGCAGCGCAGGGGCGAAGAATCCAGCCAGTCGAGCGCTTTTTGTTTCAACTGTTCCAGCGCCAGGTTCAACGCACTGGGGGCGGCGCCAGAAGCCGGCAGCGGGACCGGGCGGATCCAGAAGGTGCGGTAACCGCAGCCGGGCACGAGCGGCGCGCAGAATGTCAGCGCCCCCGAAGCAGCCGTGCGCGCATGGACTAAAAACGTGTTGAGATTGGGGTCGGCCAGGAAGCCGTCCAGTTTTTTTAACCCGTCGTTCCACGCCGCGAGGTTGGGCTCGCCGCCGGGTGAGATGACCGCATCGACATGCACGCTCGTGCCGTCGAGTGAGAGGCTTAATTCTTTGAAAACCCACCCGGAAATCCGCCCGTTTTGCATCATCCCCAGGGCGCCGAGGAAGTCGCGCCGGTTAAAGGTGGTGTTAAGAAATTCCTGCCCGGCCGTCCCTTCAAACTGGTGGACAATCACCTGCCCGTCCTGGTCGAGGATTTCCACCGCAGCGACAGAACCGGGTAAATCCAGCTCGACCGAAACGCGGTCGGCCCGCGGGGCCAAACCCGGGTTAAACACCACCAGGGCTGTGGGCAGCAGGGAAGCCTCTTCGCCGCCCGGGAAACGCGTATCGGCTGCCAGGGCCAGGATGGAAAGGCTCTGCTGCGTGATTTGTTCTCCCACCTGTTCCACCTGGTCAAAACGCGGGCGCATTTCTGCGTGCACCTGGTCGATCGAACAGCCGCAGATCGAATCATGCGGGTGGCACTGCATCAGCAGGCGCCAGTTTTCATGGATGACCGCGGCCGGATCAGCCAGGTAAGCGCTGGTCAGCGGGTTCTGGGGCGAAGCCAGCTGAGCCCAGGCGCTGAAGGGCTCCACCCAGCGTTCCATCAGGTTTTCGCACTGGTGGTTGCGCTGTTTGATCCAGATGCGCGTGGAAAGCACCCCGGGCAGGATGGGCATGCGTTTGCTGCAGCGCAGCTCACCGGAGACGACAGGCAGGTTTTCGCCGCTGCCGACGGCGTCGCGGACCGACTGCATGTAAATGGGCAGGGTGGTGTGTTCGATGCGGTAACCGGCCAGGTGTTCGTTCGCATAGGCTACGCAGCTCGATGTTTGCAGGTTGGGCTCGGCGTGGTCCGTTCCGTGCATCAGCAGCAGCTGCCCCGTGACGCTGAACGGTTCCAGCAGCTGCGCCAGGCGTTTGACCTCCAGGGTGAAAACATCGGGCTGGTCGTCGGTCAGGCTGGCGGCGTTGCTGTAGCTCTCGCGCAGGTATGCGGTCAGCACCCGGCTGCCGTCCGGGCTGTGCCACCACAATTCGCAGGGCTCATCTGAGAGGCCGCGCCAGAAGCAGGCACTTTCGATGCCAAAGCCGCGCAGGATTTGCGGCAGCTGGCCAATCTGGCCGAAAGGATCAGGAATATAGCCGATGGACATGCGCGCGCCAAACCCGGTGCAGATGCGGCGGCCTTCCATCAGGTTGCGCAGGGTGGCTTCCGGGCTGACCAGGAATTCGTCTGCCAGGACGTACCACGGGCCGATGACCACCCGCCCGGATTGGATCAGCATTTTAATCTGTTCGGTCTTTTCAGGGCGGATCTGCAGGTAATCTTCAAGGAGGATCGTCTGCCCGTCGAGCATGAAGTGGCGGTAAAAAAGGTCGGAATCGAGCAGGGCCAGAAGGCGGTCGAGGGTATGCACCAGGCGCAGGCGGAACTGCTGAAAGGTGAGATACCATTCGCGGTCCCAGTGGGTGTGCGAGACCAGGTTGATGGTTTTCATGTGGGCTTCTTTCTGCGGGCACCTGTGTGTTTATCCGCGGATCGATATCAAACCTGTTTACCCCGGGCTCCGCGGTGGACAGGATCTGGCTGCAGCAGATGGGGTGCAGTTCGGGGCTTGAGCCAATTTAATTATAATGCATGTCGGATAAACACAAAAACACGATTCGCCCTGTGAGGAAGGGTACCCTTACTTCATGATTTTCAAACCCCCACTCCGGCATAGCCCGCTGGAAGCGCGCCCCGTCCCCAGATTTGGCCCCCTTTACAAGCTTGGGAAGGGGGAAGGGGGATGGGTTGGAATGGGCAGGAATCAATTTCATGAAGTAAAGATACGTAACCAACCCTGCGGAGGGTCTTTTTCTACAGGGTTAGAGGACTGAAGTCATAAAAGAAAGCGGCTAAAGCAGGGTGATATGGTTTTTCTCGACATATTGTTTGAGGAACTGCCCGGTGAAGGATTCCTTCACATGGCAGATTTCTTCGGGTGTGCCGGAAGCGATTAATTCCCCGCCGCGGTGGCCCCCTTCAGGGCCCAGGTCAATGATATGGTCGGCGACCTTGATAATATCCAGGTTGTGCTCAATGATCAGGACGGTGTTTCCAGCGTCCACCAGGCGGTGCAGCACTTCGATCAGCTTATGTACATCGGCTGCGTGCAGGCCTACAGACGGCTCATCCAGCACATAAATCGTTCGCCCGGTGGCTCGCCGTGAAAGCTCCTTGGCCAGCTTCACCCGCTGAGCCTCGCCGCCGGATAGTGTCGGCCCGGATTGTCCAATCTTGACATATCCCAAACCCACTTCATTCAACAGGCGCAGCCGGTTGGAAATCCCCGGGAAGGCGCTGAAGACATCGATGCCCGCCTCGACCGTGGTATCGAGCACATCGGCGATATTCATGTTCTTAAATTTAACCTGCAGCGTCTCGCGATTAAAGCGCGTGCCGTGGCACACATCGCAGGGCACATAAACATCCGGCAGGAACTGCATCTCGATGCGCAGCTGGCCCTGCCCCTGGCAGGCTTCACAGCGCCCCCCGTACACATTAAACGAGAAACGCCCGGCCTTGTAGCCGCGCATTTTGCTTTCAGACAGTTCGGCAAACAACTTGCGAATGTCGTCCCACATCCCCGTATAAGTTGCCGGGTTGGAACGCGGCGTGCGCCCGATGGGAGACTGGTCAATATTGATGATCTTGTCGAGCGCATCCATGCCTTCAATCCGGTCGTGCAGGCCCGGCTGAGTGTGTGCCCCGTTGAGCT
>Ga0118677_10016573_pt1 | contig 10068 bp, 5 predicted proteins | sample AliMusrvi5mmetaG_FD_86154 | JGI IMG/M metagenome (GOLD analysis project Ga0118677, IMG submission 86154)
ATCTAACAAGCGCGGTGTGGCGCAGAAACTCGCCAGTCCCCTACACCAATATGCAAACCGTGCTGCAAGGCGGCGGCAAATGCGGCCCGCGCTCGTCGTTTGCCGTTTTCATCTGTCACGCCTTTGGCATCCCGGCCATCGGCGTGGCGCAGCCGGCCCATGCCTGCGTCGCCTGGCGCGGGATCGATGGCATCTGGCGCGTCGGCTATGGCAAAGGCTGGGCCGCTTCCCGGCTTGACGGTCTAACCGGTCCGGATTTTGTCGAGGGTTCTTTGGCACGCTCGCGGGTTGCCCAATTCTCACAGATCGAACATCTCCGTTGGTTGGCCGCCGCGCTGGCCGCCCACGAACAGACCGCAGCGGTGTTGGCCATCGGCCAGAAAATCGCCAAGGAAACGCCGGCCACCACGGTCGATCTGAACGCGTCGCTCAAGCCTGAGGAAGCCAACGCCGACCCCGGTGTGGAGGCGGCCAAAGCCGGTGCCCCTGCCGGCAAGAAGGACGCCAGCACCACCCAGTCGACGGGACCGGTCAAGCCGGTCAACGGCGTGCTGCATGTGAATGCCGGTTCCTACATCAAGCAGGAAGGGCAGGCAATGTTCGGGGGCCCGAGTATCATTCTCCAGGATTGTCACACCGGCGGCAAGCAGGTCTACTTCCCGCAGCAACTGGCATCATGCTGGGCGGAATACACCATCGAGGCCCCCGCCGCGGGCAAGTATGAACTCACCATGAAAGTGGCGGCCATCAATGATGGCCAGATGCTGCAGGTCGGGTCCGATGCCTTCAATGCCGTCAGCCTGGTCAAGATCCCCATGACCCATGGCCTGTGGGGCACCACCCCGCCGGTGGATGTGAAACTGATTCAAGGCGTCCAAAACCTCCGGGTGACGGTCATTCCAGGCCAGCGCGGCGTCGCGCTCCACTCGTTTGAACTCAAGGCCAAGGCCAACTGACAACCCTTTCCGCCATGCAACTCATCGCTAACAGATTCATTCCGGGCGCTGTGGCAGCCCTGGTGCTGCTCACCTATCCGCTCAGCGTGCGCGCCGTCGAAGCGCCCAAGCAGCCGCCCCCGCCGCAAGCCGGCAAGGGGCCCATCAAGGTGTTCCTGCTGGCCGGCCAGTCTAACATGGAAGGCCAGGGGGCCATTGACGGCGACAAAGGGACGCTGCAGTCGCTGGTCAAGGATCCGGCTTCCGCGGCGCGCTATAAACACCTTGTCGATAAGGATGGCAAATGGGTCGTGCGCGACGACGTCTGGTGCTCCTACGGCAATAAGGGCGCTCTAACAGCAGGCGGTTTCGCCGGGGCTGGCTGCATTGGTCCCGAACTCGGTTTCGGCTGGGAGGTGGGCAACTATCTCAACAACCAGGTGTTGTTGGTCAAGATCGCGGTGGGCGGCACCAGTCTGGCCGGGCCGTGGCGGCCGCCGGGTGCCGGCGGCGAGGTCGGCTGGCTCTACAAGCTGGTGCTCGATACGGTGAAAAACCTGCCGACCACCCTCAAGGCCGATTTTCCCAACTATGATGGCAAGGGTTATGAAATCGTCGGCTTCGGCTGGCACCAGGGGTGGAATGACGGCTGCGAGGAGACCGCGACCATGGAGTATGAATCGAACATGGTCCACTTCATCAAGGACATCCGCAAGGACCTGGGGCTCCCCAAGCTGCCGTTCGTGATCGGCGGCAGCGGCTTTGGCGGCTGGGAACAGAAAAACGCCCGGCGGCTGAAGATCATGGAAGCCCAGCAGTCCGCCGCCGCGCGCGAGGAGTTCAAGGGCAACGTGCGCTATGTCGAAACCCGCCCGTTCTTCCGCGCCCGCGACATCTCACCGCACGGCTTCGGCTACCACTGGAACGGCAATGCCGAAACCTACTACCTGATCGGCGAGGGCATGGGCAAGGCAATGGTCGAGCTGCTAGGCGGCCCGCCGGCCCCGCCCAACGCCACCGACCCCAGGCCGAAGCAAGATAAAGTGAAAAAACCCGCCAGTGCCAAGCCTGCCTTCGAGGTGATCAAGCTGCCCGAACTCGCCCTGGACCTTGGCAATCAAGTGAGCCTGAAGCTGCTTAAAATTCCGGCCGGCAAGTTCCTGATGGGCAGCCCGGCCACTGAACAGGGACGGACCGCCAACGAAGGCCCGCAGCATGAAGTGACAATCAGCAAGCCGTTCTATCTGGGCACCTACGAGGTGACCGTGGCGCAGTTTGATCAATTCGTGAAGGACTCCGGTTTTGCCTGGGAGAGACCCACTTACAGTTTTCCCTCGCGCCCCGACCATCCGGTCTGCGCAACCTGGGATGATGCCCAGGAATTCTGCAAATGGCTGTCCAAGAAAACTGGCAGGACGGCCAGCCTGCCCACCGAGGCGCAGTGGGAGTATGCCTGCCGTGCCGGCACCACCACCGCCTTCAACTTCGGTGATGATCCTGACTATCTATCAGAATACGGCCATTTCTCGCTGGATGGCTGGGATGGGGCCGCTCACCAATCGCCGACCTTCGCGCCGGTCGGGTCGTTCAAGCCGAACCCGTGGGGATTGTATGACATGCACGGCAATCTCTATGAAGTCTGCGAGGACTATATTTCCACGGCCTATTCGCCTGACGACAAACTCGACCCCAAAGTCCTGATCCAGTCGAATCGACGGGTGTCGCGTGGCGGGTGTTGGCGCAAATCCCCCGACCAATGCCGCTCGGCGGCCCGCAGCACCGTGCGCCAAGGCATCGGCGGACCCTGGAACGGCTTCCGCGTGGCGGTCGTCGCGGAATAACCCACCGCCCGCCGCAATCACGCGCCACGGGTAGATATCATTCTAACAAACCGCTGATCTGATGGAAGTGACCAGACGCTCATCGGACCCTGTCAAATGACACTCACATCCAGCCTGTGATGGACCAACGAAGTGCAAAGATGACAACAATCTCCGTAATGTTAGGGGTGATGACCGCCTGGTGCGGCGCGTGTCACGCCGCGGTGCGGGTACCGGCCATCATCGGCGAGCACATGATGTTGCAGGCCGGCGGCCGCACGCCCATCTATGGCTGGGCCGATCCCGGCGAAGCGGTGGCGGTGAGCGTCGGGGATGCCAAGGCCACCACCACCGCCGGCCCGGACGGCAAGTGGCAGGTCATTTTCACCGGCCTCAAGCCCAGCGCCACGCCGGTCACGGTGACGATTGCCGGCACCAACACGCTCACCTATCTAAAGTGGAAGAGTGATTCGGCCAAAGCTGGAAACCCGGGAGAAGTTGTTCCCAGACCTGTTGGCATGGACCTGTGGGAGGACAATGTGATGGCGTTGCCGACGGTGCTCTTCAACAGCATGATTGCACCTATCATTCCGTTCGGCATCAAAGGCGCGATCTGGTATCAGGGCGAAGGCAACGCGGATGAGTGGGAACTCTATCGGACGTTGTTTCCGGCCATGGTGCGCGACTGGCGCACGCGCTGGGGCCAAGGCGATTTTCCGATCTATACCGTTCAGCTTTCCAGTTACCGGCCGCCACGGGCGGAGCCCGCCGAGAGCAATTGGGCTGCCTTTCGCGAGATCCAGACCCAGCTTCAGACCATCGTGCCAAACTCGGGCATGGCCGTGACCGTCGATATCGGTAATGCCATGGACATCCATCCGCTCAGCAAGGCCGAGGTCGGCCGCCGCCTGGCTCTGGTGGCCCTGGCCAAAACCTATCACCATCCGATCGAATGCTCCGGCCCGCTCTATCAGCGCATGGAGACCAAGGACGGCAAGGTCGTGCTCTATTTCACGCAGGTTGGTGGCGGTCTAACAGCCAAAGACGGCGAACCCTTGAAGCGCTTTGCGATTTCCGGCGCGGATCGGAAGTTTGTCTGGGGCGACGCCAAAATCGACGGCCAGACAGTGGTGGTCAGCTGCCCGCAAGTCCCCTCCCCGGTGGCGGTTCGCTATGCATGGGACATCAACCCCGACGGCTGTAATCTGTTCAATGCCTCAGGCTTGCCGGCCTCCCCGTTCCGCACAGATGATTGGAAACTGGAATTTTCACCACCATGAAACTAACAAACACAATGAAAACCACAATCACCGCCGCGTTGGCGTTGGCCGCGCTGGCGTCAACTGGCCTGGCCGCAGAACAGGAGTTCGCCTTGCATGATGGCGACCGCGTGGTGTTCCTCGGCGACAGCATCACTGAACAGAAACTCTATACCACCTACATCGAGGCCTATACCCTGACCCGCTTCCCGAAACTCAGGATCAACTTCTACGGTCGCGGTTGGGGTGGTGACACCTCATGGTTGCGGATGCGCTCGTTTCCCGACGAAAAGGTCTTGTTCGCCGCCGAGGGCGACGACCAGCAAAAGCTCATCGAGGGCTCGGTGAATGAACCGCTCAAGCGCGACGTAATTGCGCTCAAGCCCAGCGTGGTTTTCATCAACTTCGGCATGAACGACCACTGTTATCAACCGTTCCGCGAGGATATCTTCAACACCTATGTCCGCAGCCAGACCCACCTGGCCAAGACCCTCACCAAGAGCGGTGCCCGCGTCACCTGCCTGACACCGCAACCGATCGAGAACCGCAGTGGCGACCCCTCCACCGACCCGCGCAACCAGGCGATACGTAAGTTCGCCGCCGGTCTCAAGGAAGTGGCGACCAAGGAAAGTGCCACCTTTGTCAACCAGTTCGATCCCTACATGGCCATCATGAAACGCGAGCATTTGCTGGATGTGGGTGCCTGCATCGGCGGCGGCGATGAAATCCACCCGGGTCCCGCTGGCCACACGCTGATGGCCTCGCTCATCCTGCAGCAACTCAATGCGCCGGCCTTGGTCTCCAGCGTGGAACTCGAAGTGGCCGCCGACCAGAGCGCCAAGTTGACTCACAGCGCAAAATGCGCCGTCACCAACGTCAAATATCAGAAGAACAAACTCCAATTTGATCGTGCCGATGAATGCCTTCCGATGCCAGTGGACGAACGGGCAATGGTTGCCCTGAAACTTGCGCCGCTGCTTGATGACATCAACCGCTACGAGTTCAAGGTGGCTGGTCTGCCGGCGGACCGTTATGACGTCATGATCGATGGCGAGTTCGCCACCACCCTAACGAAACAGGAGTTGGCCAAAGGTTGGAATCTGGCAGTCACCGCCGGCCCCATCAGCAAGCAAGCCAAAGACGTCCTGGCACTCATCTTCAAGAAAGGTCCGGTCGTTCAAAGCCTCTGGGAAGCCGAAATCCACGGACGCAACAACGAAATCGCCGGTCTCCAACAACAACGCGCGGATCTCGAGACGCAAATCACTGCCGCCTGCCAACCCAAGCCCCATCATTTCGTCATCAAGCCGTCTGGCGAATAGGAAAGGTATTATGAACGGTAGATCTATGTTGTTAAGACTAGGCGTAATGCTGGCTCTCCTATCGGGTGCCGGCGGTGCGACCGCAGCCGTTGCAGGCGGTAACGGTGATGCGGGGATTCAGGCGCTGAAGGCGGTGCCGTTTCAGATCCTCGTCAATCACCTCGGCTACGACACAAAGGGCAGCAAGAGATTTGTGGTGCAGAGCGCAGGGGAGATCGAGTTGCCGAGCTTCCAGGTTCTGGATGGCGACGGGAATGTCACGTTCGAGGGCCCCCTGAAGAATATCGGTATGGTTGACGGATGGAAGGGGCGATTTTTCCACCAGGGCGATTTTTCCCCGCTGGTCAAGCCGGGCCGGTATCAGATCAAGGTGAATGAGGTGCGCTCGGAGCGTTTCCTGTTAGGCGAGCGGCTCCTGCCTGAGGCCTGCCTCTCCGACCTGCTCTACTATTTCCGAATCCAGCGCAGCAGCGGTGTGTATGACAAGGCCGACCGCGCGCTGGGGTTCTTCGGCGAGCCCCAGCGCGTGCGGGTGGATGTCCACGGCGGCTGGTTCGACGCATCGGGGGATGTCTCGAAATACCTGAGCCACCTGAGCGAAGCCAACTATATGAATCCTCAGCAGACACCCATGGCGGTTTGGTGTTTCATGCAGAGTGTCGATTTGCTACGGACACAGAAGAGCCAGCGTCTGCGGTCGTTGATTCCCATGCTGCGTGAGGAGGCGCTGTACGGCGCGGATTTCCTGATGCGCATGCAGGATCCCAGCGGTTATTTCTATATGTCGGTTCATGACAGTTGCTCAAAGGATCCGGCCCAACGCGAAATCTGCGGCTACAAGGGGCTGAGCCATGCCAAGCACGGCGTGACCAAGGCCGGCATCCGCGAGGGCGGGGGCATGGCCATCGCGGCGCTGGCCCGCGTCAGCACGCTCAAGCAGGGCGGGGACTTCACACCCGCGCAATACCTCGCTGCGGCGGAGAAGGGCTTCCTGCATCTCACTCACCACAATCTGGAATACGTGGACGATCATCAGGAAAACATCATTGACGATTATTGCGGCCTGCTGGCGGCTACTGAACTCTACAGCGTCACGACGAACCCGCTCTATCTCCAGGCCGCCCGGTCACGAGCGGAATCGCTGGCGGGCCGCCTCGCCAAGGACGAGCACTACGCAGGCTGGTGGCGTGCGGACGCAACCGGCGCTCGCCCCTTCTTTCATGCGGTCGACGCGGGTCTGCCGGTGGTGGCGCTGTGCCGTTACCAGCAAATTGAGAGCGATGCCGAGCGCAAGGCGGAGGCCGGCATAGCGGTGACGGAGTCGCTCCGGTTTGAACTGGCGCTCACCACAGAGGTGCCCAATCCTTTCGGCTACGCCCGCCAGTATATCAAAGATCCCGCCGGCAAGCGCGGCGCGTTCTTCATGCCGCACCGCAACGAAACCGGTTATTGGTGGTCCGGCGAGAACGCGCGGCTGGCGTCCTTGGCATCGGCCGCCCTGCTGGGGAGGAGTTGCACCCCGCCGGAGATGGTGGCAGAACTGAAAGCGTATGGAAAAAATCAGATCAACTGGATCCTTGGATTGAATCCCTACGACCTCTGCATGATCCAAGGCAAGCGCCGGAATAATCCGGGCGATTACGAGGAGGGTGCGCCAAACCCGCCGGGCGGCATCTGCAACGGCATCACCTCAGGTGTGGAGGACGAACACGACATCGCATTTCTTCCTGCACCGTACGGTCGGCGGGGCGACTGGAGTTGGCGGTGGAGCGAGCAGTGGATTCCGCACGCGTCCTGGATGATTCTCGCGCTGGCGTCCGAGTGTGTGGCCGACCCTGTTGAGGCTGGACGCTAGACCGTTTTGCTGGATGGTGCCTGGCAGATCGCCGAGGGCAAGGACATGCGCTGGAACAGCCTGCGCTACTGCATCGGCTTCCCGCCGGACTTCTGGTATCGCATCTTCTGTCCAGTATAGAGCACGCTGGTCGTCTCCCGCCCGTGTGGCGAGATGAACACCAGTTGATATTCACGCGCTACTATTAACGCCGCAAAGGTTCCAGCGCGGGCGGAGATGCGCAGTTCGCCCTGCGCGTCGTCCCACGTCAGGGTCACAATGGCGAAACCGCCCTGTTCGTATGCGTAATCATCGCCTGCGTCCTCATAGAGACAAAACACCGCGTCGGCACCGCGGTAAATCCTGATCTCAAACGGCGCGGCGGGGATCTCATCGACATGCTGCATCACCGGCGACAGCGGCAGGATGCTGCCCGCAGGCACGAATAGGGGAATGGTTTCCAGCGGAGCCACGGCCGTGATGGTTTGCCCTCCCGCGTATGCCTGTTCGGTCCAGAAATCATACCAGCCACGGCCCGCGGGCAAATAGACGTCGCGGCGCTTTGGCACGTCGCATAGCTCTGCGGAGTTGCGCTGGTAATACATCGGTTCGGTCACCGGGCAGACCATGAACGCGGTACCGAACAGATATTGATCGGTCAGCCCGTGGGTTGCGACATCGTGGGGAAAATCCAGTGCCACCGGCCGCATCATGGTATAACTGTTCATGGTGACCTGTGCGGCGAGCGAATAGATATATGGGATCAGGCGATAGCGCAGGCGGATGTATTTCGCGATGGTGTCGTAGAATGGTGTTCCCGCCTCGCCGAAGCGCCAGATTTCGCGCGGCGCATCGGTGCCGTGCGAACGCATGACCGGAAGAAATGTCCCGTACTGAAGCCAGCGCGTGTAGAGTTCCCGGTAACCGAGGTCGGTGCAACCGGTGTCATGAGGGTCGGGCGCGAGCGCGTCGGCTGCGGTCAGCCCGCGGCAACCGGAGGCGTAATCACCACTCCAAAACCACAATGCGGGATCGTTGTTGATGAAAAAACCGCCGATGTCCACCGTCCAATACGGCTCGCCAGCCGCACAGAAATTGAGGCCCTCGGGAATCGAGCGGCGCAGCGCCTCCCAGGTCGCGGAAACATCGCCGGACCAGGTAATGGTTCCATAGCGGTGCTGGCCCGCATACGATGAGCGTGTCAGATTGATCACCCGCTTGCCGCTTCGCGTGTTGCGCTGGCCTTCGTAGATCCCCTGCGAGTGTACCAGCGAATAGGCATTGATAGAGCCCGGATCGAGATATTGCTTTGCCGCCCGGGTGTTGATTTCCAGCCGTTGCCGCGGCGCGGGTTTCACCGCACCGTGCCAGTCCGCCTCGAACGGCTCGGTGCAGTCGCACCACCAGGCGTCAACCCCATGAGCGAACAGCCCGCGGTTGGCCTGCTCCCAATAACAAAGCCGCGCGTCCTCCCGAAACGCGTCGTAGGTGGACCGGTTGCCTAACATCAACCCGCGCTCCAGCAATTCCCGCTGGTCCGGGCAATCGCCGGTCATGATCGGCCAGATGGAAACCATCAGCCGCGCGCCGAGTTGGCGCAGTTCGTCGGTGAACGCCTGTGGATTCGGGAAACGCACCGGATCAAAGGATTTCTGCCCCCAACCGTCGCCATTGGGCCATGACTTCCAATCCAACACGATCAGATCGAGCGGGATCTCCCGCCGCCGGTATTCGCGCACGACCTCGAGCATTTCCACCGTGTTGACATAACGCTCATTGGACTGCATGTAGCCGAACGCCCATTTCGGCGGCAGCGGCGCCTTGCCTGTTAGCAGATGGTAGCCGCGCGTGACATCATCGAACGTTGGTCCGTGGATGAAATAATAGTCGAGTTCATCGACCACGTCGGCCCACAGATAGGATCCTTCCGCGTCATCGTGAAACGTCATCAGGGAACCACAGTCCAGCAGCACGCCATAACCCTTGGTGGAAACGAAATACGGCACCACCGCCTTCAGGTTGTGCTGATACAACTCGCGTGACTTTCCCCGAAGATTGCCGTAGCCCTCCTCGTGCGAACCCAAGCCAAACAACGCCTCGTGCTCGCCAAAGACAAATTCCAATTTTGCCTCGAACGCCGTGCGGTCGAACACCCGATCATAGGTGGTTGCCGAGGCACGCACCCCATCGACGCCGTGGTTGGCGGCAACGTTCGCATCCCTGCCATAAACATTCTTGTACACATCCTTTGGGGTAAGCCATTTGCCGCCGCCCGCAGGTTCGCATGCCAATAACCTGTCATTGCGATCATAATAGCGGATGGCCGCGCTTTGTTTGCAGACCACGAGTTTGAGCGCGCGGGTGGAGATGATGTAATCGTCTTCGGTTTCCCGCAATTCGCAGGCTGCCCCTGACCTCTGTGACTCAACGATCAGACTGGGCCTGGTCTGGAATGGCCGCCCGTCCGTGAAGGTTAGACGGACAATGGTTTCCGTGACAAAGCCGATCCGCAAACGCAGGCATCCGGCGCTCAGAACCAGCGAAGAGTCATGTTTTTCGATGGAGAACATGCTAGCTGGCAAACAATGTATCCATGGAGTGAGACTTCCCCGGAGTCCCGGGAGCGGCAGCCTCGTGAGTCCGGAACGCTTCGACGACGCTACCGCCGGCGGGAATACGCACGGTCCGCTTTCCTAACAGCGCATTGAGAGCGAATGGTTGGTTGCAGACCGTCGACGGCTCGCACAGCACCTTGACCTCGGCGTCAAAGCGGGTCGGGTTGGTGAGTTTCAATGTCAGCTCATCATCGTGGTGACCGATGGCTTCCGCCAGAACATGGTCGAAGACGTGGAACGTTCCTGTGTCGGGCTGCACGTAGAGTCCGGGAATCTCGATGGT
>Ga0118677_10016578_pt1 | contig 10062 bp, 15 predicted proteins | sample AliMusrvi5mmetaG_FD_86154 | JGI IMG/M metagenome (GOLD analysis project Ga0118677, IMG submission 86154)
TCGAGCGCCGGATCGAGATCCTCATGAAGGAAGGCGACAAGATCGTGGCCAAGCCGTTCGGAGAAGCGGATGATGCTGAAGATGCTGAGGCCGCGGAGGACGAGCCGGAGGCCGGCGCTCGCGGGGAGCCGGGCGGGTTGCCGTTCTAATGCCTCCACTCCTCTCCGTCCGTGATCTCCACGTGCAATTCGGCACGCCGGATGGAGTCGTGCGGGCTGTGGACGGGGTTGATTTCGACCTGTGCGCGGATGAGACGCTGGCCCTCGTGGGCGAGAGCGGGTGCGGCAAGAGTGTGACGGCCCTGGCGCTGGCGCATCTGGTCGCCGGGCCGGGCCTGCGCGTAACCGGCCGCGTGGAACTGGACGGCCGCGACGTGGCCACCCTGAGCGAGCACGAGTTGCGGGCCGTGCGCGGCGGCACGATCGCCTACGTGTTTCAGGATCCGGCGTCATCGCTCAACCCCGTCAAGACAGTCGGCGACCAGATCGGCGAGATGGTGCGTCTGCACCGCCGCGTGCCGGATGTCCAGGCCGAGGTCGTGGCGCTCATGCAGATGGTCGGCCTGCCGGACCCCGCGAGCCGGTACCGGGCCTATCCGCATGAATTCAGCGGCGGTATGCAGCAGCGGGTCATGATCGCGATGGCTCTGGCCTCGCACCCGCGCGTGCTGGTGGCGGATGAACCGACCACTGCCCTGGACGTCACCATCCAGGCACAGATTTTCGATTTGCTGGCCGCGTTGCGGCGCCGGCTGCACATGGGCATTTTGCTCATCACGCACAACCTCGGGCTGGTCCGCGAGAACGCCGAGCGGGTGTGCGTCATGTACGCGGGACAAATCGTCGAGAGTGGTCCAGCCGACCGGCTGCTGTCGCATCCGGCGCATCCTTATACGAAGGGCTTGCTGGCGTCGGTGCCGCGGGTTGGCCGGACGGGCCGGATGCCCGGGATCGAAGGACAGGTGCCGCATCCGGCGCGGTTGCCGACCGGGTGCCGGTTTCACCCTCGGTGCAAGCGGGCGGACGAGCGGTGCCGGGCCGAGGCGCCAGACCTGGACGAGGCGGACGAAGGACAAAGCGTGCGATGCCATTACTGGAAGCAATTGACCTGACCGTGCGGTACACGGTGCGGGGTGCGTCGGGCGGCCAACGCGATTTCAACGCGCTGGACGGCGTGTCGCTGAGCGTGGCGCCGGGCGAACGCGTCGGCCTTGTGGGCGAGAGCGGGTCGGGTAAGACGACGCTCGCCAAGACCTTGATTGGGCTGGAGCGGCCTTCGGGTGGGCGGGTGCAGGTGGACGGGCAGGCGTTCGACACTCTGGACGCCGGTCGGCTCGCGCAGTTCCGTCGTCAGGTTCAGATGGTGTTTCAGGATCCCATGGGCTCGCTCAACCCGCGCCTGACCGTGGGGGCGGCCATCGGCGAAGTGCTGGCCGTGCACAAGGTCGTGCCTCGGGCGGAACGGAGTCAGCGCGTGGCGGACTTGTTGGCCACGGTAGGACTGGATGCAGTCTATGCGGGGCGGTATCCGCACGAATTCAGCGGCGGACAACGTCAGCGCATCGGTATTGCGCGGGCCTTGGCGCTGGAGCCCCAATTGCTCATTGCCGACGAACCAGTCTCGGCCTTGGACGTGTCGGTTCAGGCGCAGGTACTCAACCTGTTGTCCGATTTGTGTGACGCGCGGCACATGGCACTGTTGCTTGTCGCGCACGATCTGGCCGTCGTGAATTACGTGTGTCGGCGCGTGGTCGTGATGTACTTGGGGCGCGTTGTCGAGAGCGGGCCGGTCGAGCGTGTGTTCGGCACGCCGGCTCATCCGTATACGGCGGCGCTGCGCGCTGCCGTGCCGGACCCGGATCGGGCGGTTGCGCGCGAAGGTGTGGAGCGCGAACCGCAGCCGGAACCGCAGGCGCCCGGAGCAGGCTGTTCATTCTGGCCGCGGTGCCCGCACGCTGAGGACCGCTGCCGCGTCAGCCGGCCGGAATTGAGGCCGGTGGGCGAGCGGCACGCGGCCGCGTGTTGGTTGGTTGTTGCCAAAGCATAAGTCATAATGCACAATATGATTTATGAGAATGACACTATCGATCCCTGACGCCATTGCCCATCGGTTCCAGGTGGCCGTGCCGCCCCGGAAGCGGTCGCGACTTATTGCCGATCTACTCGAAGGGGTTTTGTCGAAGCATGAGGATTCGTTGGCTGCAGCCTGTAAGGCAGCCAATCGCGACAAGGCGCTCGAGCGTGAGGTTGACGATTGGCAGTCGTTTGAGGACGGGGTGGCCGAGTGAATGATCCGACCGTGGCCCGCGGGGAGGTGTGGTGGGTGTCCCTCGACCCGACGCAGGGGTCGGAGATCAAGAAGACCAGACCGTGCGTCGTACTCACACACGATACGTTGAACAAACTTCGTCGGACGGTCGTCGTGATTCCCCTTTCTTCGGCCGCCAAGCCCCACCCTCCAATCGCCGTCCCGGTGACCTGCCAGGGGCACGATGCGGTCGCCGTGATCGACCAGATTCGGGCTGTGGCAAAGCACCGTCTCAAAGCGAAGCTGGAGACCATGGCCCCGGCTGAACTGGACGCCATCGGCAGAGCGCTATCGACGATTCTTGAGATTCGGTAGAGTACGTCTTGTGCTCGGTTGGCTCTTCCCACCCGCCGTCCACCACGTCCCGGCCACCGAACATCGCGTTTCACTTCTTGGACGCCTCCACCCGCAGTACTTTTTCCTTCCGCCAGCGGCGATTAAACTCTAACGTCTGCCCCACTGAGGAAGTCGCATCGAGGCGTGCACGAGTGTGACTGACCCGGCTGGTCAGTGCCCGACGCCAAGCAGGCTCGGGTAGTGGGTAACTGGCCAACAGGAATGAACTTCCATGGTGCACTCCTTCGCCACGAGGAAGACATGCATGACTGAAAAGAGAACATTTGAAATTTCGCGTGTCTCGGGGATGCCGGTGACAGACGACGAGTTGCTCGGCGATCTCCACCGTCTGGCTTCTTCATCAGGAAAAGGTACTGTCGGACTGCTGGAATACGGAAGGAGCGGACGGTACAACGAGTCCACGATGGTGCGTCGCTTCGGCTCTTGGAATAAGGCGCTCATAGCTGCGGGCCTTGCGATCTCAAACGAAGTCAACATTTCAGACGAACGTTTGTTTGAGAACATCCTGGTCCTCTGGCAACACAATGGACGTCAGCCAAGAAGAGCCGAACTTTCCAAACCGCCCTCGGTCATCTCGCAAGGGCCCTACAAACGGCGATTCCGCTCTTGGTATGTCGCGCTGAAGGAGTTCGTTGGGTATGCCAACGGAGGTGATGCGGTTGTTCCGGTGCGCCAGTCCGAAAGCAACACGCCAGTAACAAAACAGACAGGCCGCGATCCATCGCTGCGTTTGCGGTGGAGAGTGCTCCAGCGTGATCGTTTCACTTGTTGTGCCTGCGGTGCGAGCCCGGCGCTTGTGCCCGGCGTTGATTTGCACGTCGATCATATAGAGTCGTGGAGTAAAGGCGGGCAGACGGTCTCCGAGAACCTGCAAACACTCTGCGCTAGGTGTAATCGTGGTAAATCGGATGAGTAGGACGGCGGAATACGTCTTGCTCGGACCGTGTGGTTGTCTTAGTCGAGGCAAACGATGTTGCTTCGAATGCAGTGCCGGATAGTGAGGGAGACTACTATGCCGAAAGTATTCGATCAGGATGGGTTCAGTTTCTTTTTCTACAGTAACGAACATCGACCCATTCATGTCCATGTGCGTCACGGTAGTGGCGAGGCTGTGTTTGACGTGGAAGACGGCATCGATTTGCGTGAGTCGCAGAACATGAAGATAAGCGAACTCTCGAGAGCGCAGCAACTTGCCTTGGAGAATCGGCAACTCATCTTGGAGAAGTGGCATGAGCACATTGGTTGATGCGGTCAAGACCGTCCGGTATCGGGCTGGTCGTATGATCGTTGCAATGCAAAGCGGTGTGGAAATTCGATTCCCTGTATCGGACAATCCCCGGCTCGTGAAGGGTACGCCCCGGCAGTTGAACCATGTCGAAGTATCGCCTTTCGGGCTGCACTGGCCTGACCTTGATGAAGATCTGTCCTTCCGCGGTTTGTTGGAAGGCGACTATGGACAGGGCCATCCCGGCGGAGCCGCATACAAGCGACGACCCGAGGCGCGCCGCGCGGCCGTGGCGGAATCTCGGACGAAGTACGGATAACAGCGGTTGAGGAGACGGTGGATGAAGACCATATCGCTCAGGAGGATTGTAATGGCGGCGGCAGTTGGTGTCGGCATTGGGATGATGGATGTGTGCGCGGCCGAGCCGGAGGCCGAGTTGCTGTGGCCGGAAGGCGCACCGGGAGCGGTTGGCACCAATGCAGCGGACAGGCCCTCGATCACGATTCACTTGCCCCCCAAGGGCGAAGGCAACGGTGCTGCGGTTGTGATTTGTCCCGGCGGCGGTTATGGGGCATTGATGATGTCGTACGAAGGTCACGACATCGCCCGATGGCTCAACCGGCAAGGCATCGCGGGCATTGTGCTGAAGTATCGCGTGAGCCCCTACCGGCATCCCGCGCCGCTTCAGGATGGCCAGCGCGCGATTCGGATCGTGCGTGCGCGCGCGACCGAACTTGGCCTCGACCCCAAGCGTATCGGCATGATGGGTTTTTCGGCGGGCGGCCATGTGGCCTCGACGGTGGGCACGCATTTCGATGCCGGTGACCCGAACGCGAAGGATCCGGTGGACCGGGTGAGTTGCCGTCCTGACTTCCTGATGTTGATTTATCCGGTCATCTCGATGGGGCCAAAAGGCCACGCCGGCAGTACGGCGAATTTGCTCGGCAAGTCGCCCGCCGCGCTGTTGATCGAATTGCTTTCCAACGAGAAACAGGTCACTCCCGAAACACCGCCCACATTTCTGGCGCATGCCAAGACAGACCAATTGGTCCCGTCGCAGAACAGCGCCATGTTTGCGGCGGCCTGCCGTTCGAACCATGTGCCCGTCGAGTATTTCGAGTTGGAGCGCGGCGCGCACGGACTTGGCTGCGGCAAGGGGGCCGAGTGGGAAGCCTGGCAGGCTAAGTGCATCGACTGGTTGAAGGCGCGCGGACTGATAAGGAAAACACCATGACACAAGACGAACAGCATCTGGATCTGTTGGCCACTTTTCATTACATCGTCGGCGGTCTGACGGCGCTGTTTTCCTGCATGTTCTTCATCCATGTGGGTATTGGCATTGCCATGCTGAACGGTGCGTTCGACATGAAGAATCCGCCGCCGCGATTTTTCGCCTGGCTTTTCATCATCGTCCCTTCCGTGTTTATTGTTATGGGGTGGATTCTTTCCGGATTCATGATCGCCGCCGGGCGCAGGCTCAAGCGCCGCGCCGCATATGCGTTCTGCCTTGTGATCGCCGGCATCGAGTGCATCCTGATGCCGTTTGGGACGGTGCTCGGGGTCTTCACGATCGTGACTCTGTCGAAAGAACCGGTGAAGCGGCTGTTTGGCGACCCCAGGGTGTCTGGGTCGAGTAGGCCCTGATGAAATTGAACCCGAAGCGTTGGCTGTACCGCATCCTGGTCGTCATCATTGCCGGGTTCGCCCTGCTCAATCTGCTCGCCTATAATCACGCCCGGGCGATGATGCATTTCACCCGTGGCGGCTCACGGACCCAGAAGCCGGAACAACTGACTTGGGACCAGCGCGCCAAGGTGCTTCTCGTGGGGGTCGATTTGCCAAGACCTGAAAGCGACCGGCAGCCTTCGGAACTTGATCCGAACTGCAAGCGTCTTTCGATCCCGGAGACTGATGGCGTGAGTTTGGGCACCTGGTACGTTGACCGCGGTCCCCGGTCGCCGCTCGTCATTCTTTTCCATGGCTACGGAGCCGAGAAGGCCAGCCTGATGCCGGAAGCCAGGGTCTTTCTCCGGCTCGGTGCATCCGTCCTGCTGGTCGATTTTCGGGGCTCGGGGGAATCCTCGGAAGCCTACACCACGATCGGTTTCCGCGAAGCGGACGACGTGGCGGCTGTTTTGAGCTACGCGCGTCGGGCTCTGCCGCACGCGTCGACGATTCTGTACGGGAAGTCGATGGGTGCTGTGGCCATCCTGCGTGCGGTGAGCGAGGACGGGGCCAAGCCCGACGCGGTCATTATTGAGGCGGTGTTCGACACTATGCTCAACACCGTCAGACACCGGTTCGAGGCCATGGGTGTGCCGTCCTTTCCGAGCGCCGAGCTGCTGGTGTTCTGGGGCGGCGTCCAGGCCGGTTTCAACGCCTTTGCCCACAAGCCGGTTGTCTATGCGAAAGCCCTCGCGTGCCCGGCGCTCTTCATGCACGGTGCAGACGACCCGCGGGCCAGATTGGAGGAGGGACGCAACGTCTATGCGGCTGTGCCCGGCACCAAAGAGTTCAAAACGTTTCCATCGATCGGCCACGAATCGTATCAGTCTCGCTTCCCGGCCGATTGGGAAGGGACCGTCGGCGACTTCTTGTGGAAGACGGTCTTCGAGGCGTCCTTGAGTGCCGGATCACCGCCCAACGCCCGCACCAGACGGTCAGGAGACTCGGTGATGCCTTGACATCATATTGGATGATGCTATGATGTCAGTATGAGAACGACATTGGTTATTGATGACGACGTTCTGGACAGAGCGCGATCCGTCGCGGTGAGGTTGCACGAGCCATTCCGACGCGTGGTCAACGAGGCGCTTCGAGCCGGCTTGCAGACCGTGGAAGAGCCGGCACGGTGCCGCCCCTACCATACCAAGCCCCATGGAATGGGACTGCGAGCGGGCCGGAATCTGGACAGCATCCAGGACCTGCTGGCGCAGATTGAAGGGGAGGATCATCGGTGATCCTCGTGGATGCCAACATCCTTTTGTACGCCGAAGACCAACACAGTCCTCACCATTCGGCGGCACGTCTCTGGTGGGACGCACAGCTTTCCGGTCACTCTCCCGTGTGCCTGTGCTGGACTGTCTTGAGCGCGTTCATCCGTATTGGCATAAATCCGCGCGTTTTCGAGCATCCCTTGTCGCTCGAACAATCGGTCTCCCGCGTACAGAGTTGGCTGGATCAGCCTTGCACAAGGATGGTTCAGCCAACCGAACGCCACTGGACCGTATTCCGGAAGATGCTAGCCGACGGCCAAGCAACTGCAAACCTTGTGACCGACGCACATCTGGCCGCATTGGCATTGGAACATGGTTGCGACCTCATTTCCACTGATTCGGATTTCGCGCGGTTCCCCGGCATTCGGTGGCGCAACCCTCTGAGATGACCGTGTGACCGTGGTGGTTGGATACGGGTACGGGAAACCGCAGAAGGACACCCGTGAGATGATGAACAAGCAGGAATACGTGAAGCTGGTCAAGAGCATCCGTGCAATGCTCGCGAGCAACAAGGATGCGCGGTGTCCTTGCCCTAAGACGAAGTGCGAATGGCATGGCCGCTGTTACGAGTGTGTGCGCATCCACCGGCACTTCGGCGATCACGTGCCGACTTGCATGCAGGCCATGTTGCAGGACCGCATCAAGGCGCTGGCTGGCGTGGCGGAACTGAATGTGGAACCCAAAGCGAAGACGCCCGACGCGTATTGGGATCACGTGAATAAGGTGGCGCCGCTGAAGAGGCGACGATGCGCGTCTTGACTTGTCCGGGCTGGCAATGGAAACATGGGGCCTATTGAGGTTCTAGACCGGTTCAATGCAGGGAGGGTTATGATGTTTCCAATTCTCTTGGTGATTCTGTTTCTGGGTCTTTCCGGGCTCCGCATCGCGCAGGAGTATCAGCGCGGAGTCGTGTTCAGGTTGGGGCGCTACAGCGGGCTTCGCGGTCCGGGACTATTCTGGATCATCCCGCTGGGCATTGAGAGGGCAGTGATCATCGATATCCGAACGCGCACGGTTTCGGCTGAGCAGCAGGAGACGATAACCCGCGACAGCGTGACGGTAAAACTCAACGCGGTATTGTGGTATCGGATTGTCGATGCGGCAAAGTCGGTGATCGCGGTCTCGAATGCATCGGATGCGGTCTATCAACTGGCACTGACGGGCCTGCGGAACATTATCGGCAAGCACGACCTGGACGAAGTGCTGCAGGAACGCGATAAGATCAACGGGCTCTTGAAGGACAGCATTGCGAGTTCGACCGCGCAATGGGGCATCGAGGTGGAACGTTTCGAGATGAAGGACGTGGAACTGCCCGAGGCGATGCAGCAGGTGATGGCCATGCAGGCGGAGGCCATCCGCGAGAAGCGGGCGCGTATCATCAAGGCGGAGGCTGAACTGGAGGCCTCCGAAAAGCTGGCGCTGGCCTCGGCGCAGATGGCGGGGAACCCCGCGGCGCTTGAGTTACGGCGTATGCAGATGATCGCCGAGGTGGGCGCGGAGAATAACAGCACGACCGTGCTGATGATCCCGTCCGATTTCGTAACGCTGTCGAAGTCGCTCAGCGACTACATCCACGAGCGGATGGCCAAGAAGCCCGACGCGAAGCCGTGAGGCGAGGGAGGCGACGGCTCCATGGCTCCTGGGACGCCGCTCAGCGTACGTCGCGCGGCTTGAGGACGTGGAGCGAGACGGTCATGGCCCAGGCGTCGGACGTGGGCATCCGCTTGCACTCGTGACCGGGGCCCCACGTGTCGCTGTAGAGGATTTCGTCCGTTTTCGTATTCTGGCCCACAATCAGGCGCACATGGCCAAAGGCTCCGCGCACGCGCAGGGGCGGGGCCTCGGGATAGAGGCCGACCATGACGCCCCACACCAGCGGCACACCGGCCGTGGTGTATTGCGCGACCTGCTGCCGGAAGCGCGCGATGCCCTGCGTGTCGCGGCCGCGGGCCTGGCGCAGCACGCCGGGATCCATGGCGCTATAGACGCGGCCCAGGTCGATGCTTTGGCCGAACTCGATCTCCGGTTTGCGTTTGCCGGCCGCCGCCCGGTTGTAGGCCCGCAGGAGATTCACCACCTCGGCCCAGTCGAATTCCTGGAGCGGACGCAAATCGAGCTGGTAGGGTTGCCCGATGGTCTTGAGGGCAACGAGCATGCCCTCGAGCGACGTGCCCTTGTCGCGTGCCGTATCCGCGATCTGCGCGACTTGGTGCTGGTCGACCGGTTTGCCGAAATAGCGCAACACGCGCTCGGCAGTGGCCGCGGCGCAGTAGCCCTTCTCCCCCTGGTCGACCATGGGGATGTCGCTGATCCAGGCGTCGCCGTTATCCGAATGGCGCACGCGGCTTTTCAGGCTTATGGTCGAGGGTGTGACCGGATGCGCCCCGGCCGGGGCGGCGAGTGCGCCGCCGTCGTTGCCCGAAGGCATGAGCCGGATGCGCACGTATTCCGCGCGGAACGGCGTGGCGGCGCCCGCGGCATGAGACGCGGCCGTGGAGGCCCATTCCATTTCCGTACGGCACGGGGGCTTGTACCACGCCCGACCCTGAACGTGGCGTGAGCCTCTTTCCAGGCTCTCGGGGAGGCCGATACCTTTCGAGCCGGCCCAGCGGGTGAGGGAGTCCGTCATGTTCTTGACCAACCGGTCAAAGCCCTCTTCCGGCAGGTCGCCGGTGTCACCGCGGGAGAAGAGGAGCAGTTCGACGCGGGTTACGCGGCCGGCGGCAAAGAATGCCTGGGCCTCCCACACGCGGCCGCCGAGAAAACTCAAACCGGGGTAGACCGAGCGCGCGACATCGCGGCCGGATTCATACTCGAACCCGATAGGCCCGCATTCGTCCATGAAGGACTGAGCGCCATCGGTCCAGACCGCCGGCTTGGTGAGCCAGCCGTCCAGGGGCGCCGGACCCGGCGCTTCCTTGGGCGCCGCCTGTGTCGCAAACGCAGATCCCAGCAGCCATCCCGCTGCCGCAAGCGTTGCCAGCCGGTACAGGCGGCAGGAAATCGGCTTCGGGGCCTTTGGTCTCCTGGTCATGATCTCGTTCTGGCGCCGCCCTGTCATCCCGAGAATGATGCCGTAGCAGAGCCGGGATCGCAAGGATGATGGTGCGAATTCCCATCACTCCACGTTCACATGCATGTGGGCGTAGAGTTGGCGAAACGCTGCCGGCGACAGAC
>Ga0118677_10016580_pt1 | contig 10060 bp, 9 predicted proteins | sample AliMusrvi5mmetaG_FD_86154 | JGI IMG/M metagenome (GOLD analysis project Ga0118677, IMG submission 86154)
GGGGAATACAATTGGTATTCTGCTTCGGATCAGCGGTCAAACCCGGGACCTGGCCTTCGAATATCTCATGAAACCCGGCCTTGGGCCGGTAAAAGGCGGCGGAAAACAACGGGATACTGTCGGGTTCCTCATCAAAGGCCGCCAGCACGTAAAGGGCATCATAGGCGTCCTGGGGCAGGCGAAGTTGGATCCGCGCCGGATCGGGTGTAAAGGCGTCACCCAATCTCTGGTCGGTCGTCGGGAAATAACCTTCCATCGTCCCCTGTCGAACCAGACTCCGGCCGACATCGATATGATCCGGAGCACTCTCTTTGAAACGGTGGACCAGTTGGAACGGAATTCCGCCGACTTCCAAGGTTTGTCCAAAGGGCAATGCGTTAGTCGCCACAGCAACGCCCTTTGGCCGCAACTGATGGTCGCGGACATATCCATCCAACGGCAGAATCTCATAATCCGAATTTGCGATGGCACGGGGTTTCATCGCCCAACCCGCCAGACTCATATTTCCGCTTATTTTCAATTCGACCCGGCGTACCGCGTCCGGACTCGGCAGAGCCTGTTCACCAATGAAACGATCATCTACCCAAACCTGAACTTGTCCGCCCACGCAGATCACCCGTACCTGAAACCACCGGTTCTCCAACTCCGGCAGGGACGCCATGTCTTGCTCCATCGGAATTCGCACAAAATCCGGCCACATCGGCAGAATGGTTTCATACGCCCGAGTTTTGAAGTGCATCACTTTACGCCCAAAAGCGGTGACCGCCATTTGTCCGTTGCCAGTCCGCAAACTTAAGTTCAATAAAGCCGGGGGAGCAGAGGTCTCCTCTCGGGGATATAACAGGAGATTCAGGCTGGCCCCTTTGGGGCTATCGAATTTAATATGATATTCGAGTTCAAACGGTGAGCCCGTCCACTCCCGCCGTAATTCCTGAGATCGCCCTTCGGTTTTAACCGCGGGCAGGCCCAGTTGACTGTCCTGGGTCACGGTAAAGATCATTCCCGCGCCTTTACGGGCTGGTTGGGTCGACCATTCCTGGCCGGCATTGGTTCCCAAAATCGGAACCAACGCCTGCGCCAAAGTCGGTTCTTCTGAAATCGACTGCCAGACGGGCGCAGGGGGGACTTTTTTTACCTTAGGCCCCGCCGGAGCCGCTTCCGCGATTAAACCATGGGAAACGATTAATCCCAAACCCAGCATCCGTATCACGCACATTAATTTCACGCTGTCCTCCTCAACTATCAAACCGCTGACTGGCAATTCATTGAGCCAGTGAAAAGTAAATTAGGTGAAAACTGTGCCGTAAACAGGCTTAAAAAGCAATCTTAAGCGGGAGCTGGACAATCTTGGAGATACAATGGGAAAACTTCATTAGCGTCCCAGGGACACTCAGGCTGGTGGGTCGAGAGATAGAAGGTGTGAAAGATTACTGGACGACACGGAGGTCGTCCCTCCATTGGTAAAAAGCAGGCCTTATTATTGTGATTGTGGAGGGTCGGGCGCCGGCTCCCCTGAGCGAAGTCGAAGGGTCCCGACCATCTGGATTTTATTTATTCACAGCATCGTACGCATTGCTGTCCGGGGCTCCGTAGAAACGAATTTCAGTGTGCGTGCACCCACCGCAGAATCTGCGGATACATCGAATTCAAGGCGATCGCCAACAGAACAAGGAAGGCGACCTGGCGTAGATGGAGCTTTGAAAAACGCCCCCCGATGCGCAACCCGATCAATGATCCCACCAGCACGGCGGGAGAAAGCGCGAGTCCCAGTACGATGCCGCGTAAAACATCATGCCCAAACGTCCAGTAGAGAATCGCCAGTTGCAGCGGCACCAAACTCATGAAAGAGGCAAAGAGAAAGGCCCGCGTCCGATCCACCGGCCAGTCGTGTGCCATCACCCACAACACCAGCGGCGGACCGCCCATCGAACACAGCCCCCCGGTAAAACCACTGAGCAGGAAAGCGGCCACATTCCAGCCGGCGTGTAACTTGGGCCGGGGCTTCGGTTGCCAGGTCGCCTGTAATAGAATCATGAACATCATCACCAAACCAATCCAGAACTTCAGGGAGGCCGCCGGATAGTTCACCAGTACCTGCACCACCCAAATCCCCAGCAACAGGGTCACCCCCCGAAGGACAACCGAAAGGCCGACCTCTTCCCAGGGGACGACATGTCGCAAATGGTGAACCCCGCTGAGCGACTGGATCACCGTACAGATAGCGGAAATCGCCAAAACCATCGGCATGGGAAACCCCACCGATAGGAGCAACGGAACGGAAAACAAACCAAAGCCAAAAGCCACCGTCCCCTGCAATAGCCCGCCAGCCAAGGCGATTAAGAGCGCATATACGATTTGATGAGAATCCATGATTCGACTATCTCATTAACTAAAGGGGGTATTCAAGGCCCTTCTTTTCGCTTTCGTTTCGTCTGGCATCATGCGAAAATAAGTGCCTGTTTTAACCCCATAGGGAGTCTCAAATGGACGAAAAAATCAAGGCCAAGTTGGAAGAACTCCGGAGCATGCTCCAAGCCGACGGTGGCGATCTCGAAGTGGTTTCCATTGCCGGCAAGGCGGTCCAACTCCGCCTTAAAGGCGCCTGCGGCTGTTGTCCGCATGCCACGATGACCATCAAACAGGGACTCGAACGGATCCTGCGCGAGGAAATCGATGAGGAAATCACCATTACCCAGGTGAAATAACGTCAACCCATTCAGCGGACGAGTTGCCGAATAGGGACAGGTTTTCCTGTCCCTAAATTTTATGGCACCGCAGGCTTGCTTCAGCATAGAACTTGGACCAGCTTGCGGCTCATCAGTCCATCTGCGCACACGTGGATATTCCGGATGATCCTCGATACCCTCAGTCCGATCAATCAGGGAGTTCTCAAATACCTGGGGCGCGAGGAGAAAAGCACGAATGCGGTCCTCGCTGCCCCGGACAGTGTCCCGCTCCCTTACCTTCAGCAAGGGAGCCATCCCGACATTGTTCAACGGGTCTGGGACGACCTGGGTGGCGGTCTGCCTGCGAGTTGTCGATGCCTGGTTTACGGCACTCCCGCCATCGTCCACCATCAGGCCGGCATCGTGATTGCGATCTGCAACGGAACGCAATATAACCTTCGCCTGACACCCACTGATTTCCAAGCCGCAAAGGCTAAAGGCGCCACTACGCGAACACGGTGGTCCAATGGCGAGGAAATGGATAGCTTGGAAGTGCTGGGCACGGGTTGGATTTTCGGCGGATGGTTCAGTGAAGAAGCTGAGTGGTGTCGTAACGCGTACGAGGAGCCATGGCAGCGCTAACAATGGTGACCTACCCTGCGCGGACGCTTTGGCGGGCCTACTGGACCGACTAAATAATATCCCCTTGAAAAGCCTATCGGAGCAGATATGCGAATACTGAATTTGGGCTCGATCAATATTGATCACGTCTATGCCGTTGATCACTTCGTACGGGCCGGGGAGACCCTGGCCAGTTCCCGCCATCAGCTATTCGCCGGTGGCAAGGGATTCAATCAGTCCATCGCCCTGGCCCGTGCCGGCGCCGTAACGTTTCAGATGGGAAGGGTTGGCAAGGATGCGGAATGGTTGCTTCATCGCCTTAAGGCGGAGGGCGTCGACACCACCCGGGTGCATCTGGACGAAACGGTGACCGGCCATGCTATTATTCAAGTTGTCCCATCCGGAGAGAACGCGATTGTGCTCTACGGGGGCGCCAATCAAGCCGTTACTGAATCCGACGTCTCATCGGCACTCTCGATCTTTTCACCCAAGGATTATTTCCTGGCCCAGAACGAAACCAGCAGCGTGGCGTGGGCCATCCAACAAGCGCATGAAAGAAAATTACAGATTGTATTTAATCCCGCGCCCATGACCGCCGCGGTTCGCGATTACCCATTGGAATGGGTCGATATTTTCATCCTTAATGAGACCGAAGCCGAAGGTTTGACCGGCTTAACGGATCCCGAGGGAATTCGATCCGCCATGCTCAAACGCTTCCCTCGATCCGCGACGGTTCTAACGTTGGGGAAAAAAGGAGCCCTGTATTTTGACGCCCATGTAACCTGCCAGGAGAATGCGGTCGTCGTGAACGCCGTTGATACCACCGCAGCCGGAGACACGTTTATCGGCTACTTTCTTGCCGAACTAATGCAAAGCGAGAATCCGGCCAAGGCTTTGAAACAAGGGTGCCGCGCCGCCGCAATCTGCGTTACCCGGGCAGGCGCATCGGATTCGATTCCTTTACGCAAAGAATTAGAGTCATTCCAACCAGCCGTTCGGGGATAATCGAGCCCTCTTTCGCGGGCTTCGTTGTTAATGATGGATTTCCCCTTTACAGCCTCCCACCCCCCGTTACAATCATCAACATCCCTTATAACGGAGATATGCATGCTCATCAAAAACACGCGCATACTTGGTTTGCGGCTGATGGTAGCCTTTTCCGTTTTGCTGCCCCTCTCGTCCCATTTGTCTGCAGACCAGAAGGTTCCCCAGGTCCAGGCTGCCAACACGTCCATCTCTTGGGATGTGGGGCACGGGGTAAAAATGGCTTTCGTGTTGATTCAGCCGGGCACTTTCATGATGGGCTCGGATGTGGACGGACACGACCAACCGGTCCATAAAGTCACGCTTACCAAGCCGTTCTATATGGGCCAATTTGAGGTGACCCAGGCACAATGGAAAGAGGTTACCGGACAGAATCCCAGTTCTTTCAGGGACGGGCCTGACGCGGATCGTCGGCCCGTCGAGACCGTATCCTGGGCCGATATCCAAACGAATTTCATGCCTAAACTGGCCGACCGCCTGCCAAAAGGTCTCATCCCCCGCCTGCCGACGGAAGCGGAATGGGAATACTGTTGCAGGGCAGGAAGCACGACTCTTTACTGCTTCGGCGACGATGTGGAACAATTGAGCGAATATGCGTGGTATGACGCCAATTCCGGAAAGACGACTCATCCCGTGGGCGAGAAGAAACCGAATGCCTGGGGACTGTATGATATGCACGGAAACGTATGGGAATGGTGTTCCGACTGGAAAGAAGACTATAAGCCGATGGAGGTTACTGATCCGGTGGGGCCCCCAACGGGCGTCTACCGCGCGAACCGGGGTGGAACCTGGTATATGAATCACATCTATTCCCGGTCGGCCCGCCGAAGCCTGAACGAACCCAACACCACCCGGGGCGGGAATCTCGGATTCCGCGTAATCGTCACAGAGAAATAACATGAAGAAGAGCTTCACAACCACATTCATTATCTTGCTGGCAGCAGGCGGGATAGCTTTTTCTGCTCGGCGGCAGATCATAATCCACTACCACGTCTGGCAATCCGGTCGGCTCTACAGCATGGCTCTGGCTCATTTTGATGATCCCGTACAACGGGAGCGGTTCAGAAATCTCAGCATCCAGCACTCAGATGCCCTTGTCAGACTTGGTTATTGGCGCAGGATCGATATTCCGATCCGCCCCTTGCGTTCTGTGCCTGAACAAACTAATTTCATTCATACAGTGGACTTAAACATCCCCTCCGACATCTCGTACTATCAGATTTGGGGATCCACCCCATCCAACTCAGTCATCAAGTTATGGTACCAAGCAGATCAATTGGACAAATGGATGGACTTCCTGAAGCGTGAAAACTTGTTAATCGCAAAGGAAGATCCACCGGGTTCTCCGAGGAGTATTGTTGGCCATCTATGAAAGCCTATCGAACCGAACGAAAGTTCCAGGCGACTCCCGAACGAATAGCTCAGGCCATTGACTCCATTACTTCGGCCGAAAAAATCATGACGGTAAGCTGGTCGGGCGATCGGAAACGTGTCGCTATTCTCAAGGATATCACGCCCATTTATGACAGGGTGTTTTGGGGAATCAGTCTCATTATAACCCTTTACGAGGATGGAACGCTTAAAGCCGAATGCGCCGAAACATTATGGCGATGGTGGCCGGGTATCCCCAAACGCGTCATCGAATTCACCAACGGGTTCATCCAAAGAATTGAAGACCGATTACAGACGGGAAAAGGACTGAAATGATGGATGCGTTAAAAGGTGCAAATGTTGCGTTGGCGACCAGTCTGCTACCCACCGCCGGACTTGGCCGACTTCTTACCTGGTTTCTTGGGTGGTTCCAGCGAAGGTAGGCTGTATGTGGTAGAAGGAATCACCCACAGAGGTTTGTCGGCCACTGGTGCGCTAGGCTTCAGGAGCATCTTCTCGAGTTCCTCCTGGGTCAATGGCCCGCCGGGCGCCCACAGACCACCAATACCTGCGTAAGCCGGATGGTAGAGCGGAAGTCGCGAGATGGGGTCTGCAATATGGGAAGCGCGAACGCAGTTCATGGACCAGTTTTCGCGCTCCTCCATGATCATGATGGCCCCGATCCATACCGAACACACATCGTAGAAGTCTTGGCACTCGAAACAGATCTCGTCGCGCAGAGCCTTCCACTTGGTGAGCAGGGAGACGTACGCCGGGCGCGCAAGAGCCAGTTCCTGTTCAAAGTAGCGGACCTGCATCGCCTGGTCCTCTTGACGATGCAGTTCCGTCAGGTGTTTTAGTTCGTTATCCTGCTGGGTCACGAGAGCGTGCCACTCGGGAGAATGAATCTTGCTCATGGGGAAGTGTTCCCACTCCCGGCCGTGTTGCACGTCCAAGGCATGCCGCTGCTTCTCGTGTTCCTGGGTTAGTTGTGCCCGTTCCTTGTCGAAGGTTGCCGTAAGCGCGTCGACCGCCTCGTGAAACTTCGTCGCCACCTCATCGGCTGGCGGTTCCAGTTTCTGGAAGACGTTCTCGATGGTCTTATCGAATACCTCGCAGGCAGCATCGAACCGTCCCCAGTTGCCGGTGGGCTTGTCGAAACCCTGGGTATCGGTGATCGCGGTCGGCGACAAGGCAAGAGCCTGCTGCCAATTCATGAACGCATTTCGACACGCATACCCCTGATCAAACGTCTCCAGTTCAGGCCAGTTGGGAAACTTGATTTTTCCGTTTCCATAAGCGATATCGAGCCCGCCAGACACCTTGGAAACCGGGGGTTCAACGGCGTGAGTTCGTGTCGTCATCACGAATAGGAACGCGAGGCATAACAGGCATATCCGGCGGACAATGTTCTGAAGGTAACGAAATGTAATCGCGCGCATATCCTGTGGCCTTTCGATTTCACTGTGCATTGCCATCTCTTTTGGGCACCTCTGCGATGGTGTCCCAGATATCACTCGATGAGTTGGATGCGTTCTGGAACACTTAAGCTCAATACGTCTGCTTTGACTTAAGGTGCTCATGCTGGCGTTACACTATTACAATTTTATTCATCTTTCAATATTCTGCTCGACCATCCGCCTTTTTACCTTCGACAAACCCGTTGTGGGTGACCCATAAAGCGCGTTTCTCGCGATGATATTGAAAAGGGGAACAGGCTAAGTTGGCGGGGGAGGTCTCTCTCCCCCGTAATTTAGTCGGAGGGTTGCAACGCGCCGCAGAGGGACCTGCGGCGGCACCTTGCCATTCTATTATAGGGGTAAATAATCAAGGGCACGTTGAATTCCCCTCCCCCGATTCCCCTTCCGTATCCAGCGATTTTCTTGTTTTCGCGCCATTCGCGTGTTTCGTAGTTAAGGCTCTCGGCCTCCTGACTTCTCACTTCTGAATTCTGGAATCGAGCGGCACAGGAGCTCATACAAAATTCGGGCACAAGGTAAACCCTGATACAAAACAAGGATTTTCCCGATATTCTTCCACCCGGCATTGTGTCTATATGCACTTGATTCATTAATTTAACAGCCCTGCTTGCCCACAGAATCATGAGAAACATGGAAAGCGACGTCAAATGACAAGACCCCTGATCTTACCCGTACTACCCGTGAAGAACACCGTGATTCTTCCCGGCCTGGATGCCCGGCTGACCGTCGGGCGGGCGGAGTCCGTCGCAGCAGTGGAAACGGCTATTGCCCGCGAAGACAAATTCCTGATCGTTGTTGCACAGAAGGATGCAACCGTGGAATCGCCTACCCTCCAGGATTTGTACGACGTGGGCACCATTGCCGTCGCCCAAGTGGCTGACAGGACCCTGCCGGTCCTTCAGGTGATCGTCCACGGAATCGACCGGGTCCGCCTGCTCAACATCGAACAGGAACAGCCCTACATGACGGTTCGCGCGGAATACCTCAGCACCCCGCATGACAGCGGCAACGAAGTCGAAGCCATGCAGAGGGAAATAGTCGAACAGGCCGGCAAGATCTATGAACTTTCCGGCGCCCCCGGCCCGGTCAGTATCGGGGACATCCTCGACCAGATTAAGGAGCCTATCGTCCAGGCCTACCTGGTGGCTTCATTCATCGGCCTTACGGTGGACAAGTTGCAGAATCTGCTGCAAGCTCCGAGCCGCCTGGAAACCTTGCGGATTCTGCACGAATATCTCACCCATGAACTGCATATCCGCACGTTGCACCACAAGATTTCAAACGACGCCGCGACCGAGATCACAAAGGAACAGCGTGAGTACCTGCTGAGGCACCAGATGAAGGCGATCCAGGACGAACTCGGCGAGCGAAGCCCTGAACAGGCCGGAGCAGAGGAAATCAAACGCCGCCTCGCTGAGGCTGACTTGCCTGACGAGGTGCGGAAGGAAGCCGACAAACTCCTGGCCCGCATCGAGCGCATGTCGGCTCACGCGCCGGACTATCAGATCGAGTCCACCCACCTCGAACTCATCGTCGAATTACCCTGGAAGAAGTTGACCGAGGACAACCTCGATCTCCGCCGCGCCCGCACCATACTCGACGAGGACCATTTTGACCTCAAGGACGTCAAAGAACGGATCGTTGAACATCTGGCCGTCATGAAAATGAATCCGAAAGCCAAGGCGCCCATCCTCTGTTTTGTAGGCCCGCCGGGCGTCGGCAAGACGTCGCTCGGGCAGTCAATAGCCCGCGCGCTCGGCCGGAAATTCGAGCGCCAGAGCCTCGGTGGTCTCCACGACGAAGCCGAGTTGCGGGGACACCGGCGAACCTACATAGGCGCTATGCCCGGCCGCATCCTGGAAGCAATCCGGCGCGCCGGCGTACGGAATCCCCTGCTCATGCTGGATGAAGTCGACAAACTGGGCCGCGACTTTCGCGGCGATCCGGCCGCGGCGCTGATGGAGATCCTGGATCCGGCCCAGAACTCCACATTCCATGACAACTACCTCGACCTCCCGTTCGATCTCTCCAAGGTCTTTTTCATAACCACCGCCAACACGCTCGACTCTATACCCGCTCCCCTGCTCGACCGAATGGAGGTTCTGCGCCTGACAGGCTATAGTGACGAAGAGAAGCGCGAAATTGCGCGCCGCTATCTGGTTCCGCGCCAGATTCATGAGGCGGGATTCACCGATGAACAGTTGAAAATCGCCGACGACGCGCTCATGCTTGCGATCAGGCGTTATACCCGTGAAGCCGGAGTGCGCGAACTGGAACGGACGATCGCGAGCTTCGCGCGCAAGATTGCAACCAGGTTTGCTGACGGCCAGACCTCGCCGGTTGAAGTATCCGCCGATATGGTGCGAGAGCTTCTGGGTTCTGAGCGCTTTTTCCAGGAGGAAGCGCGCAAGGAACTTCCACCCGGCGTTGCGGTGGGACTGGCCTGGACAGAGGCTGGCGGTGAGGTTCTCTACGTCGAGGCGGTGCTGCTGACCGGGACAAAAGACGTCATGATAACGGGCCAACTGGGCAGCGTGATGCAGGAATCAGCACGCGCCGCCCGGAGCTATGCATGGGCCCACACCGCTGATCTCGGAATCGATAAAAAATTAATGCAGTCCGGCATTCACATTCACGTTCCGGCGGGGGCGACCCCGAAGGACGGCCCCTCGGCGGGCGTTACCATGGTGACAGCCCTCGTTTCACTCTACACAAATCGGCCGACCCGCAACGATACCGCCATGACGGGCGAGATAACCCTGAGCGGAATTGTCCTGCCGGTGGGCGGCATAAAGGAAAAGATTCTTGCCGCGCATCGCGCATCCCTGAGACGCGTCATTCTGCCCATGCCCAATTTGTGAGACTTGGAGGAACTAC
>Ga0118677_10015867_pt1 | contig 10059 bp, 10 predicted proteins | sample AliMusrvi5mmetaG_FD_86154 | JGI IMG/M metagenome (GOLD analysis project Ga0118677, IMG submission 86154)
AAAATAATTGAGCAGAATAAAGCAGAAGCTGTTATGGTAAGATTAAATGACCTGCAAATATCTGCCTGTAGAGCCTGTAATGACGGCTTTGGGAGTTGCAATAAAACAGCGGCTTGCCAGACAATTGATGATTTTCAAGGAGTCCAAAAATTGTTCGGTGAAGCCGGCGGTTACATAATAATAACTCCGGTATATTGCGGTGAAATGAGTGAATCTCTTAAAACTTTTTTTGACAGGTTGAGAAGATGTGAGGCCTTTGCTAAAGCAGGGAAAAGCAGACTTCAGGAAAAGCCCTACCTGGCGATAGCTGCAGCCGGCGGCAGCGGAAACGGTACGGTCTCCTGCCTTTCTTCAATGGAAAGGATCCTCAATATGATGAAAGCGTCAAGGTTTGACCTTTTGGGGATAACAAAGAAAAACAAAGATTATATGCTCAAAGCGATAGAAGCCGCTGCTGAAATGATGCTGAAAAAAAGTACCAGTGAGCGTTAGGACGAAAGCTCCCTTGGAGCTTTAAGCTTCGCAGGAGGTGTGCAGGATGGAACTGTTAACAGCCGGTGAATGCAAAGAATTCTTTAAATTTTTCTATCCGTATTTGCTCAAAGGCGGAATTCTCCATTCACTGGAAGAGTTTTGCAAAAACCGCCGGGATGCTGTCGGCAAGGCCGTTGCCTCCTTCCACACGGAACTCATGAAAGGTAGTTCTTTTCAAACAGCACTGCTTAATATGCGGCCGGGGTTCCCCTCAGTCATTCAAGAACTCCTTATCACCGGGATTGAAACGGGCAAACTTGATCATATTGTTTCCGGTCTAAATAATATCTATGCAAAAAAACTCTCTGAAGCGGAATTAATATTAGAATTTAGTAAATATCTTACAGAACTTGAAAAAAGGCCTAAAAGTAATCTTATTTGTATTGAGTGCCTCGAACGGGACCTGGATAAGCTATTTTCCCGCGCAAAAATTGAAAACGCCGGCAAAGTTATTTTGAAACAGGAAGGAGAACTTTTTCTCCATCAATATTATGTTGCGTCGAAACTGATAAAAATAAGTGAACCCTGTCATTCGGGATTTTATAAGACATTATTAAAATATTTGACCGGGAAAGAAATCACGCCGGCCTATAGCGTTCGGCTGCTGTCTAAGAACGATTTTGCTGTTAAAAAAAAGGGCCGGACCCTGAACATAAGTTTTGAATGATAATTAAACATAATAGGGGTACAGAAATTCCTCGTCTTGGACAATTTTTGTAGTTGCCTCATTTATGAGGCCAAAAATGCTTGATGAATCAAGCAAATACAGTCCTAATATCATTTGCTTCTATCTTCTTGAAGAATTTCTGATAGGGGTACTACGGACTTGTACCTGAACCTTAATTAGTGCTATAAAACGGCGTAGTTTGTTTTGAAATATCAATATGCCGGGCCGGAAATGAAAAGCAGCAACACAGATACCTGAAGCAGGCAGGGCAGAAAAATACCGGAATTACAGGTGAACTTAGCATTAAGGAGACCTTAATGAAAATATTTAAGAATGGCGGGCACAGGCTTTTTGAGAAAGATGAGGAAACTGCAAAAGTTGTCGCGGAGATGCTTATTGCTCTTGAAAAAGGAAAAATGGACGCGGTAAGGGAGTTCAGTCAAAAATTTGACAGCTGGAACCCGGAGAATTTTGAATTGAATGATAAACAGATCACGCAGGCAATAGCGGAGGTTCCGCCGCAGGCGCTAAAGGATACTGATTTCTGCCAGGAGAATGTAAGGAAGTTTGCAAAAGCTCAATTAAAGACCATGAAACCTTTAAGCATTAAAATAAGGAAAGGAGTTGTGCTGGGGCACAAGCATATACCTGTCAATTCGGTAGGCAGCTATATTCCGGGCGGCAGATATCCGATGTTCGGGTCGGCCCAGATGTCAATTATTCCCGCGAGGGTAGCCGGGGTAAAACAAATAATCGCGTGTACTCCCCCCGTCAAAGGAAAGGGCTATTATCCTGCGACGATAAACGCGATGAAAAAAGCGGGTGCAGACAGGATATTTATTGTCGGAGGAGTACCGGCACTGGCTTTGATGGCTTTTGGCATGAATGTCGTGCAGCCCGTTGATGTACTTTGCGGAGCGGGCAATAAATATGTTGCCGAGGCGAAAAGGCAGTTATACGGCAGGTGCGGGATAGACCTATTAGCCGGGCCGACTGAAATACTGGTCATAGCTGATGATTCGGCGGACCCGGCACTCGTTGCTTGCGACCTGCTCGGGCAGGCGGAGCACGATCCGAACAGCGGAATCTGCCTTGTAACCTTAAGCGGGAAATTTGCCGCAGAAACGGTAAAAGAAGTTGAAGCGCAGTTAAAAACTCTCCCCACGAGAGAGATCGCCTCGGTTTCCTGGGCAAATAACGGGATAGTTTATATCGCGGAAAATAAGGACGAGGCAATAAAAATAAGCGATGATTACGCCCCCGAGCATCTGGAACTGCACGTTAAAGATAAAAAATATTACTTTAATAACCTTACTAACTACGGGTCGCTCTTTATCGGGGAGGAAACCACGGTAGCTTACGGGGATAAGACCATCGGAACCAATCATATCTTGCCGACCAGCAGGTCCGCAAGATATACCGGCGGTGTTTGGGTAGGGAAGTTCCTGAAGACCTGTACTTTCCAGGAAATGACAAAAGAAGCCAGCAGAGAAACGGGAGAAGTTACGGAGAGGCAATGCAAGCTGGAAAATATGCTGGCGCACGGAATAACTGCGCGGGTGAGAGTGGACAGGTATTCCAAAGCCCGGCCGAAGAAGATGAAGAAATGAAAAATATGTTTTCTCTGAAAGGAAAAAAGGCAGTAATAACGGGAGCTGCTACGGGGCTTGGCGCGGCGATAGCGGTTGCGCTGGCAAAACAGGGCGCGGATATCGCTATCTCGGATAAGCCCGGGGAAATACTGAAAGAAACCGCGAAGGCGGCAAAGAAACACGGGAACAGGGTATTTGAGTTTGAAATGGATGTAAGAGAAACCGGAAAAATTGCCGGTTGTTTAAAAAAAGTCGTTAGAGAATTCGGGGGCCTGGATATACTCGTTAACAATGCCGGTATAAACAGGCCGGCTCCGGGCTTTCAAGTGACGGAGGAGAACTGGGATGACCATTACAGCACAAATGTAAAAGGCGGATTTTTTGTCGCGCAGGAAGCCGCAAGATATATGACGAAGAGCAAGAAAGGCAGGATAATATTTTTTTCCAGCCAGTCGGGCCTTATAGGCATTCCCGGCCAGCCGGTATACTGTTCTACAAAAGGAGCGGTAATCCAGCTGGTGCGCACCCTCGGGGTGGAATGGGCAAAATACGGAATTACGGTCAATGCAATAGCGCCGACCTTTATTGAAACGAACCTTACAAGAAAACGGCTGCAGGATCCGGAATTTCTAAAATTTGTCCTGAATAAAATACCGTGCGGGAAACTCGCCCTGCCGGCGGATATAGCCGCTGCGGCCGTATATCTGGCAAGCGACGAGGCGGGTATGGTGAATGCCGCGGTACTCACTGTTGACGGCGGCTGGACCGCCTGGTAGCAAGCGGAAGAATTCGTGCAAGAGCTTTGGTACCGCTGACTTTTGCAAAAGGCATTAGTTTTGATGAGTTTTAACCGGAAAATTGATACAATGTTTTGGAGCAGGTCTACGGATAGAAATTATTTAAGGATGCTAGAGAAAACGCTTTATTGCCGGTAAATGACACTGCGTTTACTATATTTCTATTGAAGCTAAAAAGTAAAAGCTATTTAAACAAAGGAGAGCGTCTATGAAGATCTCAAGTATTCCGTACGGCCTTGTTGCAGAAAAAGCAAGCAAAGAAGGTTTAAAGGGGATAATGGAGTGGGTGGATTTTTCCGCCAGGCAGGGCTTGCAGGGTGTGGAAATATATAATAACTGGCTGAGTTATCTGCAATGGGAGGAAGTAATTGCCCTTTGTGACGGCATACAAGAAAGAAAGCTGGAAATATCTTCCTACTGCATCCTGGACTTTCAGTTAAATTGTGAAAACAAAGAGCAGCAGGGCAAGAGCCTTGAATATTTACAAAAACTTGTCAAAAAAAGTAAACTTATGAACGCGAAAAGATTAAGTGTTGCTTCCGGAGGCTGGGGCGATTTTGATATGTACAAGATGAGTTTTAAGGAAGCCGTTAACAATACCGTAAAGACCCTGGAAGCCTGCTTGCCGGTTGCCGAAGAAAACAATATTAAGATAATTATCGAAAACCATCCCGGCTGGATCAGCAGGTACGCAGAAGCCCTTTTAGAAATACTGGAGCGCATTGATTCAAAATACCTGGAATTAAACCTGGATACCGGTTCGATGTTCCGCGAGGGACAGCGGCCCGAAGACTTTCTGAAACATGAAATAGTCGCGAAGAAAACAACCTCCGTGCATTTGAAGACCGTAAAATTCGAGCCGGACCCGGAAAGGGGACGGTGGAACCAGTTAGTTCCGTTCGAAGAAAGCGACATTGATTACAAATACATATTTTCCAAATTGAAAAAAACGGGCTTCGACGGCTGGATCTCCTACGAAATGACCGGAGGCGGTCTGGAGCGTCTCTCCGCCGGCGCAAAGTTCATAAACAAAATGTGGAAAGAAATTAAATAAAAAAAGAGGAAAGATAAAATAAATATTTGTTTGCGGAAGCACAATAATTAAAACCGGTATTTCCGTGAGAAGACAGTTGCGACTTGTGGACTTGCGCTTAGACATTCAATAATGCTATAAACGATATTGCTGATATAAAAACTTGAGCTGCTGCACTCAACGAACGGGTATGAATGCCGGGGATATCAGGATCTGATTGATGGGTAACGCTTCTAAGGAGAAAGTTATGCCAAAGTCTATCTCAAAAACAGAATTTGTAAAAGTGATAAAAAATATTAGAAAAATGATAAAATCTGGAAAATACTCAAAATGTTCCTGTCCAAAAAAGAAGTGTGAGTGGCATGGCAATTGTTATCTATGCGTAATGCAGCATAGATATTTTGGCAAACATGTTCCAAATTGCCTGCAGTTTATAATAAATACAAAAATAGAGGCCTTAGCCGAAACGGCTGAACTTGAGGTTAAAAGGAAACCAATGACCCTGGATTCCTACTGGAAATATGTAAAAAAAACAGCACCAAAGGGCAAGTCGAAAAAATAGCCCTTACTTCAGCATTTCGCTTAGCAAGGGCTGCATGGCCTCGGCCCAGATCTCGTAACCTTTATGAGTGGGATGCAGGAAATCCGCCATGATCTCTTTACTTATGACCCCATCCGCACCGGTAAATTTGGCGCCTATGTCAAGATAACGTGTTTGTTTCCCGTCATCAAGCTTCGCCAGCGCACTATTTACCGTACTTAGCTTTTTTCGCAGGCTTTCCACCCCGGGATTTTTGGGATCTTCACCGCGGGGAAATATTCCAAGCACCAATAGTTTAGATTTCGGCAATTTGGCATGGAGTTCTGTTATGATCTTTAGAACGCCTTTGGTTATATTCTCCGCAGAATCACCGCTGTTATTTGTTCCTATCATCAGGATCACGGCCTTGGGATCGATTCCGTCAAGTTCACCATTAGCAATGCGCCACAAGACATGCTGTGTCCGGTCCCCGCCGATGCCAAAATTAGCCGGTTTCCAGCTGCTATAATTTTTCTCCCACACATCTTTGGCCCTCGTCCACCCTTCGGTAATGGAGTCGCCAAGGAACAAAACACCAATAGGGCCTTCTTTGCCTCTTTTAAGGAAAGCTTCATGCTTGGCTATAAATCCTTTATCCGGGCTGCCGTCTCTTTTCATCTTGACGTCCGGCTGGTCAGCCGGAACAAAAGCGGGTTTTGCGGCCTGAACCGGCGCAGCATTTTCGGCGGCAGTAAGAAAAGACAACCCGACCGCTGTCAAAAGAACACTGAAAACTAGGATCTTTCTGATCTTCATAAACTTCCTCCTTTAAATGAGATCCGCAGGCTCTTTCTGAAACTCACCTGCATGGCTATCTGTGTTCTATATTATTGTATCCAGTATCCGTTATATCAAAGCTCCCAACCTGTTTTCCACCATTAATTATACCCGCAAAAGTGGTTAAATTAAATATTAGAAATTATTTAATTATTCTTATTTGTTCAATTAATCTAACTCTTCCCAAGTGATTTGTTTAAGAGACTTGCGCCTAAACCTTAAATAATGCTATAAATTGGCAGGGTTAAACTAGGAACTATGATAAATATGTCCCGGCTCCCGAAAAAGGTAAACAGTTAAGACAGTGCTGGAAATACTTGAAATTGCCATGGTAAACGGTGATAATAGATAAAAATACCAGTGTTACCGGAGGTTTAAATGAAGAAGCTTATGACAGGTTTTGCATTTTTGGTTGTGATCGCCTCAGCGGCCTATGGAGTTTCGTTCAATGATTTTCTTCTTGTGGTAAACCAAAAGGATACGATCTTGAATGCTTTTGCAAAGGATGTCGGCTCGCTTTTAGGCGGCGGTTTTATTAACGGAAATAATCCCGGCTTACTCGGTTTAGATGTCAGCGGTAAATTTGTTCTGCTTGACAAACCAACAGCGGCTGATGTAATTCTCCCTGCCAACACATTGCTGGGACTGCCGTATGCGCAGGTAGAAGCCGGCTTGCCCCTGGACTTGTCGGTTGTGGTCAGGGGCATGACTTTACCCATTGATACTAACAGCGTTGTCCTTTTTGGGGGAGGGGTCAAATACAAACTCTTAAAGGATTCTATGGCCCTGCCCGGGCTTGCAGTGCTTGCGACCTACAGCTCCATATCGGGTGTTCCATCCTTTGACGCAAGCGCCTTCAGTTTGAATATTGCGCTCAGTAAAAGCCTGTCTCCCGTGCCTTTAACGGTCTTTGTCTACGGCGGTATGGATATAACCAGTGTCTCTTCCAAGGTGCCCGGCTTCACAACTTTAAAAGGCAATGATACAAGTTACAGAGTTAATGCCGGCGCAAGGTTCAGTCCGTTCCCGCTGGTCTATGTGGAAGCTGATATGGGTTTCTTTGCGACAAATACAAATTATAATTTAGCCGCAGGAATAAGCTTCTAAGAATTTAAAAAAGCCCGGGCCTGCCGGTTGCTGTCATGTCTTGACGCCAAAAAAAAGATATCCGGATCCGGGCCAGATTCTCCGGGTTCAAGCGCGGGCCGGGAAACCTGGTTATATTTTATACATCTGCCTCAAAATATTGCAGTCTTCTCTAAATAGTCAGTCCTAATGAACTTGACCTTAAACCTTTATAATGCTATAAACTGAAATAGATAGCACAGAAAACCTTGACAAATAATTACAGGGCTTTAAAAAATAATAACTGAGGTAAAATGAAAAAATATGTTTTTTCTTTGCTGCTGCCGCTTTTTTTCATTCCTTTAAGTATTGCCGGCGCGAAGGAAGCAACAAAAGTCCCTGAGGCGGTTGAAAATGATCTGAAAATGCCAAAAGGGCAGGAACAAAACAAAGCCCTCACCAAAGATATTGCCGCCTGGGTAAAAAAAGAACCTCTGGTGGTCCTTGCCTGGGTCTCTCGCGAGGCCCCTAAAGAATTGAGCAATTTAATCGGCCCGCAGGTTATCGCGGCCCTCGCTCCTTCCAATGGAAAAATTGCCGCTGATTGGCTTATTGAAAATTTTGGCCCGCCGGACTACTGGCGCCTGCATCAATTGCTCGTAGCCTGGCCATTATCCGGCGATAAAATAGAAGCTGCGGCCTGGTGCCTGAAGGCCCCTGCGGATGCCCGGTATTTGTCATTTTTTTCGGTGGCAGACGGCTTGTGCCGCAAGAACCCGCCGGCCGCGGCAGATTGGGCCTTAAAAATTAAAGCGGAAAGTGACAGGTTGGCGGCCATTGACGGGGTAACCATTATGTGGGCGCGGGGAGATTTTGCCAAAGCCACTGAGTGGATAAAAACACTTGAACCTGCGGAGGCCGGAGCTGCAGCCAGGATGATGTTGTCAGAATGGAAACACAATAAACAGGCTAGTGGTGAGGATGAAGTAACTGCCAAAAAAAAATGGATCGACCAATTGCCTTTAAGCAGCGAGATAAAGGAAGAGTTACTGAAACCGCTGCCCGGCGGGCGCAATAAAAAGTAATCAACAAATGAAGAGGAAAATATTTTAAAGGAGAATGGAAATGAATACAGGAGCCGGGAAGCAGGCGGGCTTAAACAGGTGTTTTTGGGTTCTTGCGTCCTTTGCGCTTGTTATGGTTTTTGGCGCAAATATGTTCGCGGAAATTAAGGCCGCGGAAAAAGCAACTCCGTTTGACTACGATTACTTCAAATTGCGTGAGGGTTTGAAGAACAGCAGGATTAAATTTGAGGTTGAAAAAAAAGGAAGGGTGGTATTTTTTTCCGGTGTAATTACCCAGTATTCGGGCTTTCGCGCGTTAGTTGAAACAGATCTAAAGAAAAGGTTTCCAAATACAAAGTTTGATCTTATATCTTCCGGTGCTTATGGGATTGGCACGCGTTACAGCCCCTTTCGTTTTACCAGGGATGTTTTAAAAAACGGGCCGGTAGATCTTCTTTTCATCGATGCGGCGTTCGATGCTTATTTTGTACACTATACGCCGGAGGAATGCCTCCTCGGAATGGAAGGAATTGTACGGCAGGCAAGGATCTTGAATCCCAATATAGATATTATTATAATGCATGCCGGCGGCGAGGAATTTACAACGGAGATCAATTCCGGCAAGATACCTTACCCGATCGAAACTCATGAAAGTGTAGCGGAGTACTACGGCGTGCCTTCTCTTGACCTTGCAAAGGAAGTGGCGGAAAGGGTCAGCGCTAAAGAGTTTACCTGGAAGAAAGAGCTTTTAAGTATCCACCTTTCTCAGTTCGGACAGGAGCTTTATGCAAGAGCTGTCGGCCGGCTGTTTGACTCTGCGTGGAAAAAGCCGTTATCTGCCGGCGCAGCACTCAGCCCGTACAAATTTCCGGAAAAACCGCTTAATGAAAATAGTTATTTCAAAGGGAAAATTGTAAACATAAAAGAAGCCGTACCGGGAGAGGGTTTTAGCCTTGTTGAAAGCTGGAAGGTCGGGGATAAAAAGGGAACAATAGTGGAGGGGCCCTTTCTCTTTTCCGAAAGATCCGGGTCGACTTTTAAATTCAAATTCGAGGGAACCGCGGTTGGTGTTCTTGGCACCACCAGTCCTGACGGGGGTACTATTGAATTCAGTATTGACGGCAGGGCCTCCGACTCTCTCATTTCTTTCTACACGGGATGGACTGGCCGGTTTCAAGTGTTTATATTGAAGTCGGGCTTGGAGCAGGGTACACATGAGCTGGTGGTTAAGGTCTCTGAAAAAGCAGGGAAGAATTATATGGGGAGAAATGGTAATGGAAGTGTTGTCCGGATCAAGGAGTTCCTTGTAAACTGATAAGCCGGCACAGTGCCGGATTTTTAACCGGGTTTTGTTGTAAATATAGAGCCGGGTCATAAAGAAAGAATGCTATTATTTCTGCCTCCGGCAGGTTTCAGGAGATAGGTAAATTTATGAATAGCAAAATAAAAGTAGGAATAATAGGTGTAGGGAGGGGTCAGTCCTTTATGAACGGCGCCCGATTAGCCGGGATGGAACTCGTTGCCATCTGCGACAAATGGGAGGAAAAGCTCAATGAGGTTAATAAAAAATACGGCGTTGCGGTCTATACTGACTATGACAAGTTCCTGAACCATAAAATGGACGCGGTGGTCGTCGCCAATTATTTTCATGAACATGCGCCTTTTGCCATAAAGGCGCTTAAGGCAGGGAAGCATGTTATGAGCGAATGCACTCCCGCAAAGACCATGGGAGAGTGTGTCGCGCTTGTTCGGGAAGTCGAGAAAAGCAAAAAAATATATATGCTGGCGGAAAACTATCCCTATACGGCCTATAATATTGAGCTAACACGCCTTTACAAGCGGGGGGAGATTGGAAAAATACTTTACGCCGAAGGCGAATATAATCATCCGATGTCGGCCGCGGAACTTGTCGGGATTTCTCCGGGCTTTGACCACTGGCGGCTCTGGATG
>Ga0118677_10016581_pt1 | contig 10057 bp, 9 predicted proteins | sample AliMusrvi5mmetaG_FD_86154 | JGI IMG/M metagenome (GOLD analysis project Ga0118677, IMG submission 86154)
GCGGATAGGAATGCCGGTACACCTCGCGGCCTAACAGGTTTCCAGCCTCCTCGAGGATTTCGATGATGCGCTCGTTGGATTTGAAAACATGCACGCCGGTTAATTCGGCCAAGCCGGCCTCGGCGGTGAATTTCCCCTGGTTATCGACGGGCGAGAGCACGGCGAGTCCGTGCTGCTGGCCAGCCACGTAGTCGTCGGCACCATGGCCCGGGGCGATGTGAACCGCGCCGGTGCCGGTCTCGGTGGTGACAAAATTTGCCAGCAGGACCTGCGAGTCGCGCTCGATGAACGGATGCCGGGCAGTGAGTCCCTCCAACTGGCGGCCTTTGATTTCCGCCAGCGTCTCTGTTAGGATGTAGCCGGTTTTTCGTTCGAAATCGGCGATGAGTTCGCGCACGATCACCAGCGTTTCCTGGCGCCCGGATGTTTCGTTGGAAAACCGTCCGACGACATAGGTGAACTCCGGATGCACGGCGATACCGAGGTTTGCCGGCAATGTCCACGGGGTGGTCGTCCAAATCACCATCGACGCCTTGCCGGCCAGGTCGCCGGCAACCAGCGGAAAGCGCACGAAGATCGCCGGGCTTTCCTTGTCCTGGTATTCCACTTCCGCTTCGGCCAGCGCAGTCTGTGCGCCGTAGGACCACTGGACCGGCTTCTTCGCCTGATAGATACTGCCGTTTTCCACCAGCTTGGCAAACACCCGCAGGATGCTCGCCTCGTAGCCCGGATTCATCGTCAGATACGGGTTTTCCCAATCGCCGAACACCCCGAGGCGGCGGAACGACGCACGCTGGATGTCGATGAATTTGCGTGCGAATTCCCCGCAGCGGCGGCGGATTTCGGCGGGTTCGAGGCCGGTCGTTTCCTTGACCACCTTGAATTCGATGGGCAGGCCGTGGCAATCCCAGCCGGGGATGAAGGGCACGGTGAAACCGGCCATCGTTTTGGATTTCACCACCAGATCCTTGAGCAACTTGTTGAGCGCGGTGCCCATGTGAACATCGCCGTTGGCAAAGGGCGGACCGTCGTGAAGGATGAATTCCGGTGCCTGTTGGGCGCGGCGGCGGGCCAGAATCCTGGCGTAAAGTCCTTCATCCTCCCACCGGGCAAGGCGTTTCGGTTCGTTCTCCACCAGATCGCCCCGCATCGGGAACGTCGTCTGCGGTAAGGTCAACGTGTCTTTGTAATTGGACGGGGCGGCGCTCATGACGGGGCGCGGACGCTAGCAAGCCGCCCCCGCCGGGTCAACCACGGGAATCGCGGGCGGCCTATTCATGCCGCCCTGTAGCAACTATGCCAGGACGCGGAAACTCAAGGAGGGTGGGGCGTCCCGCCCAATACTGTCCACTTAGCACCCTTTGGCAGGAGAACAGGCTTCCAGCCTGTGAGGGAAGACAGCGCGTCCCGCCTGTCCGCCGCTGAAACGACAGCCTGGAAGCCCGTCGGCCAAGACAGGTGGGACACCTGTCCTCCTGTTAAACCCAAAATCCGAAGTTGAAATCTTGATAGGTAGCTTGAAACCGCGGATTACACGGATTTAACGGATTATTCGAAGCGGTTTTTTCCACCAATCGGAGTTCCTGTGAAGTTATAGATCGATTCGTTCTCAATCCGTAAAATCCGTGTAATCCGTGGTCAATCCACCGGAATTTTGGAACCAAACTTCGGATCAGGTTAAATGGACAGCATTGGGCGTCCCGCCCAATGCTGTTGACTTGACACCTCCAGTCTTCCGCACCACCGGTGCGGGATCCCTCAGCCCAGGCCAACGGCCTGGGACCGCCCCAACAAAAAAATCCGGCGGCCTGAAGGGCCGCGATCCGGGCCCGATAGGGAGGCATGGGCCTGCGAGTCGGGAGTCCCGCGGTCCAGCCTCCTCCCGCCCGAATCGATCAGAAAAACCACATCTCGTAAAATTATTTGACAAAATGAATGGCTTTTCGTAAAATATTTAATCGAAATGATCGATTTCAACCGATTGCTGCAATTGCATGAGCTGGCGGTGGCCGAGGGGAAGCGTTTGCCCAAGCGGCGGGAATTGTTTGCCCGGTTGGTCGTGCAGGGTGGGCGGCATTTCATCGGCATCGCTGGACCGCGCGGAGCGGGCAAATCGGTATTGCTCAAGCAATGGGCGGCATCGGATGGGGAGGCCATCTGACGGGGGGTCTGCTGCCCTTTGCGTTGGAAGAACCGGCCCCGTTGCCATTGTTGGCCGGAACCCTTGACAAAATCATTGAACGGGACATCCCGACCACCTTGCGGCTGCATCTCGACGAGATCCCGATCCTGCGGAAACTGGTGGCTTTTGTCGGCCGATCCGGTGTGGATGGAATCAGTTATTCCTCGCTGGCGGCCAATCTTGGAATCACCAAATACAAGGCGGAACAATACACCGCCGCCTTTGAAAGCGCCTTTGTGTTGAGGCGCATCTTTCCGCTCGGCACCAACCTCCTGCGCGAACCCAAAGTGCTCCTGGTACCGCCGCTGCGCCTGTTGCACCGCCCGCCCGACGAGGCCGCAGGCGGCCTGCGCGAGGACTTTTTCGCCCTCGCCATGCGCCAGGCAGGGATCGATATCCATTACCTCAAAACCACCCGCGGCGGCAAAACCCCCGATTTCCTCGTCGAACACAACGGCCGGCGCATCGTTTTTGAAATCGGCGGTCACGGCAAAGGACGTTCCCAGTTCAAAGGCATCACCGCCGAACGGAAAATCGTGCTGGCCCCCGACATTCCACCCGCCCCGGACCGCCTGCCGCTCCACCTCGTCGGATTGTTAGCCGACGGCCCGGATCACCCGCAAAAAGCTTTGTAGCAGCGGCCTGGGGCCGTGACCCTTGGACCGCACAACTTGGACCGCGAGTCTCCAGACTCGCTGCCCATGAGGTGCGAATAAAACGCGCTTCAGCTCCACCCATTCTCCGAACATGGACCTGCAACCCTGGGACCGCGAGTCCCGATCCGCCGTCCGCCCGCCCAATATTTCGCGCCTCATGGACCCCGCCGGACCAGCGAGTCTGGAGACTCGCGGTCCCGCCACCCGCCGCCCAGGCCTCCGCCCGGCTTCCCGACCGCCTATCAGCTAGACATGAACCTGATTCGTTACCCGCACATTTTCAACCGCTTGCGAAGCCTCCTTCCGCCACCACCTCCGCTCATGGACCGCCCACCTATTTTTTTTCTGTTTTTTGCAAATTTTTCTTGCGCTCGGGGGTCCCGCGCTGTTTCCTGTTGTCGAAACCAATGAATTCGCAGAAGTGTTGTCTGGCCGAGATGGCTTGCAACGCTCCCTGTGGAAACATTTTAGACATCAACAAATCAGACCCCAAAAAACTAATCCCCTGTATCAACCCTAATCCAACACTGTCATGAAACTTACCTATTCTCTCATCCTCGCCGCCGCCGCTTGCGGAATGGCCTACGGTGCCGCAACCGCCTACACCGTGCCCGTCGGCTATGTCACACTCACCATCCCGGCCAACGCCGACACCACCATTGCTCCGAGCCTTACCCAGGCACCGCTGCTTCAAGCCGCTTCCACGGGCATCGCCGACAATGTGATCACCGTGGATGCCACTGGTGCGGCTACCAACGCGTTCATCAACGTCTCTCCCGACACCAACGCCAAGACCTATGTTTTGGTGCGCTCGGGTCCCCTCGCTGGTCTCCGCTTCCCGGTGACCGCCAACGACGCTACCACCATCACCGTCAACGGTGGTGCCTCCACCCTCCAAGCACAGGGCTTCGCCAGCACTAACCAAATCAGTGTGATCCCCTATTGGACGCTTGGAACGCTGTTCCCGGGTGGAGCTGGGGTTGGCGTGTCTTCGGCTGCATCAGGCATATTCAGTGCTGACGGCGGGTATGTGATGTTCTCGGAACAGAGTTCCGTGGGAACCAATCGTGCTAATCCTACGTGGTACATTTACTATGCCGGTGATGGCGACTATCCTGCCGGTTGGTATGACAATAACTTAATTTTCAACGGGCTTCAGGATACGGTAGCTCTTGATCCTGCCGTAATGATGACGATCCGCTCGGTGGCTCCTACTAATGCCACAGTTACTGTGACTGGCACAGTGCCAAGTACTTCACTGTCAACGAGAATTATCACTGCTGCTGCCTCAAATGAAGAATATTTGGGATGTCCTTTCCCTGTCGATACCACCCTGGCCCAGTCTGGATTGCAGGCGGTAGTTGGGGCGGCACCTGATGTTTTTGACCCCACGGACTTGGTTTATGTGTATCCAGATGAAACACCTAATGTGGTGAACAAGTCAAATTCAGTTGCGTATTTCTATTTCGGTGGGGATGGCGATTTTGTCGCTGGTTGGTACGATTCTAACGCCGTGTTCTCCGGAATTGTGACAGCTCCTGTTTTGAAAGCGGGACGTTGTTTTACCATTTACAAGGTTGGTGGCACTCCAGGCAGCACGGTTTGGACATCTCCGCTTCCCTACAGTATCAGCAATTGATCTTCTAACACCAAATCCACACATTAACCAAAACGCATATTAATACTAGAAATTATGAAAATAAGAACGTTGTTTACATTGGCTTTGTTAAGCGCTTCCGCTCATGCGACAATCAGTATCAATGGTACAGGTCTCACCGCCGTCAAAGGTGTTGACGGAGTCACGAATATTCCTACAGGTACTATTGGTTTGCTGATCGTTGACACGGCTGGTGACGGTTTTTTCAACCTTGGTAATCCTCTGAATAATACTGCGCTTACTTCGACGAGTGATCCCCTGCTTACGCCTTCGGTGGCTAACCTTACGATAAATAGTACATTCGGAGGAGAGAAGATTCTGAACGTGCTTTCATCTCCCGGAGGTGGGACATTCTCGGGTCTTGCTACAAGTCTCTCTATTGCTGGTATGGAGGGCAAAAATTTCGCCATAGTTTGGTTAAATATCCTCGCAGCGGGAGCTCCTGCAACGGCTCCAAACGGCACCCAATGGGGCATTATTCGTGGATCAGATTGGGTTCTCCCTGCCACGGATTCGGGTGGATATCCAATTAATGCTGGTGACACAGGTGGTGTAGCCTCCTATTATGCCCCGAATACACAAACTGGTGGTGCTGCAACCACGGCCTTTAGAACGACTGTGGGTGGAAATGGCGGTGAAGCATTTATTGTTGGTGTGCCGGAACCTTCCGCCGCTCTTCTTGGCGCGTTGGGTGTTCTGGGTCTGCTTCGTCGTCGCCGGATCTGATTCGGTTCGGTTTCAGACAGTAAGGATTATTCCAAGAGGCGGGCTTGTGCCCGCCTCTTTTTTGACATCAAGGCGGGCTGAGCATCTTGTTCTTCAGTCAAAATGTGGACAACTTTCCTTTGACTTGGGGGTGCAGGGGACTGGATTTGGAATCCTGGCATGTGACATGGCACTTTTCAAGGCCAACGGCCCGACAACATACAAGGCCATGGCACCGCCATGGGTGACGATAACACCGATTGTATCGATGGCTGAAAGTACGCTCTATAAACGTGGGGAAATCGATTCTGCCGCCGCATGTGTCTGGCTTTCAGCCCCCAAATCTCGTGGCTGCGCGGTGTCAAGGGCGCTGCCTATGGCTGGTATGGTGTTTTACAGGTCGGAGTATCGCGGGCCTTAAAGGCCGGAATTTTGCTGTCGTTTGGTTCAGCGATATTCTCGCAGCCGGAGCGCCATCCACCGCTTCCATCGGCGCTAACTGGGGGATCATTTGTGGTTCCGACTGGACTCTTCCCGGCGGTGACATAGGCTCATATCCGATAAACAGCACGGATTCGTGTGGTACTGGTTCTTATTATCAAGTCAACGCCCTGAACGGTGGTTCTCCGGCAACGGCGTTCAGAACGACGACCAACGGGATCATTGGTTGTGCCTCCTTTGTGATCGTTCCGGAACCCACCGCCGGGCTGCTATGCGTGTTGGGAGTGTTGGGTCCGCTCCGTCGCCGCCGAATCTGATTCGGTTTGAGATGTTCGGGGCCGCTTACACCAAAAGCCGCCTCGCTTTCGTAAGCATGCACAACTTTCAGCAATTTTCATATTTCCGCAAGAATAACGCAAAATAAACTTGAAATGCCTTGGCAAAAAACGCCAAATACAGCCGTTATGAAAGCAAATTCTTTGATTGTTCTTGTTCTGTTAGGTATTCCGGCACATGCGTCAATTACAATCAACGGCACTGGTGTGAGGGGGGTCAAGACAAGTGATGGCACCACGGACATTCCGGCGGGCACCCTTGGTCTGGTGATCGCTGACACTGCCGGAGATGGATTCTTCAATCTGGGAAATCGAGTGTCCAACACCGCTTTGACAGCGGGAGATGTTCCGCAACTTCTTCCCTCAGAGGCGAATCTTACCATCGGAAGTACCTTCGGCGGCGAGACGATTCTTAATGTTCTGGCATCTCCGGGTGGGGGAACCTTTAGCGGTTTTCTTACCAACCGGAGTATAGCTGGTTTGGAAAGCAGGGATTTCGCCGTGGTTTGGTTCAGCGACATCCTCGCTGTAGGGGCACCCGCCTCCGCCCCATTGGGCACGACCTGGGGAATCATCCGTGGCTCAGACTGGAGTCTTCCAGGTGCTGACATGGGTGCATATACTATGAGTGCGACGGACTCGAATGGATCTGCAACTTACTATCAAGTCAACGCCTCGACGGGAGGTTTCCCTGCGACGGCGTTCAGGACGACGACGAACGGAACCATTGGTGCAGCATCGTTTTCGATCATTGGAGTGCCGGAACCCTCGACGGGGCTGCTTGGAGCGTTGGGATTGCTGGGCTTGCTGCGGCGGCGGAGAGGTAAGAGCTGAAAGCTGAAAGCTGAAGCCCGAGACAGACATCTATCATCGTTGGGTGGCATGGTCGGAGGAGGATCAGACGTACATTGGTCGTTGTCCCGATCTGTTCCATGGCGGAGTGCATGGCGACACTCCGCTCAAGGTGGCCAGGGAATTGCAACAGGTAGTCGACGAATGGGAGCGCATCTGTTGTGTCCATCCGCGTTCATCTGTGGTTCCAATTCTCTTTCCAGGATTATTGATTAGGAAAGCAGGAAATTTTGACAAGGAGTTCTTTTTCCTGCCTTCCTGCTTTCCTAATTCAACGAGCTTCCACCCGTGTTCAAGATTCAGAAATCAAACATTCCACCTGAACTAATTATGAATTAAAATAGACTCCATGGAAGACCAATTGTCACAAATCATCCGGGATAAGGTCATCGTCTCAATCTGGGTGCCCCTGCCTTCCCTTACCCGGCCCGATGCCGCTCTTCCCGCCATCAAGGGCAAAGCCATGGCCGTGATCGGGATGCGGCGTGGGGGGAAAACGAGTTTCCTCCACCAATGCCGCGCCGATTTGATCGCCGCAGGGCGCACTCCCGCCCGCTTGCTTTACTTCAATTTTGAAGACGAGCGTCTTGGCGAAATGCAGGCCAGCCAACTTCTGTAGCGCGTCGCGCTAATCGCGGGGGATTTGACCGAGATAATATGTGGGGATGAGGAGTTGTTTTGCGCGGTCAGAGCGGGTGTTTTCGATTTGGGCGCGGGAGGTGTTAGCAAAAGGAAGGGCTCTGCGGGAGGCCCGGAGGGCCGCGTGCGGAGCCCGTCATTTTCAGGGGTTGGTGGTTTTCGCGCTGGCGGCGGGGACTTGGCGCAGGGCGCTGTGGATGTGCTCTGGATGGATGGTGGTGGCGGTGCTACGGGCTGCGGCAAGCCAGGCGGCCTGGGCGAGGAGGTTGAGGGTGCGGGGGTTGCCCTGGCTGGCTTCGGCTAACAGATCGACGGCCGCGGGTTCGAAGATGTCGCGTTCCAGACCGGCGCGGCTGACCTGCCAGTTGAGGTATAGGGCGATGTCTTGCCGGGCCAGCGGGTCGAGCGCGGCGGTGGCGCTGATGCGCGTGAAGAGGGCGCGCTGGACGGAAAGCCCGCGCATCCAGGTTTTGAGGAGGGTGGATTTGCCGCTGCCGGGCGCCCCTGTCAGGAGCATGACGCCGCGCAAGGCGGCGGTGGAGTCGAGCAGGTCGTGTGCCCCCCGGTGGCTGTCGGCGGGGAAGATGGCGGAGCTTTTTTCATCGGGAGCGAAGGGCGCGCCGCGCAGGCCCCAGGCGCGGAGGTGTTCCTCAAGGGTCGGGGCTTTGGTATTAGTGTTAGACATGGGCCGGGCGTTCATAGTTGTGGCTGCGGTTGTAGGTTTGGCTGTTGAGGTGGAGGTCGGCTTTGGTGGCGAGGCCGTGGAAGGAACCCTTGTGCCAGACCTCGACGCGGTCTAACAACATTGGGTCGTAGCGCAGTTCCACCGGGAGGGCGCGCAGCGAGAGGTGGACTTCGTAAAGGGTCTTGCCGAGGGTGACGGTGTCGTCCTTGCGCACGACGCGCTCGGCGCGGGTGTAGAAGAGCGGGTCGATTTTGTCGGGATCCTCGACGTGGCGCAGGGGATGACGCAGAGCTGGGTAGTGATGGCTTTGCCTTCGGCGGTGCGCAGGGTGGGGCCGCAGGCGAAGTCGACCATCCAGAGGTCATTGGGCGCCGGGGCTTCGAAGGCTTTTTGCGGACCGCTTTCGAGCCGGCCGGCACGCAGGGTGCGGCGGTCGTAGCCGTGGCTTTTGAGGAAGCGGTAAACGGAACTGATGGATGGCAGGTCATTGCCGTGCTGCTGCCAGTGGCGGTGCAGGACTTGCAGCGGGGTGTGCGGGTTTTCGTGGATTTTCATGAGGATCCATTCGCCGGTTTCCTTGTCGATGGAGCGGCTTGTGCCGGCGTCGGCGCGGGTGTTTTTGCCGGTGAGTCCGTTGTAACCGCTTTTGGCATAGTCATACCACCAGGTTTCCAGGGTACGGCATGAGTAGTAGTTGCCATCGGGCTCGGGCCATGGGCGCGAGGAAGCGCTCCGCAGGCACTCGGCGAGCGGAACACCCTCTTTGTGGAGGGCTTTGAGGTGGCAGATGACCTCGAAACGCAGCAGCGCGAGGGCGGATTTGGGGTTGGGGGCGTCGTTTGGCATAACGCGGGCGAGCCTCCGGCGGTTTCGCGCGGACGCCAAACCCAAGGGTTTGTGGGATGGCCCGCCGACCACCGTTAGATCTCAAGCGGGGCTTCGTGCCCGCTCCCGGCGCGGTTTCAAACTGCGGTAGCAAGCCAGCAGCGAGGTCTTGAATTTCGCCGCCAGATGCAGGAGCATATCCCCAAGCCTGCCAATCATGCGCAGTGCCCTCCAGAAGCCGCCGGGGTCTTTATCATCTAACACCGGCAGCATCTGGCCCAGGCATCCGCAGAGGAACGGGATGCGCCCGAGCAGCTTTCGCTCAGCCCGCTCAAGGCAACCGCGCTCCACTTCGGAGGCGGGCGGAGGCCTCGCGCCTTCGCCCGCCACAGGCCGGGCCACCCCGTGGCGGGTGTCGAGGTGTTCCTCGATGCGCTCGACCCGCAGGCTGCGGTAGGGGAGCATTCCCGCCGGGATGATGCTGACGTAATGGGGACAGCGCGGGCAGCGGAAACAATGCACCGTCTCGGTGTCCTGCCCCGAGGTGTCGGCCAGGCGCTGATAGGTTTTGTGCTTGTGGAGCTTTTGTTTGCCGGCGCATTTGGCGCAGTCCTCCGGCGCGCAGGGGCGCGTTTTTCCGGCCAATGCTTCTTCATGAATTTGCACGGACACGAGCCAAGCCGAGCCCCCACTTGCGGCCAAGCCACAAGCGTGACCCACCCCGGCAATCCTGCCCCCCCGGCCCCGCCGCCGCATTGCAGGCCGACTCCGCTCCGGGCTTTTCGCCTCCGGCTCAAAGCCCTGCGCTCCGTCGGCCTGCAATGCGGGTTCCTATCACATTCCCAACGGGTCCCGCTACGATCACCCCGAGATTATCGTGAAATCAAACTCCCCCGATTTCCCGTGATTATTGCGACGCGTTACACCCGTGCTCTCAGCGTCCGCAAAATGAAGACACAGAATCGGGTCCCCGTGACTGACTACGAGAGCCAGCCACGGGTCCCACACCACCGGACATACGGGTCCGTATCCGGCGGTTCCGCACGGACGCGGGACGAGCCCGCGTGAGAAACAGGCCGA
>Ga0118677_10012438_pt2 | contig 10056 bp, 10 predicted proteins | sample AliMusrvi5mmetaG_FD_86154 | JGI IMG/M metagenome (GOLD analysis project Ga0118677, IMG submission 86154)
CAAAAACAAAAATATATTTAGTACTAGGCGCCGATTCTGTACATGCCGCAACCACAGTCCGGGCATACTCCTTTTGTCGCCGGTTTGCCGTTTTTCATGGTGACTTTCTGTTCGTCTTTCATCTCTTTTTTGCCTTTGCATTTGACGCAGTAAGCTTGTGTCATAATATTCACCTCCTCTCGAAAATAGTTTTTAGTTTATAGTTTATAGTTTTTAGTCGCTCCCCGCTTCGTGGCTACCCTGCCTGCCCTGAGCGAAGTCGATGGGCTTCTCCGCTGCTACTTTATAATTGTATGCTTCCGCCAAGCGTGCTGTCAAGCGTATTTGAGCGTGATTTTTAGTGTTTATAATAATTTAAATATTTTAAGCTTGAAATTGGCTCTGCAAGCCACTTTTCTGATAGTCCATTCCCTTCTTATTTAGAAATTAGAAATTAGGAATTAGAAATTTACCTATGTTTATCCCCAGCCTGAATACAAAAAACGAGCCGGTACGACTCGTTTTTCATTATGGTCCAATCTTAATTACCGGCACCGGTCGTTGTGCCGGTAGTGGTAGCGCCGCTGCCAGTGTCAGCCCCAGATGTTGTTGCGCCGGTTATGGTATTGTCCACCGTATCTGAAGAATCGGCGAAACCGACAATCTGAGCTAACTCGGAGAGGGCTTTCTGGCCGCTATATTTTGTACCCTGATAAATCCAGGTCGGATAGCCGTCAACACCTTGAGCGGTGCATTCATCCGGATTTGCGTTTGGCCCCTGAGGATCGCACTCTACATAATCGACGTATTTGAAAGCATCGCCAAATAACTCTTTCTGCGCTTTGCAGTGAGGACACCAATAGGCGCCATACATAATCATCCCCTTGGCCGTCAAAAACTTGGCCAGTTTTTCGATATAGGCCGGGTCGGTGTTTTCACCGGTTGTCGCCCCGCTTGTCGAAGCGGTAGTATCATTTTTGGAGCCGTTTGACTTGCTGGCATAAAAAATCAATCCGGCCGAAACCGCCGCGACTGCGACAATTATCAAAATAAATTTCCATGTGTTGCTCATCTCGATCCTCATTTAATGTTTTAGTGTAGGTACATCGTAGGCAATATTAAAACCTTTGTCAAATTATTTATTGAGACATCTGTGGATAGAGCGCAATTTGATGATGAAATTTTACAAAACAGTGTCGATTTCAATTATCGGGATCATTTTTGTTTCTCCCGATTCATCGCGATACTCGACTGAATTATTTTCAATCGTTTTCCTGGAAACAATAATTCTCTTTGGGGCGCCGATCAGATCGGCCTCAGCAAACTTTTCACCGGCCGACAGCTCACGGTCATCGAACAGAACTTGTGCTTTTTTCTCCAATAATTTCTTATAAATTTTTTCTGCCGCGTCGTTTTGACCAAGTGATATAATTTCAACATCATAAGGAGCAACCGATGCCGGCCATTTCATGGCATTCTTTGCCGAATCATAATAAATTTCGACTATCGTAGCCATAGCGCGGGTAATGCCGATACCGTAGCAACCCATCAGAAAATCAACCGGCTTGCCCTCTTTGTCCAGAAAAGTCGCCTTCATCGGAGCGGTATATTTATTTTTTAGCGGGAAAATATTGCCAACCTCGATACCGTTGTCAACCTTGATATCGCCGTCGCACTTTGGACATTTGTCACCCTCACGCACAGCGGCGATTTCCTTGTTCTCGGCAAAATCACATTTATCACAATGGTATATAGTATCCTCGCCCGCCGGCGCCAAAACCTGAAATTCATGAGAATATTTTGAAAAAATACCACCGGAGGCTTTAACAATTTTGGCATCTAGCCCTAGGCGTTTGAATATTTTGGCGTAGGCCACTTTTGATTCTTCGTAATATTTCTCAAAATCCTCCTGATTGGCGTGGAAGCTGTACATGTCTTTCATAATAAATTCGCGTCCGCGCAAAAGACCGGATTTGACCCGCGGCTCGTTCCGGAATTTGGTTTGAATTTGATAAAGAGAAAAAGGTAAATCCTTGTAGGATTTAATCCGGTGGCGAACGATATCAACAACCTGCTCTTCGTGAGTCGGGGCTAGCGCCAGATCTTTACCCCGGCTATCTTTCATTTTGTAAAATATATCGACTGCTGATTCCCAGCGACCGGTCTCCTCCCAAGTTTCACGCGGCTGGAGAACATTCATCAGAATCTCTTGGCCACCGATGGCGTTCATCTCCTCGCGAACAATATTTTCAATTTTTCTTAATACGCGTAGTCCAAGTGGTAAGAGGGCGTAAACACCGGCCATATATTTTTCGGCAAAACCGGCCCGAATCAGGTAGCTCGCATTGATAGAATCGGCATCGGCCGGCACTTCTTTGCGCGTTTTCATAAAAAGTTGTGACAATTTCATACTTTTCCTTTGTTATTTTTTTTCGGAACAAGTGACTGAGGGACGAGGGACTAGTAGAATGAATAATTCAATCCGCTTGTCCCTTATTCCTTGTTACTCGTTACTATTTGACGGCCAGTGTGCGATCATAATTGATTCCGGCCAATCCTTGATTTTGACAATATTATTGAGCTCAAGCCAGACCGCTTCAGTCACAAACGGCACAAACGGATGAAGCATGATCAGCGACTCAGAAAGAATTTTTATCAATATTTTTTTGGTATTGTCGGCGGTCGGCGGTTGGCGGTCGGCAATTAACAATTGCTCTTTTGCGCTTTCAATGTATTTATCACAAAACTGGTGCCAGAAATATTCATATAATTCTTCACCAGCTTGAGAAAATTTGTAAGTGTTTAATTTGTCGGTAACTGATTTTTTAACTGTTTCATGCGCCTTTAACATTTCCTTATCGGCGTCGGTCAACAGATTGTCATCAATTATTAAATTCTCAACTCTAAATTCCCCTGTTTCCCCGAGTTTCAAATCCCCTTCTGACGCCTGCAACATCACAAATCTCGAGGCGTTCCAGATTTTATTTGAGAAATTTCTCATTCCGCGAATTTTCTCCTCTGATATCGAGGAGTCAGCCCCAGCCGAAGTCCCAAAAACCAGCGCGGTCCGGACGGCATCTGTGCCATAAATATCGGCAACATCGAGCGGATTGATCACATTTCCCTTCGATTTGCTCATTTTTTGATTATTTTTATCACGCACTATTCCATGCATATAGACATTTTCAAAAGGAACTTCATCTGTTACATATAGCCCGAGCATCACCATCCGCGCAACCCAGAAAAAGATAATATCATAGCCCGTTTCCATCACCGAGGTCGGATAAAATTTCTCAAAATCCCTCGTCCCTTGTGCCTTCAACGCCGCAAACGGCCATTGGCCGGAGGAAAACCAAGTATCAAAAACATCAGTGTCCTGAATCCAATTTTCGGCGTCAGCCGGCGGTTCTGTGCCTACATGCACGTCCCTGCTGTCATCCTCGGGCTTGACCCGGGGATCCAAAATCTGGATTCCCGCCTGCGCGGGAATGACACCGGTTTTACGATAGTAAACAGGAAGTCGTATTCCCCAAACAATTTGCCTCGAAACATTCCAATCACGAATATTCTCGAGCCAGTCGATATATAATTTCTCAAATCTTTTGGTTACAAATTTGACTCGACCATCTTTGACCGCCACCAACGCATCGGCCGCCAGATTTTTGCCTGATTTGGCACCTTTTTTATTAACGGCAATATACCACTGTTCTTTTGGCAGTGGTTCAATAATTGAGTTGCATCTGTAGCAAGTACCGACCGAATGTTCATACTTTTTCATACTTACAAGAACACCGGCTTTTTCCAGCTCTTCGACTACAATCAGCCGCGCTTCGGCCGCTTTTTTGCCCTCAATTTTGGTGAGTATTTCCGGTATAATCCCCGCATCCAGGTTATTTGTAATCTTACCCCGTTCGTCGATGACTTGGATCAATGGCAAATCATGGCGAGTCCCAATTTCAAAATCAACCGGATCATGAGCCGGAGTGATTTTGACCGCACCGGTGCCAAACTTTAGATCGACAGCATCATCGGCGATTATTTTTATCTTTCGATTCGTCAACGGTAACGGTACTTCCTGACCGATCAAATCTGAATATCTCGGATCTTTTGAATTAACCGCCACCGCCACGTCGCCAAAAAGAGTTTCCGGCCGGGTCGTAGCAACCATAATCGGACCGTACTGAATTTCATAAAGCACATCTTCGCGTTCGATATAATTGACTTCTAGTTCCGAGAGTGAAGTCTGATGTTTCGGACACCAGTTGACCAAGCGGTTGGCGCGGTAAGCTAGACCGTCATCATAGAGTTTTTGAAAGGTGGAATATACTATTTTAATAATGTCCGGATCGAGTGTGAATTTTTCTCTCTCCCAATCACAGCTCGCCCCCAAACGACGAAGCTGATCTTCCATATGAGATTTATTTTTCAAGGTGAAGTCGAGCGTCATTTTATAGAGTTCGTCGCGTTCAAACTGGAACCGTGATTTGCCCTCTTTCTCGAGCTCTTTTTCAAAAACTGTTTGCGTTTCAAAGCCGGCATGATCGGCACCGGGTAGCCAGAGAGCGGCTTTACCATTTAGTCTGGCAAAACGGATCATGATGTCTTCCAGAGTCACAAACAAAGCATGACCAACATGGAGCGAGCCGTTAGCATTTGGCGGAGGCATTATAATAGTATAGGGCTCACCCGCAGGATTAATTTCCGGCTTAAAATAGCCGGCCTTTTCCCAGCGGTCGTAAATATCCTTTTCAAACTCCTTGTGATCATATGCTTTGGCAATCTGTGTCATATATTTTTTGTTGTGACCGGAATGGCCTTAGTCCACACCGGTTATAATTTTATCTTGCAAAATGAAAAGTTGATAGTACGTGCCGATAAGTGGGATTGTTGGACAGTTGCTGCCCTGATAATTCCTTGTCCTTTTCATACCCGGTTCCCTGGCTGATATTTTGCCCCGTATCAATTCGGTAAATATTATTACCCTTGGCAAACAAAACCAGCAAGCCATTCTTGGAAAAATAGGCTGTTTGCCCGTCAATCTCAGTCTTGTTGTAATCATTTAAATTTGTAGAGTCACCCTGGGCTAAGCCAAATTCGCCGATATAATCTTCAAGCGTTTTGGGAGCATCTGAACCTTTAGCATTCAGGACATTAATCATGGTTGAAATATTATAGTAGAGACTTCTTTCCGCCATTTGCAACAAATTATTGTCATCACTTACCTTAGTCTCTGTGATACCATAGGTTAGCCCGTTTGCCGGATATTCAAATTGGTAGCCATCTTGACTGTCGATATGCGCCCTCCAGCCAACAGAAGGAGCAGAAAATTGGAAAGTGGTGATAATTCGAATTAAAGTCTGCAAATCAGATAAGTTGGAAGAATATCCGAAAGAAAGGATCTTATTATCTTTTAGAGTCCATGTTGTGACATCGTCACAGCCGATTTCGTTACAGACTGTTGAAATATCAGTGACTCTGATTGCATCCTGACCGTTAACTTGTGTCGCCTCGTGCTTATAATCCGTATCCGGCCCTCTTCCTGACTGCCAGCCGGCAACGTAATCGGCCAGACTTTCGCCCTTACTGCCAACGATACTTATTATTAGCCCGGAGCCGTCTTGGCAAAATGTCGCCTGATCCTCGGGGTTGTCACTTGGTTGATTTTTGTCTATGCAAAAGCCGCCGTCTCCGATTTTCTTAACCGGATAGGATAAAGGATACTTGAGCGAAAAGCCAAAACTTGTGCTTGTATATGTATACCAGCCGGAAGTATCCGACAAATTTACATCCTCAGCATTGGAGATCGCTGAAAATTTTGGATTTATCCTATTACCTCTTTTTAAATGGCAGTAATAAACACCGGCAATCACAGCACAAAATAGAACAACCGTGATAATGGCTATCCCCCATATGATGAAATTACTCAGTTTATTATCTTTTTTGTTATCCATAATATTTGTCGGCATCATCTTAGCAGACGACTCTCTTTCTTTTTTCCTTTTCGCTATCTATTATTTTATATCATAATTTGCCGTTAAATAAAAACACCCCCTCACCATTTCTGGCAAGGGGGAGGCAGTGATGCAATCAGCCGATCAGTTGGTCCAATCCAAATGGCTTGGCCCGCTAGATCCGGCCTGCTCATAAATTGTCTGAAGCGATCCGCCGATTGGTAGGATGTATAATCCGCCAACCGCTGATGTTCGTGGTCCGCCGATGGCCAGCGAATTGCCATCTGGAGAAAATGCGATTTCTCCCACGCCGGACATTCCAATTGATTTGGCACTGATCTGTCGATTTAACGCCAGATTGGCGTAACATATATAGATACTGTCGTAATCGCTGTATGCGATTTTTGTGCCATCCGGTGATAGCTTCAACTCACTTGACAAACTGGCAGATCGCTGTATCTCAGTCGTACCATTACTGGGATTGACCAGCAATATCTTGTCGGCTACTCCGACAATCAATTTCCCCGATGGTAATGGCACTAAGCTCACAGCAGGGTAATAGTAGCTGGAGCTCCATGTCAAGGAGCAAATATTGGTTGCAACAGATGACGCATACTGAACACCGGCGCCCAAAGCTCCGTAGCTTATTTTATAAATATTGGCGGAGCCACTTGCCGCCGAGCATACATAGACTGTCTGCCCATCGCACGATAACACAGGATTAACTAAATGGCTGTTGTAAATGTCGAAGGCATCATAGGTCAGCTGTTTTCCGGCCGAAAAAGTTGCCTTGTACATTCCCGATGACCTGAGAACACCGCCATCCAGATAGGACTGCGCCGTTGTTAGGACTCCACTACTATCCGGCAACCAGCTGAACTGCTTGCCATCTTTGAAATTATTTACTATCCCAACTGTTTGGCCCGACCGACTGAAAAAAATAGGGCAGTTCAGATACGTCAGATCACAGTTATCCGTTCTGGCCGCTATATATTGTCGATTCGGCGACCATTTGATCTGAGAATCAGGGCTAATGGAGTCCCTCACCTTCGTCTTCCCGCCCGAAGTGACAAAATACAGCGTTCCGGTCACGGAATTGCTCTGATCGTAACAAGCGATTATTCCCGACCAATTTCCTGTTGGCGGCGGTGTTGTAGTTTGCGTGGTGGCATTGGCCGTATTCGAATAACTCGAATAACTCAAATTGGTCGTGCCTTTGTAAGCGCGCACACGAAAATAATAAGTCGTGCCGGCAGAGAGGCCGGTTGAAGAATAATTTGCGACATTTGTCCCGGTCAAGCCGATTTGGGTAAATCCCGACGCGCTTGCAGTTGACCGTTCGATTTTAAATCCGTCCTCATTGTTGGAATTGTCGCTCCAAGCCAATGAAATGGCATCTGCAGATGTCGTTGCCACCACCAAATTATTTGGCGCGGTGATAACGGACGGTTGCACATTGTTGTTCTGCCCGCCCCCGCCGCTTCCGCAACCGGACAGAATCGCTGATAGCACTACTATCAGAACTGAGAGAATTAATAACCTTTTCATTTGACCTCTCCTGTTGCGCCCGCCATAAGTGTGCCCGAAGGCCTCACCGGCTTTTCGGACGCACCTTTGCGGATACAACAAAGTTTCCCTTGTTAAAGTTCATAAAGCGATTGCTAAAATTCATTGCCTCAATAATTATCATCCGCTATTTGGAAAATTCGCCATCCATTCTTGATTGAGAACGCCTGAATTTTCTATAATATGCACTTTTCACCGGACAATGTCAAAAATTGGGCTGAGTTTAAGCTGAGCTAAAGCTAAATTATTCCATTTTTGCATAAAAAATACCCCCGCTCCTATCAGGAAGAAGCTGGGGGTATGGACAATATTCATTTTTCCGGTTTTCGGGCGGGCGCCGGTTCCGGCGTTTCCGGCCGATCCGGCGATTTGTAATGGGCATTATACCGACTGCTAACCCAGATGTTACAATCTGGTATCAGTTTGGTCGATTTGTCAGCCAGCACTGTCGCCGGATCTGCGGTTACACGAACACTTCTCTTATGCTCTTGCGTCCCGGCCAACCCGGAAAGCAAATTGCGAAATGCAATCTCGCCACACTCAAGGACAGACTTGGCCGAGCAACGAATTCCGACCACCTCCGTGTCATCCTGGATGACAAATGTCGAAGCGGTTACTTCTCCGCAAGTCAGGCCGCATCGGAACCACTTTGTGTCATCCGACCGGATCAAAGCGGTCCAGATTGGATGAGTGAAAACGACTACCAGTTCACCGGCATCAGCAGGTAGCTTGAGGACACCATCCTTCATCCCGACCGGCAACGCCGTCTGGACAAACAGCTTCATGCCATCCAAATTGCTACCAATCTGGATCATGGTATAGCCGCTCATCGGCTTGTTACCATTTATGACGGCTAGGAAGTCAGTCGCCTCGACCCCGAACAGTCCGGACGCGATTCGTTCGCAAACTCGCGCCTTTTCCGCCTCTTTTGGCGGAGTAGCCTCTGCCGAGTATGCGGCGGAATGGGTTAACAAAATGGCCGTCAAAAGGCCAAAAAACATTTTTTTCAATTCTCTACTCTCCTTTCAAGAAAGTCACCTAAATTATAACACATTTAGCAAATATTGCAAGATTTTCTTTAAAAAAAATCCCGCTCTGTTGTGAGCGGGCAAGGTGATTTAACAAAACCGGAGGAGTTATCCTCCGGTTTTGTACGAATCGAGATGTTGCCGGCATCGCATGACGCTCGGCAACGGACAGATGAAGATCAGCCGAATCAGGTGTCTTTCGGCTGCTTGAGCAACAGTGGGGTCTGGATGATAGCGAAGTTCATTCACTCGCATTGCAATATTTCTCATTTTCCTCAAATGATATTGTGCCTCATCAGATGCCCCGCTACCCAAACGATTTCTGGCCTCATGAAACGCCCTGATTTCCGTCTCGCCATCCTCAATCATCCGGATGACGCGATCGGCAGTAAAAGAAGTAACCTCATCCAGCTTTTCCGTTGAAGTTAAAGCCAGAAGCGGTAGTAGCATGACCATGGTTCCCCTTTTTGGCCAACAAAAAATAAGTTGGCGCCGGATATGTGCGTCGAGCCGGTACTTAGCCCATGCTCGAACTGAAGTACATATCTTAGCAAATCTCGCCCGATTGGTCAAGGGTTTGGCTGGGGATAAATACGTTGAGATCTATTTATTATCTTGGAAATAATTTCTCATGCCATCAAGTGGGCCGCGGATAAAGAATTTTTCGAGATTATTTTTGTCTAGTTTCTGCCACTTCCAGTCAGAGTGTTCCGAGGATATTTTAATCTCGCCTCCAAGATATTCCGCCTCGAAAAAAAACCAGATTAATTCTCTTTGACCATCAATTTTATCCGGTCGATCATGCCAGCCATATGTAACGATTCTGGGATTAATTTCAAGTTGAATATCCCCAACTTCCTCGACGATTTCCCGTTTTAGAATTTTTTCTAATGCCATTCCAACTTCGCCGGTCTGAATCCGGCCACCGGGTATATCATAATAGCCCGCCAGTTTACCGTTATCGCGGCATTTCAATATCAGAATTTCTCCACGGTTATTTTTAATAATTGCCTTGAGCGAAATCTCAAAAAGCTGGTTTTGAGTCAGAATTTGCCTCATAAGTTTAGCGAATGTGCGTACTCTGACGCTTTCCTCTCTGTCGTTATATCGGGATCGTAATCAATACGGAAAATATGATTTTCCTCCATTGCCTCAATCCCAATTATCCCTTTGGGTAGCACCCTACAAGCAATCTGGCTCAAGTATTTGGACAAACTGTCACCGTGCTCTTCTAGAATCTTGGGCAATTTGTGCTCGATTTCAAAGAACAGATATTCGGTCTTAGCGGTCGAAAATATCATAAATGGGATATAACCTTTTGGCACCTCATTTTTTTCAAGTTTTTTGATCATTAGAACTCTTTTTTTAGTTTATTTGTCTCATAATATATTAATTAACATAAATTTCATAGATACTGTCAACATTTAGTGTGTAAAACTGTATTCAAGGGGTCGGTTTTCAATGTCCTGCAGGATAAAATTTGTTAAGATTTGTAAATATCGAATTGGCATATTTTTCACAACTCTCCGAAT